>Ga0256405_10012648_pt1 | contig 10396 bp, 9 predicted proteins | sample RumenRJG_02DNA_FD_189096 | JGI IMG/M metagenome (GOLD analysis project Ga0256405, IMG submission 189096) | Bovine rumen microbial communities from Lethbridge, Alberta, Canada - RJG_02 | ecosystem: Host-associated > Mammals > Digestive system > Stomach > Rumen | place: Canada: Alberta | collected... | reverse complement strand
ACGGTTGTGCGTTTGCTCATTCAGCCGGCGGGCGGCGATCCGTCACAACGTAAAACCGTCGAGCTGGTGCGTGATGAAATTAAGCTGGAAGATAAATTGGCGTTTGCGAAAGTTTTCGCCGTTCCTGATGTACGGGGAATTTATCATACGATCGGTTGGATCGACGTACCGTCGTTTTATGGTGCGGATGAAGATAAAAATACCAAAACGCATACGGTTTCGGAGGATGTACGGACGTTGATTGAACGTTTAAAGCGGTTCCCGATCGAGGGCATCATTCTGGATATGCGTCGCAACGGCGGCGGTTTGCTGACGGAAGCCGTCAAATTGGTCGGGTTGTTTCTCAATAATGCTTCGGTGGTACAGGTGCGCGGCAATGATTTAAATCAGCGGATGTATGCCGATGCCGACGGTTGCGTTTGGGACGGACCGCTGTTGGTTTTAACGTCACGTTTCAGCGCGTCGGCTGCGGAAATTGCGGCAGGGGCGTTGCAGGTGATGCGGCGGGCGTTGCTTTTCGGTGCGCCGACCACCCACGGAAAGGGTTCCGTGCAGGCGATGATTGAAATGGATAAATTGCCGCTTTTGTCGGGGTACGCACCGTTGGGGGCGGCGAAATTGACCATTCAGAAGTGGTATTTGCCCGACGGTTCGTCCATTCAACGGCGCGGCGTGCGTCCCGATATCGCCAAAACGTCGATTTCGGATTGTTTGCCGGTGAGTGAGTCGGATTCGCCGCATGCGTTGCCGTGGGACTGCATCGAACCGATGTCGCCGAAGGTTTCGCCGTCGCTTTCGGGACGGTGGTTGCGTGCGGGTATTTTGCAACTCCTTCTGCAACAACAACACTCGCGCGAAGCGAAACAGCCATATTTCGATTGGTATCGACGGCAGGCGGAACTGTTTGCGAAGCGTTACAAACAAACGGAGTATTTGCTGAACTTGAAGGATCGCATCGCGCGCATCAACGAAGAGCGTCGGTTGATCAAAGCGTTGGCGGATGAAGAAAAAACGTTTTTGCCGTTGCGGTACGGTTACCGTCTGCTGACGTTGGGTGATGCTCCGCATAAGTCGGGCAAAACGAAGAAACCGAGCTTTGATTTTTTTGAGCAGGAAGCTTTGGATATCATGACCGATTGGGTCGTCGCGTTGCATATCGTACCGCAATTTTCTCTGTGGTGTTACGCGAAAAAACGGTTGTTTTAATTTAAAAAATGCCCCCGATCCCGATTGGTAAAACCAACCCGCATTATCGGCAATGGGTGCGGTTGTTGCGTTCGGCGGGGCGCAAACGAAGCAATCTGTTCCTGATTGAGGGCGAACGCGAAGTTTCGCGTGCTTTAACGGCAAACGTACCGTTGGAGGCGATGATTTTTTCCGAAACCGCGCTTTCGTCGGGAAAAGAAAAGTTGTTTTCCGACGCTTCCCAATCCGAACCGTCGCATTTGGAGGAAGTTCGTACCTGCGTGCTTTCGGACGCTTTGTTTCGAACGCTCAGCCTGCGGGAGCATCCCGACGGAATTTTGGCGGTGGCAAAGCGGTTCGAAAGGAGTTGCGAAACGTTACGGCTTAATCCGAACGGTTTGTATTTATTGACGGAGGGACTCGAAAAACCGGGCAATTTGGGAGCTTTGTTGCGTTCCGCCGAAGCGACCGCCGTCGATGCGTTGTTGCTTGCCGATCCGCAAACCGATGTTTTTAATCCGAATGTTATTCGTGCGTCGCAGGGGGCAGTTTTTGAGGTAAAAATTTATACGGATACGTCGGAGCGGTTTTTGGAACGCATCCGCGCTTTCAAGCTTCCTTTATACGCGGCAACCCCGCACGCAACGCGTTCTTTTTGGGAATGCGATTTCACCAAGGGCGGCGTGTTTTGCATCGGCAACGAAGCGCGCGGGCTGTCGGATTTTTGGATAAAGGAGGCAACGGCAATTAAAATTCCCATGTATGGGCAATCGGCGGATTCGCTTAATGCGGCGGTCGCGGGTACGTTGTTGCTCTACGAAGCGCGACGACAACGGGCGGCGTTATCCTAAAAACCGCGTTTCATCGGGCGGAAGTGTGGGTTGAAATGTTTTCCGAGGAAAGCATTTTGTAATAACAGACGCACGGTTCCGAGAAGTTGCCGTTTGGATGGCGGCGCGTTTTATAAACTTCTCCGTAGGAAGCGATAAAGGAACCGCCCGGTGTAAAGCCGTCACGTTCCAACAGATGGATTGAGGGTTTGTTCCCGTCGGCGATGCGATCGGAAAAAAGAAACATGATATTTGCCTGCCGCGCGATGCTTTCCGCCGCCCGCAGGATTTGCGCCATCAGTCCTTTCCGACGATACCGCGGGAGCAAATTGTAAGAAATATTACCGATGTAAGAGCCGTCGGGGACGGATTGTTGCAGAACTCGAACGGTTTTCAAAGAGCCGATGAGAAAATGAAAAAAATGTTCGGTTGAATAACGGATATTGTACGTTCGGCAATAATTTTCCAATGTATCTTGATTTAACGATGCATGAAGTCTTTTAAATTGTTCGTCGGTCGGAAGCGATAAAAGTTCGGCAGGTCGAAGCGGTTCGCGGAAAAATTGCTCCCAAAACGGCAACAGTTTTTCCGAACACAACGCTTGTACTCTCGGCATATCGTAAGGATCGATTTGGAAAAAGGCAATCGGTATCGTGCCGTCGAACAGCAGGAATGTGATAAAGTAGCGATGTTGCAGGCAGTTGGAGATATTGGTGATGACGACGGGCAGTTTTTCTTCGTTAAAAAACTCCAAATCGTCGTAATTTTCCGAAGTCTCGCCGTAGGAACGCAACAGCGGTTCCAAATAAGGAGCATCGTGTGATTGGGCAACCCGCAATGTGAAACCGTCAACAGTTTGTTCAAAAGTTTTCAGCGGCGGAATAAGTTCGGGCGACAGTTGCGAACAAAGCCCGACCTGGGTGAACGGAAAATAAACCTCTGTGTGCGATGTCGTTTGCGTTTCGAACCACCGAATGCGTTCGTTCATACATCAGCCCTGCAACAGCATGATGCGAAATTCTTCCAGCAGATCCGCCGAAACGGTTTCGGCCTGCAAAACCCGCACGGCATCCCGATAAATCAATTTAACGACGGAACGCTTTTCGCTCTGCCCCAACAGCTGCAGACAACCGATGAGATCGGACAATTTCGCCTGATAATCCAGCGGTGTCATCTTTTCGAACGGTTGCATCTTCGGTCTCAACACATCCGAAACTTCATTGCCGAGCGTCTTGACCTTCAAAATCTGCGACAATTTGTTGTCCGGGAAGGGATTTTCGGTCGAAGGTGTACTTTTTTGAATGCAATTTTGCGCGACACGTTCGGCAACGGTAATTTTTACAATCCCCGCATTCATGTCCCCGAACTGCTTCTTCCAAGTGCTCGACATCACAAATTTATTATAAGTATTTTGGACGTTTTGAACAAGCGATTTCGCGGAAGGCGAATGCACGGTTTTCAGATGCCTATCGGAACAAAAATTGCAACGGATACATCTGTGTGACGGTGCCAAGGAACAGCATCTCCATCCGTATCTGCGTGAATTTCGAGAAATTTCGAAGACATCCTACGGGTGTTAAAGTTGATGGTGTTGAAGAAAGGGGAGAGCGGGAGGCGATGTCGGGCCGATGGGGCACATCGTCGGATTATCGAAGGATGTTTCGTTTTTTTTAGGAACGGTCGGATTTTACTGAGAATGTGCCGCGAAAAAATACGAATACATAAGCAGAAGAGTGGATTTTGATTTTGGCTCTGTTCTGGTATCTTTTATAATATCTTTTAAAATATACGTTCTGCAAAAGAAGCGAAGTTATCGTTTCTTTGACAGAATCCACATTCACTTTCTTTTAAATGAAAGATAAGTTTTACATCGGTTAAACCGTTGAATTTCGCGAAGCGTCGTTTGACGTAGCTCCAGAAGCACTCAATGCCGTATGGGATTTTTCGCGAGCAAATTCGTTCTCATGACGAAAATGCGGTAGTGATTGTAGCCATTGAGGATAAGGCTGTCTCAGGTCTTCCGGTCATCCGTATGGTTCATTAACCCTTCCAAGATTTTTCCTTGAGTAATAGGCATCCGCTCTTCTGAGAACCATTCGGGACGATTGTCACAAACACTTTCCCGTTTCTTTTTAGCAGCCCCAACCCCAGCGTTTGGCCGACTGCGCCACGCTCTCTTTTGCCTCGAACCCGGTCAAAGTAACTTTCGTCCAGTTAAATTCGCCTAATTACTCCTTCAAGGAATGCTGCAAAATCTTCTCTCGAATTTCATTATAATACGCATTTATCGTGTTCTGATTTATGTGCAAAATTTTGCTCGCGGAACTCGCGGTTCGTCCTCCGAAAAACATTAAATTATTTTCCTTATCTTACATCGGCTCAATCAATGATATTTCATGCCTCCACCGACTGTTGCGTTTAGAGATGCCGGGCAAGAGGCTTGATTTTTTGTGCTTTATCCTATGAGATTGGGTTACAATGGGGATGCGACAGAGAAGAAGGCAAAATTTTTGCAAAAACCGATTAAATAAGAGCAAACATCAGGCAGGAGAATTGTTATAAAACAGACGAACATTTCCAACCCATCTTCCCACTGCCTTTTGGCAAGATACCCTTGGTTATTTTTTCGGAGGCGGTCAAAAGAAGTTTTTTCGTATTTTTTTCATTTTTCTTAAGTTTTCATTACCCTCCACAAAAAAACACTACCTACCTACCTACCATGAAAGCACAAGGCTATGAAAAACAGGTTTTTCTTTACGGCAGGCATCGCGGGATGCTGTCGGGTGTGGCGTTCGGTGCGACGGAGGGAGCAAACAAGGGATGGTTTTCGGAATATCGTCCGTATGTAGCGGTACGCGGTGGGTGGCTGTTTGGCAAGGCGGAACCCGGGCTCTCTTTGAGCGTTCCGCCGTATAAACACGAAGAAGAGCCTTAAAAGTGCTTGGGCGGGCTCGGTAGAATTCGGGACGTCGCATTTTGACGATCGCGTGTTTTGTGGAGTGGAATTGGGATATTTTACGGGAGAATTTAAATTAAACGAACCACTCGGAGACGCCGGAGCGAAGATCGGTGCGAACGGGGATATCGAGAATTTCTTTGCGGTCGGCAATATTGCGTTGCGGCAGGATTTCGGTGAGCGGACATTTTGGTACGGCGGTGTCGGTGGTGGTTCCATGCGACGATACTGTAAAATCAAAGCAAAGCTGTCTGCTCCAGGTGCTGCTGATGAACATCCGGAACCCGTTATGTGGAGGTGGGGTTTTTTGGGGCAAGCGTTCACGGGTATTGGTGTGTATCTGACGGATGATTGGCAATTAACGGCAGGGTATCGTTTGCGTTGGATTCCGGATGCTTTTAAATTAGAAAGAGACGTTGCGGTCGGTGGTGCTGCAGGCAAGATTGCCTTGAAGGTTAAACAGCCTATTGTTCATGCCGTCGAAGTAGGAATTGTGCGACAGTTCTGAAGGTTAAATTTAGAGAACAGCGGGAGCATAAGGATGCGAAAGAGCCGGCGCGAACGGCTCCTTTGTGTTTTTGGCAAAGACGGGTAAGCGATGTCGCAGGTGGGGTGTTGATTGTTTCTCCGGGTTCCAAGAACGCCTGCGTTGAAACACGGTTCCCATGGGAATACCGGCGGGCTTTTTTGTTTTCTTTAATAAAGTTGTTGTAAAACGGTTGGTTGAAGTGCCTTTTCCCTTGTTTTCAAAAGAGCGCGGGTTTTGTGTGGCGATCGCCGTAAAAATGCAAACTTTTTTCAAACAAGATCTGCTTTTCCGTTTGTTTCATTGTTTTTCGTGTTTTGCCGTGACACCGACGGCTTCTTTCGCCAGGGTAAGAGTGAATGCTGTCGGTGATTGAATCGGGGAGTTTACACGGCATCGATGCGCTTCCGATTCATGTGGAAGTCAACACCGGCGAGCGCGGCGAATTGCGTTGGGTCATGGTCGGATTGCCCGATGCGGCGGTGAAAGAATCGCAAAACCGCGTGTTTTCGGCACTCGGTAACTGCGGTTTTACGTTACCGCTGTCGCGTACGACGATCAATTTGGCACCCGGCGATGTGCGCAAGGAAGGTCCGATGTACGATTTGCCGATTGCGCTGGCGGTGATTGCCGCAACGCAACAGGCGGATTTAAAGCACGCATCGGAATTTCTCATTGCCGGCGAATTAAGCTTATCGGGAAAACTGCGCTCCGTCCCGGGGGCGTTTAATTTGGCACTGTTGGCGAAAAAACTGCACAAGCGCGGGGTGATTTTACCGTCGGCGTGCGCTTCGGCGGCGACGTTTGCGGACGGTGTCGAAGTCTACGCCATGGAAACGTTGCGGGATTGCGTGGAATTACTGCGCGGCGCTGCCGCTGCTTTGGCACCGTTGCAACCCGAAGCGGTACCGTGCGGCGAAGAAAAAATTGTGCACGATTTGGGCACCGTCCGCGGGCAACGGATTTTAAAGCGCGCGGTGGAAATTGCCGTTGCCGGCAGCCACAATATCCTCTTCGTCGGGCCGCCCGGTTGCGGCAAATCGATGATTGCCAAATGCATTCCAGAGCTGATGCCGCCGCCGACGTATGAGGAGTGGCTGGAAATTTTAAAAATCCAATCGGCGTGCGGCTTGGATATCGATACAACCCACCGACGGCGTCCGTTTCGTTCGCCGCACCACAATGTCAGCGACGCGGGGCTCATCGGCGGCGGGATTATTCCGAAACCGGGCGAAATTTCATTGGCACACAACGGCGTCTTATTTTTGGATGAACTGCCGGAGTTTAAACGTTCGGTGTTGGAAATGTTGCGGCAACCGTTGGAGAACGGAACCGTAACGATTGTACGCACCAACGGAAAATTAACATTTCCCTGTCGCGCCCTGTGCGTTGCCGCCATGAACCCGTGCCCCTGTGGTTACATGGGAAGCCGACAGCGCGCCTGTACCTGCTCGCAACGACAAATTCAGAGCTACCGTTCGCGCCTCAGCGGTCCGTTGTTGGATCGCTTCGATGTCCAGCTGGAAGTGCAGCCAGTAGATTTGTCCGCCTTCCAAATACGTTCTTCCACCGAAGAAAGCTCCCTCGCGGTGCGTCAACGGATTATGGCGGCGCGCAAACGCCAGACGGATCGTTGCGGTGTCTGCAACGCCTACTTATCCGCTGCACAGCTGGAAACGTACGGTGCGTGCTCGCAGAAAGACCTGCGCTGGCTGCAAAACGCTTGCGAACAACTGCAATTGTCGGCGCGCGCCTACCACAAAGTCCTGCGAATTGCACGCACCATCGCCGATCTGGAAGCCGCGGAAGCCATTCAGCAATCGCATTTGATGGAAGCGATGCAGTATCGGTGTTTTGACAGGGTATGGAAGTAGAGGGGCTTGTAAATGATTAATTTTTCTTAAGAACAGTACAAATTTTTTTCAGACAAAATTCAGAAAATTTTCTGTTTTTATTGTTGCCAAAAAATTTATAACATGGTCGATGATGGAGGATGTTGTTTTTAGGTATTTATGATAAACTAATTGATGAATTAAAAATACGAAAGTCGTTGGGATTTGTGCAGTTTTTGAAAAAAGCAAAAACCAAAGCATGGTAATATAACCAAATTAAGGGACAATGCACGGAATGTCCATGTTGTTGTTTTATACTTATGGGTGAAGAGTTAATTTTTTATCATTTTAGTGATAATTTTTGAAAAAATACTATCGATAATTTTATAAGGTCATTAATGTAAAGAATTTAAATCTAGATCATTTCCTTGTTCGATATGTGGAGTCGTATTGGGGAGATAACATCTAGGAAAAATTTGCAAACTTTTGTCAGGTCGGCTTAAAGAGGCTATCTAAATATTTTTTTTGTGGAACATACTGAAAGAGTTTGTCAAAGTGTTTGAGAAAAATTTTCAGGAAACATATATAAGACAAAGTCAAAAAAGGAGAGGGATAATCATGATGTTTGAAACGTATTTACTGAGGAGTTGTTTCGTGAGTTTTTTCACATTTTATGTGAATTGTTTGTATTTTTGTAATCAATCTTTCATGCCAGGAATGTATCGAGTATAGATATAAGAAAAGATCGATTTTAAGACTTAGAGTATTTAGTTCAGATGGTGTGTATAAAAGTGTTTTTAGGTGGATTGTCAGATTGCTGTACAAAAATGTTTCAATGCAATAGTGAGGTTTTATAATGTTGAATGTTATTAATGTAAAAATCATTAGAACAACAAAAGAATATTTTTTATAAATAAAATACAATTACTACTTTCATTTACCCTTCTCTTTTACTTCATAAAAACGACTTGCCAACCCCTTCCTTTCTCCTCCACACTTAAACCGATTTTCCTTTGGTAGGATATCCAAGTGGCTAAAGGGCGCAGACTGTAAATCTGTCAGGATTTTCCTTTCGGGGGTTCGAATCCCTCTCCTACCACCAGATCGGCGGATGTGTCGTTGGCGCGTCGTTTTCGGGCGGTTTTTTGTTGTTTAGGGGTTCCACCGTTCCTTCGCGTTTTTTGTTTTTTTCGTTCTCGCGATGTTTTTTTGTTTTGTCTTGCGCAGACGTCCTTTGGGAATTTGTTCATAAAAAAAACACCCGCGATAAGCGGGTGTTTTTTCGGATGAAAGTGCTCCGAGCTATTGTGTAATCGAGTTTCGTACTTTATTGCGCAATTTCTGCAAACGCTCTCTTATCTCTCTCGAGGCATTTGCAACCGTTTCAAAATCGTTACGACTATCCGCCACTGCTATGGTTGGCGTAAAATGGTGCCATTCCCAATATGTGAAAAGCGTCTCACACCTTTTTAAAATCTTCCCGTACCAGTCTTGAGGTTTTTTCAATTTTCCTTTTCTTACCGCAGAAAGATCCGCAAGCGTACCCATGTATATTCTGTACAGACGGCATGCGTCATTGATGCATTCCCGCAAAAGCAACGCGGTCTTGCAATACGCTTTTACCAAATCATCATCTTTGAATAAATCATCAACGAGTCCTTCTGTACCGTAATTTTCACTCAAACAATACTCGGGGTACTGATAAGTGACACAAGGACCGTCATTGTAGTACGATGTCCAATAACCATCCGGATTCCATTTGGACCATGTAACGTAACCTCGCTGAAACATCCAAAAGATTTCTTCTTGTGCCGTCTTCTCATCCGCCCAATTAAAAACATACGGACTATTCCCGAGCACGCCGTAAAAAAAATCACTCATTCTCTCAATCGAATAACGGGTTTTTTCGTCATACAGAGCAGGTTCTTCATGGCGAAATCTAGCTTGAAAATAACTGGCACCCGTAAGGTCATCGAAAAAGTCCTTTCTTGTTTTAACGGTAGACTCCAGATGCTTTCTTAATTCCGAAGGTTCTTGTGAATTCGGATTCCAAGCAGCACAAGCATTTTTGTACCTTATCAGTATCGGAGTAACAGCAATGGATTCCCATTCATCGCGTGAAAGAGTATCAATATGTTGTTCCACGTATCCCCAAGTCGAGGGATACGACGCATCAGCCAATTTATTAAAAACAATTTTTTTCGCCGTAAATTTGTCGATCATATCACCCAGCTCCCGCAATGCATGTATGCGGATTTGTTCGCCGTCAAATCGTTTTTTCAGAGATGCCGTATCACCTTCACACAGATGCATTCTGCAATAATCAAAAAAGCGGATTTGGTGTTGCATGGACAGTTTCATCCAATCGATCGTTTTCTTGTACGAACGCATCACGACATCTTTCAACTCCTGCTCGGTGATGCGACATTCCGGCTTATGCAGGTTATAAACATCCCACGCTTGGATACTTTTTTGGATTTCCAGCGCATGTTCCTTAAAATACGCATCCAGCTTCTCCCGAAACGTCTCTCCGTGCCCCGATAACGATCCGATGCAGGCAAACGCTCCGCCAATGAATAATGTTTTGGTTTTATTTCTCATAATACCATCCTGATGGCTATTTTTTTTTTTTTGTCAAGTATTTTTTAAAAAAATTTGACGTAAATCGGGTCGGGTTGCGGCAAAAAAGACAAAAGCAAACGCTGTCGTTCGGGGAAGGTGTAACTTTCTAAACCTTCTTTTTGACGGCTTTACAACGCATACAAAGGAAATACGTTACGTTTGGAATACCTTCTTTTCGAAAACGTTACATCCGTTCGAAGTATTCTTTCCGAACGCAAGCGTTTTAAAATCCGAAAAACCGTTTTACGTTTTCGGTTGTCGCACGCACGCACGCATCGAAGGGAATTCCTTTCAATTCCGCCAGTTTCTCGGCAACGTAACGCACATAAGTCGGAAAATTTTGCTGCCCGCGAAACGGAGCCGGCGTCAGGTATGGGCTGTCGGTTTCGACGACGATCTGCGATAAATCCGTTGCGATTGCCGTTTCGTGCGTATGTCCGAAGCG
>Ga0256405_10012647_pt1 | contig 10396 bp, 6 predicted proteins | sample RumenRJG_02DNA_FD_189096 | JGI IMG/M metagenome (GOLD analysis project Ga0256405, IMG submission 189096) | Bovine rumen microbial communities from Lethbridge, Alberta, Canada - RJG_02 | ecosystem: Host-associated > Mammals > Digestive system > Stomach > Rumen | place: Canada: Alberta | collected... | reverse complement strand
CGACAGACAGCGCGACGGCAAACGGCAAAAACGCATTCTTCAAGACAGACTCCTTTCACTGGATCGAATGGGATTAGCCGACGAGCGCGAGGCCGCACGAGCAGCCGAGGCGGTTTGCGCCCGCGCGAATCATCGCAAGCGCGGTCCTGCGGTCGCGGATTCCTCCCGCCGCCTTTACGCCAATCTTCGCGCCGACGGTCTTTCGCATGAGCTTGACGTCCGCAAGCGTCGCGCCGCCCTTGCCGAAACCTGTCGATGTCTTCACGAAATCGAACCCCGCCTTTTTCGCCGCGGTCGAGGCGACGACGATTTCGTCCTTCGTCAAGTTGCAGCATTCTATGATGAGCTTGAGGACTACGCCCTTCTTCGCCGCGCGGCACTCGCGGACGATCTCGGAAAGCTCGCAGAAGCACGCGTAGATGTCGCTCTTGAGAAGCCCCTGGTTTATTACAACGTCAAGCTCGTCCGCGCCGTCGTCTATCGCCTGCAGCGATTCCTCCACCTTCGCGAACGTGCTCGTCGCGCCAAGGGGAAAGCCGATAACTGTGCACACCTCGACCTTTGTTCCCTCGAGCGCTTCGCGGCACTTGGCGACCCAGCAGGGATTTATGCACACGGACTTGAAGCCGCACTCCTTCGCCTCGCGGCAGAGCCGCGCGATATCAGACGCCTTCGCGTCCGCCCTGAGGAGAGTGTGGTCGATATACTTGGCAAGGTCGGTTTTCATATTCGGATTATGGCTTGAGAATGACGCGGTTGTCGGCAGTCGGCTTGTTGTCGAACGCCCACGTTTCGCAGACAACGCCATCTGGTACCTGGAGGTTCGAAAGCTTTGGACAATCGTAAAACGCGAGCCGCCCGATGCGCTTCAGGCTCTTCGGCAACTTGACCTCGCGGAGATTCGGGCAGCCGTAGCAGATGCCAGCAGGCAACTCCTCGACCGTATCGGGGAACTCTATGGACGCGATGTCGGCGCGAGCCGAGAACAGCCCGGGCGAAAGCATTGCGACCGGCTTGCCGCCCATCGTCTTCGGCACAACAAGCGAAATACCCTTCCCTTCATTGGGAGCCGGACGGAACAAGGAGGCATTGCCGCGCTTGTCGTCTTTTTCGTTTCCAAGAATCGCCGCGACCTCTCCGCCCTTGACGAGGTAGCGGTAGCCGCTTTCGCAAGGAAGACCGTTCGTCAGCGAGACGACGTCGTCCAGCGTCGTCCATGTTGGCACGCAAGTGGACTTAAAGCTCCAACCGGACATGGAGTCCGGAACGCTTCCGCGCACATAGACACAGCCGTCCTTCGCCAAAATATACCTGGCGCCATAGTTTCTCAGGTCGTCAAGCGAGGACTGTTCCACAAGGAGGGTGCGGAACTTCATTTCCTCGCCGGGCTCCGCGCCGTCGCCATATTCGCGGCACGAGGTTGGAATTCCACCGATCTTCGCCGGCAGCTCCAAAGCGTTTCTGTCGCCAGGCAGATAGGCGATCAGCTTTGCAATTCCATCGCTAATCCTGACAAGCCATCCGTCGGCGATAACGCGAGGGCCCTCGTAACGGACGACGGCCGTATTCGTGCGCACACGCGCCATCTGCCTGTCCGGCACGGCATCGGACGGCGCAAGGAGGCAGGTCAACGACTTGGCTCCATTCCAGGGGATCCTCACGCAGACCATGTTCTTCCAGATCGCCGCAGGGTGCATGATTTCAAGCGGACCATAGTTGTCGCGCGGATAGACTACGGTCAGCTGCGCGTGCGCTCCGGCGAACGTGTCCACGCAGGCATCTACGGGATTGCGCGACGCAAAGACGACGCATGTCAACTTAGGCGCATCTGCAAACGCTCGCGCGCCGAGCGAGGACACCCTTCCCTCGAAGCTGACCGTCTCAAGGTCCGGAGCGCCGGCAAAGGCACCGTCACCGACCTCCGAGACCTCCTGTGCGAACACGAGCGTCTTTACGCCCTTGAGCGCGTCCGTTGTGCCGGGGGAATGGCGTCGTTCCTCAAATGCCGCCGGCGCAAACGCCCCCGACTCCTCTGTGCCAAAGCATACCGCCGTCTCGTCTGCAGGGGAGACCCCGAGGATATAGACGACAGCCATAATCGCTGAACAGCTCATTTCTTGACCTCCACTTCGCATTCGCTTTCTTTTTCAAAACACCATTTCCAGAATTCGTCGGACTTCCACATGACGTCCCACCACCAGGCATTCTCGCCTTTCGAATATGTCCGATAAACGAACGAACCGCCGAAACGCTCGACGTCGCCGCGAAACTTGCCCCAGAATTTTTCGTAAAAATCCTTGTACGACTCTGGCATGTCGGCATACGTCTTTTCCTCGTATCCGAACCACCAGTTCCCCGGGGCGTCGGGATGCAGCACCGGCTGATGGTGCGGGCGCGCCCAGGCGACTGCGGTAGCGGCATAACGCCCAGGATGGTCGAGCGACATTGCAATTGCCATCGATCCCCCGCTGCCGAGTCCAGTAAGGTAGATGCGCCGATTGTCGACAGGGGGCGCGGTCTCGCCCTCGGCGCACGACATCTCGACAACCTTGAGCACAAGATCGTCGTAGAGGGTGATGAGTGGAGCCCGCGGCTGGACAGGATAACCCGAGGGAATGCCGCAATTGGCATTTGTGGGCGGCATCGGGACGAGAAGCCACGCCGGATGGTCGTCCTGAAACTCGTCGCCGACGACCCGGCCAATCACGCCGACCTGGCGGAACTGCTTCACGAGGTCCGTGCCCTGCTCGCCGTTTCCAGGGAGATAGACGACAAGGGGAACCTTGCCCGAATCAAACCAGCTAAACGGATTCCACCAACGGCACGGGCGAGGTTTCGGACGGAACAGGAGAAACGGGATCGCGTCTGCATAGCTCTTGGCCTTGCGTCCGTATTCGGCCGACTTGCAATCGAGCGGTTCCCTGACGAACCAGTGCGCCTCGAGACCCGGATACTCCGCAAGCTTTTCCGCAAGAGCGTTGTCGACCTCGTAATCCTCGACGCGCGACGGCCAGCCGTAGCCAGGCTGCCCCTTCCCCGGCGGATACGGCGCCGGTCTGCGCCAGTCAACCAGCGTAGGCGCCGCATCGAACTCCCACCGCGCAAGAGCCGTCGCATCCGGCGCTACGATCGGCTCTGTCATCGGCGCGAGCCTGACCGCAACGGAGGCAATTATCGAAACGAAGACCATCTACGCTCCTCTGCCTCGAGCGACTGCTCCCCTGCGACAGAATTGACGATATACTCAAGATTGTTGCAAAACCTGCCGTTCATCTTGACTACGCCATAGACAAAGCCAGCGGACGTCTTGTGGCGAAACGCAAACAGGCGGACGCCTTCCCCCGAGCGGTTGCTCCGATCCTCTCGGAACATCATCTCGAAGACGCCTGGCGTGTATCCGTCCGTCGGCGCGACAAGTGGCGTCCCGAGCGAGTCCGGGTAGACCTCAACCTCTTGGAATCCGTCTTCAGGCGACTTCGGCTCAAGGATGACATAGCCCGCCATCAAGTTGCCGTATCCCATGTTGCCCGAAACGCCGGGAAACATTCCGGTCTCGACATTGAACCATTCGGTCTCGTACTTCCCCTCCATCGGCCGCTCGCGGTTGAAGGACCAGAGATTGACCGAGCCGCGCACCATCTCGTGCGGCTTTACCTTGCGACGCACGACGATCGGCTGCATGTTCGTAGGCGCAAAGGACTTATTGTCGTCCGAAAGCTCGGAAAACACGATTGGCGCCACGGTGGGCGAATAGATGTCGGGCGACGAGACGGCGACTTGCAGCTGCCCGTTGACGACGATGCCGCGATAGACCGCGAGGCCGGCGGAATCCGTATTGACGCCGCATACCGAGACGCCTTCGACGGGCTTGCCGTCGGTGTCGACTACCTTGAAAGTCACCTCGGCGTTCGCGCCATATCTGCGAACCGCCGAGGGCAGTTCGGACAACAGCCTGAGGTCGCCCACGGACTGGGCTTTCGAGGAAAGCGGCAACGCGGCAAGGGCGGCCACTGCAACAGCAAATATCTTCATTTCTTCTCCTTACTTCGCAAGCTTTATCTCGATCGGGACGAAGGCGTTCGGGTCCTTCGCGCGCTTCATGATCTTGTCGGCGTATTCGTCGCTGTAGTAGCGGTCGGTGTCGGTGCGGTCGCGCCGCCCGTTGTAGCGGCGAAGCGCGGTGAGCCAACCATCAAAGAATCCCGTGGGGCGCGAGGCGGCCGGCCGCGCAGAGGCGCCGAAGCCCTTGCGCGAAAGATACTTGATCGCCGCGCGAACATTGTTTTCAAGAGAGCCCTCGTTGCGCTTCGTCGGCTTCGTCAGCCCGACAAGCTCCTTCTCGACACCCCAGTCGCCAGGAACATTCACCTGCAGAGGGTCGACAACCCACGCCGCCTTGGAACGCGGACCGTTGCCGCCTGACTCCTCGATCATGTGCGCCTTGACGAGCGCAGGCGTAAGATTGCTGACCTTAATCGCCTGCTCCGGCGTGCCGCCGGTCCAGCCCCTCTTGTCGGCGTTGAACTCCTTGACGAGCTTCGCTATCAGCTCGTCGTGCACCTGGTAGCGCTTGTCCTCGAAACCACGGAAGATTGGGAGCCCCGCGCCGCCTGCGCTCGGGCGCGGATGGGTCGTCCGCTTCTTCGTCTGCTCCGGGAACCACTTCGCGATCCACGCCTCGATCTTCTTGACGGTCTTCATTTCCTCGTCCGTCACGAAGCGGCGGTCGATGTAGAGCTCGCCCCAGTCGTCGAACGAGAACCCGCCGAACGCGGGAGTGTCGATGACATACCGCTCGCTGCCGCACGGCGGCACTTCTGCAATGCCCTTCTTCTTGAGCTCGACAGCGTGCTTTGCCTCGCGCTCCATGGCGCGCTGCTGTATCGCAATCGCCTCGGTCGCGAGAGGAAGTATCTCGACTATCGCCTGAGGATCTATCTCAAGCACGATGCCTTCGCCAGCCCAGACGGGCGCGGCGAGCGCAGTGGCCATGACGAGCGCCGCCAGCCTTGACGCATATTTTCTTCTCATGTCGTAATTCTACCAAAACCACCACGTGCGCGCAAGCGACGCAGGCAATCGGGCAACGGCGCATGCGACACCTCGACCCCCACCCTAATTGGCCCTAAATAGAACCTAATCGACTCTAAATAGACCCTACTCCACCTTAACCGGCACCGAGCCAACCTTCTTGATGGTAGCCGTGCCGTAACCGACGCCGTTGATAACAACGCCAGTCACGTTCACCGTCGTCGCCTTCAGCTTGCCGCCGTTGTCTGCATAGACCTTGAACGAGCCCTTGAAGGAGCCATCCTTCGCCTTGTAGGTGAGCTTAAGCGCTGATGGGTTATCGCCAAGTTTGGAACTGTCAATCGTTCCATCTTTCGCCTTCTGCACCTTACCCGTCTTCGGCAAAGTCCACTTCGCGCCGCTCTGCGTCACCGCCATGCCGTCGGGCAGATAGTCGGTCAGCACCGTGCCTGGAATCTGCTGCCAGAGCGCGGCGGATTTGCCGACGCGGAACGCCGCGTTCGCGGCAAGTGCGCCGGGCTTGCCGACGACCGCGTCGCCGGAAAGTCCATCGACAAGCGCCGCGCCGCCGTTGCGCGGCAACCAGAGCGTGAACGCGAGGTTCATCTTCTTCGTCACGACGACTGGCACGCACAGCCACTCCTCGCCGACGAGCAGCTGGGCGTTCGCCGTCGCCTTCGTGCCGTCCGCGAGCGTCACTATCGCCTTCGCCTTGCCCTTCTTCCCGATGGATACCGAGGCATTGCCGCCGCTCCACACGACGTTCACCGGGCCGATCCACTTTTCGAGAATCCCGTTCGCCGCGCCCTGCTCGCCCTTGTCCTTCGACGTGAAGAAGTTGCGCGCCCCGTCGATCTGGTACGGGCCGTAGGAGCCCGAGAGTCCTTCCGCGCCGAGCGTCACCTCGCAGGGATCACCGCCAACGAGCCGCATCGTCGTCGGTCCGTTCGCGGCAATCGCCGCCTTGCCATTGTCCGCCGCCTTGAGCGACGCCTTCGCCGCGCCGACCACGACAGTAGCCTTGACAGCGGCCAGCCCGGCTTTCGGCTTCCCGACCTTTACTTGGATTGTACCCGCGACCACGCCGCTCTTCTCGTCGTACAAGTAGCCGTTATACTCGCTCGCCGTAGCAGGCACGGCATCATCCACCGTTTCGTAAAGCTCTGGCACAACCACCGGTTCAGATGTCGGCTCAGGTGTCGGAGTTGGCTCAGGCGCAGGCGTGGGTGCTGGCCCGTCGCCGTCACTGTACTCAATCCTCAATCCGTTCCATGTGCCGGGGATGTCCACGCCCCAGCCGGTGGAATCCCTGCGGACATGGACGACGCAGGTCGGAGCGATTTCGTCAAAAGCATGGTCTCCCACACTTGGCGCATTCCCCTCGAAGCAGACATTCGTCAAGTTGTCGCATTCGTAAAACGCATACTCTCCAATCTCCGAAACCTCCTTCGGAATCCTGATTGAGCCGAGCGCATCACAGTCGCCAAACGCTTCGCTCGCGATGCGGTTCAGGCTACTCGGCAGCACCACATCCTGCAACTCTTTGCAGAAAACGAATGCATCACTGGCAATTAATTTGACACCTTCAGGCACATGCACTTTCCGTACCGAATTAAGTGCATAATAAAGTGTAGACAAGTCTTGTCCGTACAGTATGTCATCCAAGACCATAAAGTTTGTATTCGATTCTGCTACTGTCAATGATACGATGTTCGTACATCCAGCAAACACCCCATCGCCCAATGTGGTCAGGCTTGCCGGAAGCGCAATATCTTCCATTGCGCCACATTGCAGGAATGCGCCGTCGCCAATGGCCCTTACTTGATCTGGGATACGGAACCTTGGCAATTTACTGCAGTACGCAAAAGCGAATTCCCCGATTTCGATGACAGAGGCCGGCAAGCTTGCAATTTCCAGATTGAAACATCCCTCTGCGGCACTGGCGCCTATTAACTCCACTCCAGACGGGACAAGCATCTCCCTCATGCCTCCAGGCACAAAAAGCAAAGTTTTCTTGTCTTTGGTGAACAGCATACCATTGGCAGAAGCGTATTCAGCATTGTCATCCGCCACATCAATCGACGCAAGGGAATCACAATAGGCAAACGCTCCCATGCCAATTTCCCTGACACTACTGGGGATGTAAACCGCTGTCAATGCAGGATTACCGTAGAAGGCAAAATCACCGATTGATTCAAGATTCTCCGAAAAGGCAATCCTGTCAAGCGATTCGCAATACGACACAGCTCCAAATCCAATGCTTTTAACACTAGGCGGAAACACCAACGACTGTAATTGATCGCACTCTGCAAATGCATGTTCCCCTATATTTGTCACGCTGTCGGAGATGGTCACGCTCGTCAGCCCGGTGCAACCGTAGAACGCCCGATCTCCGATGCTCGTCACGCTGTCTGGAATCGTCACGCTCGTAATCTCCTCGCATCCTTCAAATGCATGAGCGCTGATTGAGACGACCGACATGCCTTCCAAGGTTGACGGTATGGCTACATCGCCCTTCAAGGCATCACTATACCCAGACGCAGAAGATTCCGCCGCACTCACAATTGACACGCCACCTTCTACCTTGCCGTAATTCCATGTTCGTCCGTCTTCTGTTTGCGCCGCCATTGCAGCGCGCCATCCCTGCACGGGATTATTGTACGCAGCCGTCACGCCAGCACCGGTGTAGGCCTTTACGATAAACTCCATCTTGTCATTTTCGGAGGAATGACGTGTGTTAGCCGCTTCGCCTTTCTTTGTGGTGTCTTGATTCAGACAATAAAGAGCCGGCTGATTGCCTCCATCATATGGATCCCATAATGTCCAACGTCCCGTGCGAACAAATCGCGAAAATACACTAAGTTTATCAGCAGACACCTCAGAAGTTTTCAACGAGACCTTGTCAGGGTCATCTGTGCTCGGCGTTATTGAGAATGCGGTTGGTTTGGGCTTTGTCTCGTGATGCGCACAGATTCCAACTGCGATTCGATCCAACAACGGTTTGTTAGTGATGCCAGCCTTAATAACCTTAGGATTGTCCTCAACTAAAACACCGCTGAACAATTCGTCGTACGTCTTGCCCATGTAGTCCGCAAGACTGCCAAACGTCAACGCCTTGCCTTCACTCCCTGCCCATCCTTTCTCCCAACCATATCCAATCAGGAATTCCAGAAAATGATCACCAACCGCTGAGACGTCAGCCGAATCTGTCGAAGTAATCCATGCCGCATTTGGTGACGTCAGCATACTATTGACACACCAACCACCCTTGCAATACGTATCGTTGCTGTTATCGGCAAGACCGCCGGAATGACAAGCATGGACAATGCCGACGGTCGCCACACCCCAATCGGCGGCAAGGGAGTCAATGTGGTTTGCAAGATTCTCTTCGGAATAATAGATTCCTTTTTGATAAAGCCAAAGACCTGGGTTCGTTGTGCCGGGGTCAACGCCTCCATGCGTTCCAAAATAAAATAGGCACACGTCACCTGTCTGTACCATGCTTGCAAGACTTGCAAACGACTCATTGATCTTGACGAGGGTAGCATCTTCATCCCTAAGTAGCGCAACAAGCTTTGCCCCACCCTCCTGAGCCAATGTGGCAAATTTTGTTGCATAGTTAGCCATAGATGCATGACCCTTCAACCAATTGTTCTGGAAGTTTGACACCCCCACGGCAAGTACGTATTTCACTCGGGTCATGCACGTTGCTTCACCACCAGCCGTATCCTTCACTCTGTATTCGACAGGCGGAATGCCGTCATAGCGGGATGAGAAATTACGGTCTGTAATCGTGACATGGCCATCCACAACAGGAGAAAGCTCTACCTCCTTCCCGATATCATTCCATATCGCCGACGGATCGTCGCCGCGCCTACATTCAACACTCATGCCCATTCCTGCCTCCATGCTGCCATACATTAGCGTAATCTCCCCTTTCTGCCAATCCGCAGACAACGGTGCAAGCATCACAGGCCGCCATTTAGCATAGAGATTCACAATTTTGCTGCCATCCGTCGGCGGAGGCACCGTCTCTCCAGGCTTAACGGCAACGTCACCATCCAACTCAAGCGCCCAGCCTGCGAAACAATGCCCTTCCCAATGAAGCGTACCACCGTCGTCAACATACACCTCCTCACCGAATTCACACGTCTGGCTGGCAACACTTCCTTCGCCATCGGTGACGTTGTAGATGATAGTGTAGGTCTCTGGCTTACGCTGCGTCCAGTGCGCATAGTACGTAACATCGCCAGTCACAACAGTTGCGCCACTAATCTCCGTGCCACCCGCAGAATCCGTGAACCACCCAGCAAAATCATAACCCTCACGTGCCGCCGTCGGCAATGCACCAATCGCCGCGCCATCATCACGTGTCAGCGATTCAACCGATACACTGTCACCGCCGTTCTTGTCAAACATCACCTTGTACGAATCTGGCGCTCCTTCCAGTTTCATCTTTAGCCCATGCCAATAGCCATTCTCATCTATTACTGCTTTCCATGCTTGTTTATACTCAACCGGATATGTTCCAACTCCTGCACCGATTATCCCATCACCGCTGATAGCATATTTCACACTACCAACTTGCCATGATTTTTTTACTTCAGGTGGCATTCCATTAAACCGAACTTCTAAGAGCTCGTTACACATCTTAAATGAATCCACCCCAATACGCTTCACGGTATTCGGAATCGTTACACTTACCAAACTACTACAACCTTTAAACGCATAGACATCAATGCAAGTTAATCCGTCAGAGATTGTAACGCTTCTGAGTCCGATGCAGCCAGAAAATGCATACACGGCAATGTTCGTCACGCTATTCGGTATCGTAACATCACCAAGTCTGGCGCAATCTGCAAACGCATCCGCACCAATGTCGGATACACTACTTGGTATTGCAACACTTGCAAGGTTACGACAGCCCGCAAACGAACTTTGTGGAATGTTTGTGATTGTCGATGAATAATCAATCTGTTCAAGTGAACTATAGCTTGATGGGAACACGGCACTAATCCCACGATTCAAAACATATTGTGGAACGACTACGCTTTTAATGCCACTGCATCCTGAGAATGCGTAGCCGCCAATGTTAGCAACTGTTGCAGGAATTACAATGTGCTTCAGGTTTAGACAATGCTCAAATGATGCCTTTCCTATGCTCTCCAACCCATCATTAAGTATAACTTCTTCGAGGTTGATGCAATTTATGAAAGGGCCTCCACTTGAATAGTGGTCACCAGCCACACGCACACTACCTTTTACCCCGCGCGCGCGAGTTTCCAGTGCAATACCGGGAGGTTCTGCCTTGAGTGGTTGGCCTGTTGAGCGGGCTTCAGCCGGGGGTTGAAAAAATCAGGCGTTG
>Ga0256405_10012646_pt1 | contig 10396 bp, 4 predicted proteins | sample RumenRJG_02DNA_FD_189096 | JGI IMG/M metagenome (GOLD analysis project Ga0256405, IMG submission 189096) | Bovine rumen microbial communities from Lethbridge, Alberta, Canada - RJG_02 | ecosystem: Host-associated > Mammals > Digestive system > Stomach > Rumen | place: Canada: Alberta | collected... | reverse complement strand
CCAATATAGGCAATGCATTGACATACTGGACAACTCAGAACTCTTTAAAACATCAGATAAATATATGCATAACCTGATGCTGTATTTGAATGGCAATGTTGATGCTGAGGTTTATGACATTGTCTGTGAAGTTTTTGACGAGAAGTATTTTGAAGGCTACAAATCAGAATACGATTCCTTTAAAAGATCAAACATTCTAAACAAGATTCTTGAAGAAAACACACAGGAATATTTCCTGAAGGCCAAAGATGAATTGGGACTTAAGGAGGATTCATTAAAAGAATATAAAATAGGCTTGTTTGAATCGAAAATGGATTTGATGGAAGCCGAATACAATGAGTTTTTAAGTGAAAATGAAAGGCTTAAAAAAGAATATGAAGTGGAAAAATCATTCAATGAAGAGGTTACCGGATCAAAATCCTGGAAACTGATGGACCGGCTCAGAAGGATGAGGGGTTGAAAAAGATGGTTAAAATATCAGTAATCGTTCCGGTTTACAATGTCGCAATGTATCTTGAGGAATGCCTGAACCATATGATAAACCAGACATTCAGCGACATTGAAATCATCTGCATCAATGACGGGTCAACCGACGAGTCTCCAGACATTTTAAGGGAATTTGCCAAAATAGACGATCGCATCCAAATCATCAATCAGAAAAACCGGGGGCTTGGAGCTACCCGAAACAGGGGACTGGAACTGTCAAAAGGCGATTATGTCTACTTCATGGATGGAGATGACTATCTTGAATTGACTGCACTTGAAGAGTTGTATGAACTGTCTGAGAAATATAGTCTTGATTTTGCAATGTTTAAGCTCAAAAACTTCAATGAAAAAACAAAAGAGACAATATATGATGAATATTATGCCATGCCCTATCTGAAAAAGCGTGTTGAAGATAATGTGTTTGATTACTCTGATGTTGCAGACATTGCCTTAAGGCTGGCTGTCAATTCCCCTGGAAATTTCTTTAAAAGAGAGTTTGTCAAGGACTTGAAGTTTCCGGAAGGACTCCTGTTTGAGGACAACGTGTTTTTCACAAAAGCCCTTTTCAAAGCTGAAAGGATATACTTTTATGATAAATTCCTTTACAACAGACGGGTGCATGAAGATTCGCTGTCAAACAAGTTTTCAATAAGTGTCTTGGACACCATAGACATATCAGACCTGCTGCTTGACCTGATTAGTGAATACGGATACGTGCAATATAAGAAGACATTATACAATAGAATCTTTTCCAACATCTATAACACGTTTGAAAATACATCAAAAGACCATAAGGCAGATTTGTTTTTGGAAATGAGAAGAAGATATCTGAAATTTAGCGAAAAATGGCAAAAGGATGAGTATTTTATGAATGACCTGCCGAAACGCCTCAAACATATATATGACAGTGCAGTTCTATCCGACAGCCATGAAGAGTTTGAATTGAGAGTTAAGCTTTATGACAAACAAAGAAAGATTAATAAACTAAAAAAAGAAAATAAAAGAATTGAAAAGAAACTTGAAAAAGTCAAAAAGGAAAACGACCTCATCAAATCCACAAAGGGATTTAAATTCATCAAAAAATAGTGTTAACATGAAATTATCAAAATCAAAAATAAATTCTTACCTTAAATGCCCATTGGAATTCAAATTTCAGTATATTGATGAAATTGAAGTCGAGCCAAACAAATACATGGTTTTGGGAAGCGATGTCCATTCCGTTGCCGAGACATTTGCCGACATGTTTGGAGATGAGCTTGAGAATGTAAATATTCAAAATGAGCTTGTCAAAATCGCCAACGATTTGGAAATGGGACCTGATATCGCCGATCATGTAGATAATTTGGGATTGTTCTTTAAGGAAGTCTTCGTTGACAATGACTATAAGCTATTCAGCCAAGAGGAATACCTGCTTGATGAAAACCATCGCTTTTCTGGCATATGCGACATCATTCTGGAAGATGAAAATGAAGACCTTGTCGTTATCGATTATAAAACCAGCGATTCAGGCAAATTTTCAAGATATCGCAGGGAACTGTGCTATTATAAACTGCTTGTTGAAAATGTCTATGACAGAAACGTTTCAAGCGTTGGAATTTTCTTTACAAAAAACGGTCGTTTGAGATTGCTTGACGTGTGCGAAGAGGACAACAAACGAAAATATTTAAACTCAACTGAAATCAATGAGGCCATTGATACATTCTATAAAGTAAGATATCAGGTAAATAAAAGAAACTTTTATCCTAAAAGGCAGTTCTTATGCAGATTCTGCACTTACAAACATATCTGCGATGAATATTATTAGTTTTGCACTTTTTTAAATCTTATTTTTAAATATGAGGGAGAGGGATAATGATAATATTTTCCCTATCACCATTATCCCGATTGCTACACACTTAATGCAGCATACTTCGGATATATCATATATCTATTTTCCTGTTATAACTAAATCGATGTTTTTATGTTGTCTATTCCTGATTTAGTTTTTTTGACAGCCAAAAAAACAATATCAAGTACAATAGGTCTCCAAATAGGAAAGTAGTGGATTATTAGGACATTATTTGATTTGCAATTATACTCTGATATTAATGCTAATGATACAATGTTGCTAAATAGGCAAAAGTTTTTTTGGCCATGATTATAATTGAGCTTTAATGATATAAATATTTTTAGGTATGCCTAAATTTTTTAGCAAATTATAGAATAATCAGAAAAAGACGGAACATTAAAAAAAGAAAAAATAGAAGACGAATTATTTGCGTCTTCTTAATGGCAATAAAATTAAGCCTAAAACAACAATCAATGCCATGAATATAGGGTTACCTGTTTCATGCATTTTAGAAACAGTTGAATCAGATTTAGCATCTTTATCAGCTGTTTTTTTGTCTGAACCATGATCTTTAATTTTATCATGTGGTCCGCCGACTTTCACAACACTTACAACCTTACTGGATGCCTTGTTGTTTGACATGTTGCTGTCCTTTTCATTTGATGATACAGTGGCAATATTAGGATAATTGCCCATTTTATCAATGATAACAGTAACAGTCAAGGTAACGCTGGAACCGTTGGCCAGTTTGCCAATAGTCCACTCGCCGGTATTTTTGTTATAGTCTTTTGAAGATGCTTTAACAAATTTGAATTTTGTTAATTGAGAATCAACGACTTTAACGCCGGTTGCATCATTAGGACCGTTATTGGTTACTGTGAAAGTGTAGGTAACTTTATCACCAGGTTTAATTTTAGTTTTATCCACTGTTTTAACAATTTGAACATCTGCGACAGGTTTAACTGAAACGGATACAGAACCGTTGTTGTTTGTATAGTCTGTTTCAGGTTCCTCGATACTGACTGAAGCAGGAACTGCTTTAGTGCCTAGGAAGTTGGCTTGAGCAATGATTGCCAATTTGACGGTTTCGTCATTTGCCAAATCACCAATATACCATAAACCTTTTTTAGCATCATAACTTTGAGATGAAGCGGATGCCTTAAGTAAGGCTCTTTTGCTTTGATAATTCTTATCAGTGCAATTATCAGATACATATACGAAGCCTTCTGGTATACTGATTTTAGCAATTGTGCCAGTTGCATCACTAGGTCCTTTATTGTGAACAGTAACGATGAATTCCACGTAATCTCCATAGTCTACATTTGGCCTATCGACAGTGATTTTAAGTTCCACATCGATAATGACCACCTTAACAACACCTGAACCTTTGGAAGGCTGATAAGTGTTATTTCCACCGTAGTCAGCGGAGTCAGGGTAATCTCCAGGTTTGAAATCATCTGGAATGTGCCAGGTTATGTTACCTGTACCGTTAGTAATGTTCACTTCATGGGTTGTACCGTCAGGCAAAGTAACGTTAACAGTTCCATTGAACGGCTCACCATCATCAGTGGTCACGTTTACAGGAATTGTTACGTTTTGACCAGGAGTACCGGTTACGTTTCCTATTTCTGTATTGGTAGGAATAGGAATAACTCTAACATATCCTGGACCGCTGGAAGGTAAATATGGGTATCTTCCAGTAAAGTTAGCTTTGTCAGGGTAATCTCCAGGTTCGTAAGTCTCTGGGATTTTCCAGACTGTGCTGCCAGTACCGTTTACAATATCCACTATCTTACTTGTTCCATCTGGGAAAGTAACATTCACTTGGCCTGTGAAAGGAATACCGTCATCAGCTGTGACATTGACCGGAATGGTTACATTATGACCTGCATAGCCTGTTACATTACCTATGGTTGTAATGGTAGGAATCGGAATGACTTCTACGTTTCCAGTGCCGTTGGAAGGCAAGTGTGTAACATTACCGCTATAATTGCCCGGAACAGTGTAATTGCCAGTAGGTAAATCACTAGGGATTGTCCAAGTCACATTACCTGTACCGTTGGTAATTGTCACTTCCTTAATATCACCGTCAGGCAAAGTAACATTAACTTTACCGTTGAAAGGTTTGCCGTCATCAGCAGTCACATTCACAGGAATTGTAACTTCCTGACCAGGATAACCGGTAACATTTCCAACAGTGGTATTGGTTGGAATAGGTAAAACCTTAACGTTTCCAGTACCATTGGAAGGCAAGTAAGTCTCATTACCTGTGTAGTTGGCATGATCCGGATAATCGCCAGGAATGTAAGATTCTGGGATTTTCCAGGTTGTATTTCCAGTACCGTTAGTGATATCAACAATCTTGCTTGTACCGTCTGGGAAAGTAACATTCACCTGACCGGTAAATGGCTTGCCGTCATCAGCAGTCACGTTAACAGGAATTGTAACGTTTTCACCAGGATATCCGGTAACATTTCCAACAATGGTATGGGTAGGAATCGGTTCAACTGTCACTTCATCGCTAGCGTTTTTGACATTTTCATTATCTTCAAATTGTGCTGTTACATTGTTTTCAAATGTACCGCTTATTGTTGTATTGAAGTATATCTTAAATGAAGCAGATTCATTGATATCCAATGATTCAATATAGAAATAAGACATGTCAGAAGTCTTTATAATTTTCCACTCACCTTTAACATTTAAGAAAGTATCATAAATCAAGGCGGCATTGTATTGTTCAAATACACGGACATCTTTTATTGCTCTATCTCCAGTATTGGTAACATTGATTGTGAAAACTGCCTTATCTCCTATAATAATTGGACTTGTTTCAACAACTTTAGTAACATTTAAACTAGGATTGTATACTGTAGTGTTTTCACTTGTTGAAGTTTTATTTTCCACTTCACCAGATGTTACATTAACAGTATTGTTATATACGCCAGTTTGAGTGAGTTGGACGACTAAAACCAATGTAGCATTTCCCTTTACAGTAATATTGCCGTTATATGTAAATACACCATCATTATTGTAAGACCATTTGTCCTTATCGGAATAATCGACCAATACAAAACGATCTGTGAACTTATCATGGACTTTAATGTTAGTTAAATTAACTTCACCAGTATTATTAATGAAGATTGTATAATTTACGGTTTTATTCACATCAATGCTTCGTAAATCTACAGTCTTATTAACTGTAAAGTTAGCAAAAAGAACATTAACAGTCCTATTAGCAGTAACATTAGTTTTATTTTCATTACAGTTAACACTGACAGTATTGTTCAATGTGCCTAAAGCTGTGGCTCTTGCAACTATCCAAAGCTTGGTTGAACCGGACAGATCATCAATGGTCCAGACTACAGTTCTGCTGGCACTGTAATAAACTCCTTCTGAGGAATAATACTCTAAACCGACAGGCAAGGTATCTACAACAGTTACATTGGTAGCAGTGAGTAAGCTGGTATTATTGACTGTGATTGTAAAGTTGACTAAAGTGCCGTTAATCATGTCAGTCACATTAGCTGTCTTTGTAATGTTTAATATGACGAATGGGAGCACTTCAAACTTAGCAGTATTTGAGACATTTGTGTAATATTTGTCCCACTTATGTTCTGCTACAACTGTATAATTGCCCACCTTATAGTTACGGGCTATTTCAGTAACGTTTCCGTAAATATAAGTTAAATTATTTGCCATATTAACAATAACATGACCCTTTTCATCAGTTATTTTATATGACAATAACTGAGCATATTCCCTGTCATCCTGCCAAATTTGGGTGTCCTTCTTGGTTACACTGTCTGCGCCTAAAATTGGATTAATCCAACCTTGTTCATTCTCATAAAATGTTTTGTTTTCCAATTGGCCAGCACCATTAACGACTTCATATGTAATGTTTTTTAGGAAAACATTGTCAGTACTATCAGTTTTATCATTCCAGATTGCATTAACAATATTGTCACGGCCATATAAAGTCATTTTGATTGTGACATTGCTTGGATAATAAGTAAGGTTTTTATCGATGCCAATTGTTATTTTGACTGCATCTGCCCTGTTTTTACCGAATTTAATATTTTCAAGGTGAATCTCTGAATCTTTTTCGAGATAAATTGCAGAACCACTAGTTGCATTATTGCCGTTGAATTTTGCGTTATTGATTTCAATAATTGATGGATAAAAACCGCTACCTCCATATATTGCTCCACCATAATTGGTAGCGTTATTGTCTTTAAATTCTAAATCAGAGAATTCACAAATAGTTTCCCTAAGGAAAATAGCGCCTCCATCTAAGTGAGCTCGGTTATTAATAAAATAACTATTGTTAGTTAGAGTAAATTTTCCATAAACCCATGAATAAATAGCTCCGCCAGAATGAGCAGAATTATTTATAAATGTTGAATTGTTTATAGTTGGGTTATTACATTCCAAATGAACAGCCCCTGCAGCAACATCTGCAGAGTTATTAAGGAAAAGACAGCTTAAAATAATCCCTACCTCATCATCATCAATATAATCCCAAAAAATAGCACCGGCATCATTAGCAGAGTTCTTAGTGAAATTGGAATTAAAAACTTTACCATTTGCACCACTCCATTTTATAGCACCAGCATTCTCAGCAGCATTATTCTTAGTGAAATTAGAATAGGAAACATGACCATTCTCACCATCCCACTGAATAGCACCAGCATTCTCAGCAGCATTATTCTTAGTGAAATTAGAATAGGAAACATTACCTCCGTTAGCATTCCATCTTATAGCACCACCATTTTTAGCAGTGTTATCAGTGAAATTAGAGTAAAATACTTCACCATTCTCACTTTCCCACATGATAGCTCCACCTTCATCATTAGCATGGTTTTCAGTGAAATTAGAATAGGAAACATGACCATTCGCACCTTTCCACTGAATAGCACCACCTGAAGTAGCAGAGTTGTTGAAGAAATTACAGTTATCTGATGTATTACCCTTTTTGGCTTGCCAGAAAACAGCACCACCAGACTTTTCTAGCGCACGATTGTTCATGAAAACTGACTCAGATATAGTTCCATCAGATGCCATATTAGTGTCCTCATAATTATCGAAATTTCCCCAGAAAATAGCTCCTCCATAATATTCTTCAGCGGTATTATTTAGGAACTTGGATTTAGATACAATTCCATTATTTCCTTGCCATATAATAGCACCACCATCATAAGTAGCAGTATTCTTGGTGAAATTAGAATTGGAAACATTACCGTTTTCACCATTCCATAAGATAGCCCCGGCCTCATCAGCAGTGTTATCTGTGAAATTGGAATTAAAAACCTTACCGTTTTTACCGTTACCGTCTTCATTTTTCCATAAGATAGCACCAGCATTATAAGCAGAGTTATCAGCGAAATTAGAATTAAAAACCTTACCGTTTTCACCATCCCAACAGACAGCACCGGCATTATTTTCAGCATAGTTTTCAGTGAAATTGGAATTGTCAACAAGACCATCATTTCCATTCCATCCAATTGCTCCATTATCATCAGCATGGTTTAAAGTGAAATTACAGTTGTCAACAAGACCTTTATATCCATTCCATTCAATTGCACCACAATATTGAGCGTAGTTATCGGTGAAATTGGAATTTAGTATCCTTACAAATTCTGCATTTCCAGCTACTTTTGCAGCACCTGCAAAAAATCCGGCAAACTCCTTATGATCGCCATCATCATAAGCAAAGTTGGCGAGGAATTCACAGCGGTCTACAGTAACATTGGAAGCGTCTATTTCCAGTGCACCTGCAGAGGAAAATGGTCCAACTAGGTCTTTGTCAGTTAAAACATTTATAGTGTCATTATATTCCACATGGTTGTCTTTAAAGATACATCTTGTAATATTGGTTTTAATGCCACCATCCTCAACAATGACAGCACCTGCGTGTACGGCAGTATTGCCTGTGAAATTACATTCTATTACTGAACAGCTTTCACCTGCAACGGATAACGCTCCCCCATGGTATAACACCTTACTGTTTGTGAAATTGCATCTGTATATGATACCATTTTTGGGACTGCGCACTTCATTTCCCCAGGAAACTGACCCTCCGACTTGATATGCGAAATCATCGGAAAAGTCACAATATGCAAGATAACCATTATCAGCATTCCAGAAAATGGATCCTCCTCTATCCCAATAGGTATCATTTGTAAATTGAACAGAGTTATTATGGAAAACGGAATTGGTTACCTTTCCATTTTCTCCATTCCACAATATCGCACCTCCAGGATTACTATGTCCGTTTGCTAATGAGTTGTGATAGAAATATGAATTATTTATAACACAATTAGCCGCATTATCTTCAACAACAACCGCATGTTTACTTGCATGGGTAAAATTGATGTTGTTTAAAGTAATGCCTGAGCCGGATAAGGTAAATATTCTGGCAAGATTTTTTGCATCTATTGTTTTGCCGTTACCTTCAATAGTAAGACCCTGGGCTGAAATGGAAATTCCAGCTGCATCCTCTCCTGCTAAAAATTCATAGCTTTTGTTTAAGCTGATTGTAGTATGGCCCTGGTTGATTTCCTGAGTGATATAATTATTAAGCTCAGTGAAACTTCCAGGATCCGGAGAATCTGCAATAATTTCCTGATCAGTAGCACCTACATTCTCATCAGTTGCATTGTCGGCCGCATTTACGGCACCTATGCTTAGAATAATCAAAATTGCTAAAATAATGAATAACCTTTTGCTTTTCGTATTTTCACCTCCTTTTAAATTAATCAGATAAAATATACTTATTATAATAAAAGAAATTATTATAACAGTAAAATATCTATCTCAAATAATATATAATATTTTTGAAAATAAAGCAATGTGGAGGAATATCAATATGAAACAAACTGAATCAAATCTTTTGCATTTAATTATTAGTTTCTAAGTAAACCAAATAGTTAACCAGAAAACTATATCTGTTTTTCTTCAAATCCCATCCGAATGCTGATTTAAATATGAAACTTCATTTAAAAATCAATATACTCCCAAATTACAAAAAATAGAATCAACAATTAATTTTAAATAAATCCCATTATATAACTATTATTATCGGGGTGGAAAATGAAATTTGAAAAGATTATTGAATTTCATAGCTATGACAAATTTGGAGAAATTCTATACATCTTGCACAAAAACAACAGAAAATACCTGAACGATGCTCTTTCAAAGCATGATTTAAATCTGCTCCAGGCAATGTGCATCCTGACTCTTGATGAGAAAAGTGACCTGAGCCAGCAGGATTTGACTGACATACTATTTTTAACTAAAAGCGGAATCACCAAAGCGGTCAAGAAACTGGAAGACATGGGATATGTTGAAAGGACAAAATCAAAAACAGACGCTCGCCAGCATGTTTTAAACCTAACAGACAAAGGAAGAAAAATAATTCCAACCCTTCATGACATCAATGACGAATGGGAAAGCAAGATGGGCCTTCAGGAGTTGGACGATTCATTTATAAGAATCTTGCATAATCTGGCATATAAGTCAATCGATTTGAACTCCAAAGAATAATGTATATTTTTTTTGAAAATATAAAATATTTAGGAATGCCTTAAAAATAATAAAACTAAAAAAATAATGAAGTTATGAGGAGACCTCATCAACTTCTTCAAAATCCACCTTTTCACCTATCAGCTTAAGACCGACATACATTGCAACGATACCCACAGGCAGGGAATAATAGAATGGAACTCCCAAACCGGCCGGGATATAACCTACCAATATTGTGATTGTACCGACAAATATTGAATAGTACATCTGGGTGGTTACGTGATCAATGTGGTTACAGCTGGTACCCATCGATGAAAGGATTGTCGTATCTGAAATCGGGGAACAGTGGTCTCCGAAAATTGCTCCGGTCAATACGCCGCTTGTGGCAACGATTGTAAATGACATATCACCTGAACTGATTGCCCATGCAAGCGGAATCGCCAAAGGCATCAGGATACTCATTGTACCGTAGGAAGTACCTGTTGCAAAGGATATCACCGCTCCTAAAATGAAAATCAGAGACGGCACGATGAAAGCGGGTATTGAGTTGCCCAATACTCC
>Ga0256405_10012644_pt1 | contig 10397 bp, 3 predicted proteins | sample RumenRJG_02DNA_FD_189096 | JGI IMG/M metagenome (GOLD analysis project Ga0256405, IMG submission 189096) | Bovine rumen microbial communities from Lethbridge, Alberta, Canada - RJG_02 | ecosystem: Host-associated > Mammals > Digestive system > Stomach > Rumen | place: Canada: Alberta | collected... | reverse complement strand
TACGAGGAAGGCGCGATGGCTTCTTACAATCATAGAATACGCATTCAATTTGTTTTGAAGTAGCACGAAGCATATCTGTTTGTACTTTATCATTGAGCAAGTGGCATACTTTTACATAGTTTCCTACAGCCTCCACATACAGGAGGTTTTCTATCATGAGTGAAACCGTTTCGTTTGTAGTACCTGTAAGCGTGATTGCAGAAGAAGGTTGCTCTGTACTATCAGTTACATTTGTCGTTTTAACAGTCTTCTTCTCTTCCTGCATTCTCTTAAGCTGTTCATTCAACAGACGTGTTTCCTCCAGTTCCGCAGCGAGGAATCTGCTTCTGAACTTAAAACGCCAATAAAGTCCAATGGCAAAAGAGCAGAAGGCGATGATAGCCAGAGTCTCAAGGTAATTTGCCAAAGAGAAATAATTGCTCTCAACGAGGTCACTAAGGACAAAATGTCGATACAAACATATTGCCAGTGCTATAAGCGGAGTGTTGACAATCTGGAACCATAAGTTTCGGCGAATAATATAGCTTACGCCATGATCATACGATCTTGGTTTTCTGACAACATACTTAACAATCAAGTCTGACAACATACATACAGAGAAACCTATAACCCACAGCACCAAAAGATGTACGTATACATGCCACTGCCACGTATCCAGCCCAAAGGGCTTAAACACCGCCAATGCTATTATCACGAATAATGCACTGACAGCGCGAATCATCATAGTTTCCTTAGGACCTTTTTTCATTGCTTCTTATTCTTCTCTTGTCAAATAGTTTTCGTTGTTACCTTCCTGCTTGTTCTCTTCTGAGGATATGAGCTGGATTCTATTTCCCACATTATTGATAGAGGCAAAGAAAGCTGTGCGTGTCACATTTTTCTTGAATTGCTCAACTCGTGTCTTGATTGTCATGTTCCAATAGTTGACCATTGCCTTAACAGAGTCTCTCAATTCCGGTTTGTAGGTAATATGGCTGTCATCAACTTTATAACTTATGTTGGGATTGACTTTCAAGACAAGGGAGTCTTTCTGCAACTGCCATGAACCAGAAACCTCATAAATAAAATCAACACGACCGGAATAAATGGTATTCATTAAATGCTGCTTTGTGACATTCTTGAATTTGTGGTCCTTTGAGAACTCATATCCCTGGTAAACATCAGCATTCGACAACTCCACCCATTTGCCAATCAAATCACTCTCTTCCATTCGTTGACCAGCACGGGAGTGCTGTGCCACATACTCAGTCATTTCCTCGTCAGTAATACCCATCATGAATTTACATTTCTGGCTCATCCTCTTACAGTAGTCAACACATTCATTGTAAAAAAACTGACGCGAAGGAGAAAGGTCCAGATAATCCAGGACTTTCTTTTCACTTAATCTTTGTGAAAGGAAATAAGCATAATCTAATTTGTATGATTCAACTTGATATTCCATAAACTCCGTATGAGAAACCGGTTTAACCCAGTATGAGTTATCATTCATTCTATCATAAGTCATACGGCGCCATGAGTAGAAATCCTGAATACAGTCCAGGAACGGAGCGTTATCAATTGTTTTCCATGCATCCTGACTGCTTAGGAAAATCCGTTCGTTAGAATCATCAATATAATGCAAAATGTGTTCAGGATTGACAATATACGATATTACCATAGATAATGAGTCTGTACTCATTTTTGCAAGGCTATCGATATTCTGCAAAGCCAACTGAGCACACAAAAAACTTGACTCTTCCTCCTTTGCCATCTTGCGGAAGGACTCCTCTGCATTATCAATATCGTGAATCACCATCATCACCATTTGCTTGCCTTCAGCCTTCTTCTGTCTCACTTCAAGAACGTGAGCAGTTCCGAAGGTAAGAATAATGGAGATTGTAGTAGCGATGGTTGTCATCAATAACTCCCTTGAGAAATTGGCGAATTTGAATTTGCGCCATGATTTTGGGACAGCGGGTTTTATTTGCATAAACTGAATTATTTAGAATGATTGACAAAGTTACATCTTTTTCATCACACTTTAATCGAATAACAAGAAAAAGTATACCATTTATCACATAACCCTGCAGAATATCCCACTTATTTGCCTGTATTATAAGAATAGAATAATTTTGCAGCGGATTCAAAAAAAACGAACAAGTCAAAATCAATTCAAAATAAACAATCATTATGAAAAGAAGAACAGTATTAGGAATCATTTTCCTTTTAGCAGGTTTATGGAAACTTGCAAACATGTGGGGCATCATTGAGAACGACTGGTTGTGGAGTCAGCCTTGGACCGAATACATAGCCCCTGCCCTACTCGTCTATGTTGGAGCAAAGCTCATTGTAAACAGTTACCGTCGTGATCCCGACCAATGGCTTCAGCGTCCCATTCCTGAAGCAGAGGATGGCAAGCGAATCAGTTGTGCAGTCAGCTTCGGAGGCGACCAGTATGTTTTCAGAGGAGAGAAGTTCAGTGGAGCCAGACTCGACGCTTTCTGTGGAGGCATCCGTCTTGACCTTCGAGATGCAAAGATCAGCGCTGATGAAGAAATCGACATTCACACCTTTATGGGAGGCATAGAACTTCTTGTTCCACCAACAGTCAACATCCTTGTCAAGAGCCGCAGTTTCATCGGCGGCGTAGGCAACGAAACCGTGCAGACTCCAAATGAGAATGCACCATACATACACGTCATTGCCAGCAACATGTTCGGTGGCGTAAGCATAAGGAATTAACACTCTTATTTCTCCATTAGGAAAAGGAATTCCTTGTAAGGAGTGTCGGAATTGATCCAGTCGTTGGTCCAGCGCATGTGGCTCATCACGTTCTGTCTGTAGTCAATCTCACGGGCATCGATAAGATTGCCATAGGTATTGATGATGTCGTAGAGTTCCTGTTTCGAGGCCCTTCCTCCCGAACTGTATGACAACAGAATATAATGAGCCTGCGTCTGGGCTATGAGATCCTTTATCGCCTGCATAGCAATAAAGTTTCCGTCATCATTCTTCCTGTATTCCTCGAACACCGATGGAGCTACCCTGTCACGAGAATCCTCACGCCGTCCAACTTTTCCGAAAATCTGAGGTCGGTCGTTCAGAACAATGGTTTTCCAAAGATGATAATAAGCAGCATAACGTACACGGCTCGGAGGCATCTTCTCATTGTTTGAGCCATACGGCGGATCAAGATACACCAAGTCATGATAAGTCTTCACAGCATCGAAGGCATCACCCTGCAGCACCTCATTCTTTGTGGTAATCGAGAACCGACGGGGAAGACGTAGCTTCAAGTCCTTATACGAACGTAAAGACCAGCCATGCAGATACGAAGCATAATGACCAATAGTATTGTCAACTGAATCAAGGGCAAAGATAAGACTGGTGAGCAGCACACACTTATCCTCCCATTCCAGATTCAGATTGTCAATCTCCTCACGAATCGCATCAAGTCGCATAGCATTCTTCATCTGGAACGGACGTTTGCCGTTCTCCCCTTTCCCTCCATAATTCACGGAAAACCAGCCAAACTTTCCTTCAAGCCCATTCAAATGGTCAACAAGAGGCATGTAGAACGAATCAGGTTTGTTTGCCTTAAGAAAACAAGTAGCAAACACTTTCGACCATTCGGCAATATCGTTGGCAGTGGTGTCGTACCCACTTTGAGCAAACGCTTGAGCCACACGGGTAGTACCAGAGAATGCATCCAATGCAGTCTTTATCTGCAATGGATGCACCATCTCAAGTATATACGGCAGTATCTTCAGTTTCGATCCCGTATACTTTATGCCTTCAGTCTTTATCATCAAGGATCTTTAGCATCACAAGGATTTATTTGATGTAGAGTTTCTTGCCCCTATAGATATATATGCCTGGAGTGACTGATTCGCGCCAAGTACCGTCAATTACAGACTGTCCGCTAACGACACGACGGCCTTGCAGGTCATAAACAGCATTGCTGTCAAATTGTTCCTCTTTTCCTACCTCGTCCTCGTTTCCGAATTCAAGAACATCACCGAAGAGAACAGGAACATACAGAGGGTCATTACGTTTGGGGGCGCTTACACCACCTGGATAACGATAGTAAATCTTGTTGTGCTGTACATAAAGGTTGTTGCGTTTCCAGAGTGACTGAAAACCATCTGCCTCCTTGTTTGGCGTAGCGTTGATGTAGAAGCCAACGCCTGTGTTGGCAAATTCGGGCAGAGGCGCTGTAATACCACCGCTGGTTACATAATCTCCGTCTTTTGACACCTCACTGGTCATCGGCAGACCAAGTGTATAGACATCGCGTGCAGGATCTGAAGCCAAAAGCAATTTCTCCAGATAAGAACCCGTGAAGATACAGGAGGACAGTGGCGATGATGGCAAGGTGGTTGGTAAAGTCAGTGTCACATATTCGCTCTCATCGTTGGTTCGGATTATTACTGGCGTTGCAGCCGGTACAAACTTGCCTTCTTCATAATTTGTCTCATTAACGGTGCAAGCAGGTACCGCAGAGGGATTTACGCCCTCGCTGTACCACTTCTTACAGATGTAGGCGTTATATGTGTGACCACCGCCATCGGCAGGAAGAAGAACATCGAATGGAGCGTAGAACGTAGTGTAATAGAAGCCGTCGCCGCCATTGTTGGTCTTAATTCTCAGCGGCATTTCGCCATTTCCGGCAGACCTGGTCTTCTGCACAGGTTTCAAACACCACTTGGCATCATCTGTAGGCGATTCATGGTAGTATCTCAGATCGTAGATACTATCAGCAACAGACTGGTCAAAATTGAGATAGCGTCTTGTTGCCGGTGCAGAGCCGTCGTGAATCAGCAGTACGGCGCCACCGATATCCATTACAGAGAAGTTGATGGCATTACGAGAATTATCCGTCATCACAGCTCTTTGCAGCTTGCCAGTCTTAGTTCCATTATCGCCGTCACCATTCGGATTGGCAGCTACATAGAGTCCCTGTGTCTGTATAACAGATGTCGGATTCCCATATGTATCGGTAGTCCCGTTCCCTGAGAAATAGAAGATTGTCGATGGGTCAACTTCTGTAGATTCAACTGGGATCTCGCCTCGTGTAGCTGCGGTGATAGTGAATCCGGAACCCAGGCCTTCCTCTCCTGTATATGTCGTGGCAACACCCTCTTTGCTGTAGAAGTGCATTGGTGCACCACCGCTAACAGCCGTTTTCTCCGTCTCATGCAAATATCCGCTGGCATAGCGTACGGGAGCTATGCCAGACACACCGGGCTGCGAGTGCATACGGTAGTAGCCTGGAGTGTAATGCACAATATTGGCATCGTTATATACCACATCCTGAAGATCAATAATCTTAAACGGATCCTTTGCAAGTACGGTCTCATAGGCTGTCTTGCCCGCTTCATTCAAACCGCCAATATAACCTGCACGTTCGTAGTATGGCTCCAGCAGGGTCATATCCAGACCGAATGTCCAGTCGGAAGGAGTTGTACTGAGGACTGCATAGTCGGATGCACCTCTCCTGATGTAATACTTTGGTTCCCCTGTATTTGCCACAGGATGCACACGGAAATAACCATCAGTATCACCGGTAATCAGTTCGAAGATAGCGTAATCTTCAGGGATTACAGTACCCGCTCCCTCTTCTCCTTCAGGTCTTAGTGTGGTTCCAGGTACAGCCAAGTACAGGTTCTTACCCTCCGCAATATTATTCATGGTCATCACATTGTTGTCATCTCCACTATTCTTCAACATATAGCGATTATACATCTTGAAACCGTAAACATCGCCCAGAGGAGTCCACAGGTAGTCGTTGGTATAGCGGGTTTCTGCTCCCTCCATTGCCTGTAGTCCCCATGCGTTGGTATAGTGAGCCAAGTATGGTGTCGTTCCCTTAGGAGTTTCGAAAGTGTACCACAGATTCTGTTCTTTACTAGTCACGAAGTCCAATCCGCTGTTCGTTGTCAATTCCTTATTGAACGAATATACGATATTAACAACCACTGTCTTATCAATGAGTTCGGATGCCGACATCAGTTTGCTGAGCTTTAAGCCCTTGAACCTGTTATTCAATTCTTCTTGGGCAGTTGTTCTGTCTGAGTCGTAAATACCTTCAACATAAAAATCAAAAGTACAGTTAGGACGATAGAACACATTGGGCACCCAAAGGTCATCACCGATACTTACCGGGCCTGCATTATAGCAGTAAACATGCTTCGTTCCTCCCCAAGAGATTGTTTCGCCCAACTGGTATTTCTCACCAGCAATATGGTCACCTTCGCCTTCATTTACATCAGTTAGGTTACGCTGGGATGTACCGAAAATGTTCTTTTTTTCATTACCTTGCCACTCATAGGATACTGTATAATCATCATCGTCACCATCACGATATGGGATTTCCACATATTCACCAGTATTTGCTATTATCAGACGATATATCAGGTCGTGCACAGAAAGACCGAAGATGATGAACTTTGTTGGATCTGTATTGGCGTCTGCAGTCAATTCATTTCCATATCCAGTCAGTTTCTTTCTGGCATTGTCACCTGTCGTTCCTGTCACTTGCAATACACCATAATCATGACCTGTTTTTTTCAGCAGCATGAATCGCATAGCACTGGTCGAGTCTGCAACCAATGTGCTTGTTCCATTAACAAAGCTACCGGTCTTATGCTTAATCTTAAGAGCATACGGATCGTTACCTGTAATATACCAAACGTAGTCTTCAGTACCAGTAAGGCTCTGGCTTCCACCATCGCTAATAGTTGTACCACCTGTCGACTTCATCATATTGTCATCATACCAGATGATATTATATGGCAAGCCTCCATTGATATTCAAAGAAGCATCGACAGACTCGGGATCACGGGCTACATGACTAGCAACTATTGTCTTTCTGTTTGGAACCTTGAAGTTTGTCTTATCCACGTCGTATGCATCGTAGCGTACCCACACATTATCATCATAAAGGCCGTAAAGGGTGTACAATATCGTTTGTGGAATCACGGCATAAGTATCCAGGCCTGCAGGACGGGAGAAACCATAATACTTATAGTCATCCATGTTCAGCAGAGGTGTTTGGGCACTCTGAGGCAGATAAGGATAGAAGTCGTGAGAAAGCGCCTCTGCGTTGTTCTGCTCAGCAGTGATTGCCAACTGCGATGAGTTATTGATAACGTAGTAGGTATAGTGATACACCACATCGTCATCAACAAGCACCTGTGTGCCCGGACTTAGAGCATTGGTTTTATATGTGAAATTATAGGTGTCACCTGCATCCCAGAGTGTCTCATTAATAGTTTCTTCTGCTTTTGATACACCACCGCCTGTTACTGTTACTTTCTTGTATGTATCACCATATTTATAGTAATACTCTCCATCAATATTCAGTGCATCCTTCTCTTCGGTATATTTTGATTCATCTGCAACTGTAATTTTATGGCGATTTTCTGTAAATGTCGTAGCAGCCACACTGGTTGACATATTAGCTCCATTGAGGAATAAATATGGATCACTTCCATAGGTTTTTGCTACAGCAAGAGCATATCCACCATTGGGGTGAGACAGCAGGGCGAAGCGGTCTGCACCACTTTCCCCATTAGGCACCTTGATGGCTACACCCATAGGACTTGGCTCCAACGAGGGGTCTGTCGTATAATTAGACATACGATTATATATCTGAACGGCATACGGGTCGGGAACCTCATAGTAGTCAGATGACGGGTCAGTAGGTGCTTGGAGGAATTTCCATTGCCACTTCTTGCCATCAGCATCTACGACGAGCGGCTTAGAATTGGACCACTCTGTGGCATAAGAACCATTTAAAGTTTCAGTGTAATCCGAAGCACTACTTATTGGAACTGTTGTTACTGTGACTTTATTATAGGTATATGAAGGATTTGTTCCTACTCTAAAGTAGTAATCACCTGTTGCAGTCAGCGCATCTCTCTTCGTTCCATATTCTGTATTATCCACTGCCGTAAGTGAGCGGGAAGAAGCCTCTCCTGCATAGAGATACACTCCTGTTCCCGTCGTAACGATAGTTCCGTCTGCCTGCAAATCCTGATTTGCCAATTTCACGGTAAACCACGGACCCAGCAGGATGTGGTCGGCTTCGCGGTCGGCATCTTCATCATAGTTGTAGCGTACATAGACTTCATTTTCGACACTGCTGAAATTCTCCAATGCAGCAAATGAGCCAGTGATTTGCTGTTCCAAGAGACCCTTGGTAACTGTAACTTTCTGATATGAGAAATTGCCTCGAGTACCTATTCGATAATAGTAAGTACCTGCATTCGGCAGCAAGTTTATCTGACTGTTCATCAGAGCTTCTGTTGTAACGGATCTCTGGAACTCATTTGCATTATTCCACTCTCCGACACTGCTGCTTACCGGAGTTTCATACGTTGCCAATCCTGTGTAATACGTAAAGTCTGTTGCCAATGGACTTTTGAAATGTTCGGTGATGGTAGGATAGTTGTCGCCACCTCGCGTATAGCGCAGTGCCTCACGACCTTTGTTGTCTATGATGTGATAGACAAAGCGCTGCGGACGCACGAAGAAGGTGGTCTGCGAACCTTGTGAACTATTGTCGTCTGCACTTGCCTTGGCATGGTCCTCTGGATCGCTAAGCTGGGTTTCCCAAGGACTGACATTATCCAGAGAAACACGCTTGGTGTGGTCGAAGCGCGGCATAAGCTGCATATTGCCGTTGGCGTCCTGAACGACCATAAAGGTCTGGTTGGAAATATGCAGGTTCGTATGGTCGTATCCCGTACTACCGGTGTTTGCCATTGCATTGTAGCTTCTATAATCATATGCACTTTCCAGTGTAATCAAAGTGGTACCGCCAACTCCTGAATAATCACCCACCATGATACCATTGTCCAAACGGGCAGAGGTCATGTGCGTGGTCAGGAATTTATTGGCAGGAGTTCCGTCGTTATTGTTCACCAGTTGCAACTGAACATTGTACGGGTCGAAGCCGCTCTTGTTCTCGTATGTTACTTGAGTCGCAGCTTTCGACAAAGGCTCTGATCCCGAGTTTGCCGAACCCCACTTTATACCCATCTCCTGGTCTATGTTCAAGTTAGGCTTGAGATACCAGAAGTTGTTACCGATGAAATTTCCTGAACCGTTAATGATATTATCATTGTTGGCACCATGATTATGTGGACTGATAATCATATCATACACATTACCACCTTCCGGAGTGGTATGCTCAGAGATAGGCTTGGTGAAATAACTTGTGTTATCGCTTTTGCTGTTTTGTGTTTTGTAGAAACGTCCGTGTTGCAGCATGATATATGGTTGGGACGTGCCTGTTTCTGAAGTGATGGTATAGCCGTCATCTTCATTGCCGGAATAATCCAAGTTGTAGTCGTAGTTGCCTGCGTACTCCTCCTTGACAGTGTAGATTACGAACTGGTCGTTCAGCACACCGCTGCTCTTCACACCTGAGGCATTAGCTGGTGGTAAGTTGCCCAGTGATGTGGAACTGTAGCGAACTCCGTTAACTTTGATTTGGTCACGTTCTGCGCCATTCTGCATACGGAGCGTGTATTTATGGCAGCCAGTCGCCTTTGTGGCATTGGAGTAGAAATAGTAGCTCTCCACCATCGGGCTGTCGTAAGCCCTCAAAGCCGCCAGTTCTTCGTCACCCTCAGGGTAGTTGGTTACCGGAAGCGGCTTACGCATAATCTCCCATCCGTGCTGGTCAAGCAACACGAGCACAGGAGGAATATCCGCATCCTCCACGTCGAAGGTACCATTACCCATATCGAAGGTTTGGAACCAGTGTTCCAACTTCTCCACCACCTTCTTCTCGTGACCTTCTGCCTTGTCATTGTATCCGTTCCAACGGGTGGCGTTGGCGTATGCATCATAGCTGTGCCATTGACCCGCTTCGATGCCCTTGGCTACGAGTGCTGTTTCCAAGTCATCTCGCAGGTCTTCAGGCACCTTCCATGTTGATTCGTCGGTGCAGTATTCATCGGTGCTTGCCGAGATGCCCAGTACATGCAGTTTCAACATGTTATAGGTCTTCCAATACTGCTCCAGAGACCTTACCTCACGGCGTTTTGTCTCACTGCTAGTAATTACTCCGTCACCATCCTCATCAGCACTAATCTCTTGGGTAGTTAGCAGCTTATATGCTCCTGGTAGTCCAAGAATCATGTATTCCGTTGGTGTTTCGGATGCAACACCAGGCAGCCCGCCACCGGAAACTACATGTTCTGTATCAGGATCTGAATCTTGGTTGAAATGTACGGCGTATGTCTGCAGATAGGTGGGGTGACTGACATTCTTGTATGAAATTGTACTTCTGGAGTGTATTCTCACGTGATATGGGTCGTTGTTAGCACTCTCGAAGAACCACACCCAGCGTGGACGGGTACTGGAACCACCGCCCATCTGCTCGTCACGCATCACCTCACCATAGA
>Ga0256405_10012641_pt1 | contig 10398 bp, 9 predicted proteins | sample RumenRJG_02DNA_FD_189096 | JGI IMG/M metagenome (GOLD analysis project Ga0256405, IMG submission 189096) | Bovine rumen microbial communities from Lethbridge, Alberta, Canada - RJG_02 | ecosystem: Host-associated > Mammals > Digestive system > Stomach > Rumen | place: Canada: Alberta | collected... | reverse complement strand
CACTATAGAACGTTTGGAATCAATGTTTAAGGAATAATTTCATTCATTCCTTCTTTTTTTATTTTTAACTTTTTTTTTTAATTAAATTGCTTCAATTTCGTAATATTTTTTTATTTTAGAATTATTTTCTATTTTTATAATATTTTTCTTATTTTGGAATGGATTTCTAGTTTAGAATATTTTTTTTATTTTAGAATTATTTTCTTATTTTGAAATAGATTTCAAATTTAAAATTATATTATCGCCTTAAAACAATGTTGTTACTGATTTTGAGTAAAATTTATAAGTTTTTATCCTTAATAGGATAGTACAATAGATTAAATTATTTAATCAAAATATCTGATTGTGATAATATGGAAATAACTGATGAAAAAATATTCAAGCTGGCACTCGTAACATCTCTTGTTGGCATGATGGGGATGCTGTTTTTTGCCTCTTATATTGAACCAAAAGAGATAGTCGTTAATGAAATCACCCGAAACAATATCGGCGAGACAGTGGCTGTTACAGGAGTTATTGATTCAATTAAAATGTCTTCCAGTGGCAAAAGCTGCTTTTTAGAGTTGAATGACGGAACGGGAAAGATAAATGTCATAATATTTGAATCGACCCTTGTTGAACTTCAGGATGCTGGAAATGACTTGGAAAGCTTTAAGGGGCAGAAGGTTAAGATTGTAGGCAGTATAACAGAATATAAATCTTCTATGGAGCTGATACTTTCCAATTCCAATTCCATTAAATTGCAGAGTTGATGGTTTCTAATTCCATATGATGTGTAGAGTTGAGGGGTTCTAATTCCCGATGTGTAAAGTTGGGGGTTTCTAATTTCAATCTTTATCTGTGTGGTTTTGAGTTCTAATTTTAACATGAATTCATTAAAAAAATATTTAAACATTATTAACAAAAATATACTTATATTAGTTGAATTAATTGTAAATCATTATTCATTATTAAAGGTTATAATATGGCTAAAAAAAGATTGTTTGGTACATTTGGTGTTAGAAGAACTGCAAATGATGTTTTAACTCCTGAATTTGCATCAAGGCTTGCTGCAAGTTACGGATCTATTGTTCAAGGAACTGTAGCTATTGGTGGAGATACAAGAACAAGCACTCCAATGCTCAAGCATGCAATAACCGCAGGACTGCTCTCTTCAGGCTGTGATGTTGTAGATTTGGGAATTCTTCCAACTCCTGCAATTCAATATGCAGTTAGAAATTACTATGATGGCGGAATTATCGTAACAGCATCCCATAATCCTCCAAAATTCAACGGTCTCAAGTTTGTAGATGAATTCGGTATTGGAACTCCTGATGATATGGAGATTGCCGTTGAAGAGATGTATTTCGACTCAGAACCTAAACGGGTTTCCTGGGACAAGATAGGCAAGGTCTATCATAATGAGACAATAATCGATGAATACATCAAGGAAACATTGAAAAGAGTGGATGTTGAGGCTATCCGCTCAAGGAGGCTTAAGGTAGTTGTTGATTGTGGAAGCGGCGCAGGTTCATATACTGCCCCATATCTTCTCAAAGCATTAGGCTGTGAGGTCACAACCCTTAACTGCCAGGCTGATGGATTTTTCCCTGGAAGAGATCCTGAACCTATTGAACCAAATCTCCAGGATTTAATCGCTACTGTAAAGGATTTGGGAGCAGACATTGGTCTTGCTCATGATGGCGATGCCGACAGAACCATATGCATCGATGAGAAAGGAAACTTCGTTTTAGGAGATAAGACCTTTGCTCTTGTTGAAAAGCAGATGCTTAAGGAAAACAACGGAGGAATCATTGTCACTACCGTAGCTACTTCTCAAGCTATTTATGATGTAGCAGAGGAATTCGGAGGAGAGGTAATCGCTACTGCTGTTGGAGATCTTCTTGTTGCAAGAAAACTCAAGGATACAGATGGCTTATTCGGAGGAGAAGAAAACGGAGGTTTGATTTTCCCTGATTTCGTTTATGGAAGAGATGCTGCCATGACAGTTGCAAAACTATTGGAAATCCTTGCCAAGGAAGACAGACCATTCTCCGAGCTTGTAGCTGAACTTCCAGTTTATTACCAGGAAAAACTTAAAATCGAATGTCCTGATGATGAGAAAGAGGAAGTAATGTCTAAAATAGCAGAAGAGATTAAAACAACCACTGATTTCGAGCTAGACACAACAGATGGTGTTAAAATCCTGAAAGATGATGGCTGGGTCATTATAAGGCCTTCCGGAACCGAACCAATATTCAGATGCTTTGCCGAGTCTGATTCCATGGACAAGGCAGTTGAAATGGCTAACTGGGGTATTGGCTTGATTAAGAAATATAAAAAATAAATTTTCATTAATTTATTTTTACTTTTTCTATTTTTTTTAAGATGTTTTGATTTTCACTGATTTTTATGAAATTTGATGCTAAAAATATTGTAATCATTATTTTGATAATTCTAATCATATTGTCTGTTGGCTTTATTGCTGTAAATCTGTTGAATAATGATTCCAATTCCAAGGATAGCTCTTTTTTGCTGGAGGATGATGCTTCCAAAAAAGACTCTTTTTCCATTAATCAAACTTATCCTGAAGGACCTACTTCTGAAGCTAAAATAGATTCATCTGCTGTGCCTTCAAAATTAATCGGTTCAAACAGTCTTGGAACAGTCGAGGTTCTAGGACCTTTTGGAAATACAGATTCTGATGTTAGAATCGCCTATTTGATTGGAATGCATCCCCTTGAAAGCAAGGCTCACAAGGCTTTATTCGATACAGTTCTTTCTAAAAATGATTCTCTGAACTATTGTTATTATGTCTACAAGATCAATGTATCCTCTCCGGATGATGAAGAGGGCCGCATGAACGGGCAGTTGCTTGCTCAGGAGTTTCTGGCTCCTGAAGTCATAAGCAAAAACTACGACCTTGTTGTGGACGTTCACGGCAATAACGGAATGATTGGAGGAACATATGAGCAAACCAATTTCATTTTTGCAACAGGTCAGGATAAAAAGTCTGAGGATATTGTTTATAAGCTTTTATCCAAATTGGACAAGCTTGTCTACTATTTCCCAGCGCAGCAATCCAGTCCTCCTTACATTACACTGCCTGTAGAACAAAGCGGAACTCCGACAATAAATTATGAAACTTATAATTACGAGCCTATGAGCACTACTTATGAGCTAATGAATGATTTTGTTGATGAAGTTGATAAACTGGAATTCTAAAATGCACTTGTCAATTTAAAAATTAGCTGAAGTAAACTCATTATTTTTTATAATTATTGAGTTCGCTTTTTCTAATGATTTTTTCTTTTTTTATTTTAATCCTAGCTATTTTTAAAATATGGTTTGATATGATAAACTATAAAATTATGACTTATTCTTTTAATATGGTTGATTTAATTTCTCATTAGTCAAAAATAAATTTCATTTGCCTACATTCACTAGTGTATTTTTAGAAAATTAGTAGATTTTATTTTGGATATGTGAATGTTGAAAATTTAAAAAATAGAAAAAATTAAGAAACAAAAATGTTTCTTGTTTATTCTTCAATTTGAATGTTTTCAAAAGCTTTTCTCAATTCTTCTTCTTGAGATACTGCAATTATTGCCTCTTCCAGCCTTTCCATATCTGTATTGGTTTCAGGATATCTTGGAACAGCTTTACAGCCTCCGTCGGCTTCTTTTGAAATTTCAAAGGTTCCTATTTTTTCAGCTATTCTTGTGGTTTCAATCTTATCCATGCCAATAAGCGGGCTTAAAATAGGCATGTCAACGCCGCTTCGGGTTGCCAGAATATTTTTAAGTGTCTGTGATGCGACTTGTCCCACGCTGCTTCCATCAACAATGGCCTGGGCTCCCATATTCTTTGCAAGCATTTCAGCAGTCTTATACATTCCTGATTTGCATAAGACGCAAGTCATTCTCTCAGGGCCCTTGTCTTTGCAGGCTTTAAGGTAATCTCCATAAGGAATCACACGCTTTTTAATTGGAACTCCAGATGCATAGGTTTGAAGCTGGTCAACTAATGCATTGAACTTTTCCCTTGCCTTGTTTTCAGTGTAAGGGGTGTTGTCGCAGTGAAGAGCGATAATCTCGCAGCCTCTTTTCATCATCAGATAAGCTGCTACAGGTGAGTCTATGCCTCCAGATAAGAGAACCACGACTTTTCCCTGTGTTCCAAGAGGCAATCCTCCAGGTCCATCGATTCTTTCATGATAGATGTAGGTTATATTGTCCCTTACTTCAATGAATATCTCAAAATCAGGATCTGTCAAATTGACTTTAAGAGGGATGGTCTTTATTACGACTCCTCCACAGTAGGCAGCCATTTCCTGAGAGGTGAACTCATGATTTCCAACACGTCTGCATCTTATCGCAAAGGTCATGTTTTCATTTAAGAACCCTTCATCTATTAGATTCTGAGTATATTTATGAAGAGTATTGCTTATGTCCTCTTTGCTTGTTTTTGTTTTTTTAACTGGAGAATATGAGACAATTCCAAATATCTTGTCCAATCTGGATATTGCATCATCAAAGTTCTCAGGCTCGACATAGATTCTTCCCTGGTCTCTTCTGACTTCCCCTTCTATTGAGGCTTGTATGTTTTTAACCAGCTTCTTTTCAAATCTGCGTCTTACTTTGTCGCTTTTTAATGCCAGTTCTCCATATCGTATAAGTATTAAATCATAATCCATAATCAATCTCCAAATTCATTTTAATTTGCAATCTGTTAATCTTTAAATTCATTATAATTTTTCAATTCATTTTATTAGCAATCAATAAATCCAAAAAATTTCATTCAATAAAAACAGTTCATTATTTATTAAAATATAACAATTGTAATATTTTTAAGCTATTTATTATTTAAGATATGACTATCTATTTAAATGTGTTGTTTTTTATAAATTTTTATTTTTGCAGATATTTACATATTTTCAAGGCATTCCATTTTCAAAACTCTAGCGTCATCATTTGATGAGTCGATAGCCAGGACTTTTGTAAAGATATTCTCTGCTTCTGCAAAATTGCCGAGCTCCATTAAAACAACACCCTTGTTAAGTAAAAATGAAGTGTTATGTGGCTCCAGGCTTATGGCCTTGTCATAGCATTCTATCGCTTCTTCAAATCTGAGCAGTTCCATAAGCGCATTGCCTTTTCTGTTTTGAGCAGTTGCGTCAAGTTCGGAATCGTCAAGACATAACTCCAATGCCTTGTCGTAGGATTCTAAAGCCTCTTCAGCCCTATCCATATCTGTCAGAAGGTTTCCCCGAGCATTCCAAACTTCGGGATTTGTATCGTCGATTTTAAGCAGCTTGTCATAAACTTCCAATGCCTGATCGAATTGGGATAATATTTCAAGAATGAATCCTCTCCAATAAAGTACAACAGCACTGTCAGGGTTTGCCTTAAGTGCACTATCGCTTGCTTTCAATGCTTCCTCCACATTGCCTGAGTTCAGCATTGCTATTGCCTTGTTGTTCCAGATGTATTCATTGTCATCCTCAATGGCCAATGCTTTGTCGTAGCATTCTATGGCTTCATCAAAACGGTTCAATCGGGTTAAATTGTCGCCTTGCTTGTTTAAAAGGTAAACATCGCTTGGATCTATTCTTAAAGCGGCATCATAGCATAAGGTGGACTTGTCATATTTTCCTGTATCGAATAGGATGTCCGCCCTTTGAGTAATCATCTCTTTCTGGTCTATTTTTTCTCCCTTCCATTTGTCGAGGTCAAGCTTTTCAAAATAGATTATCTGGAACAAGTCGTCGTCGGAAATTTCATTCAGATACATCTTTTTAAATTCGCGGACCATATCCTTGGCATCGATGTATCCTTCTTCCTGAGCGAGCTTGTCATTATTTTTAATCTCCTTGAATGGGAGGGTTTTGACATCAGTGACTTCCGCTTCAAAAATCTTCTTTTTCTCTTTTGAGACTAAATTCCAATAACAGTGAAGCCTATCTCCCACTTTAAGAGGATTTTTCCATAATTTTCTTATGGTCATAGCCTTCTTATGGGTGATTATGTTTATGTTTTGACTTCCAAAAGACATTATTGGCATTCAGTTCACCTTTTTGATTTTTAAATATTTTATAAAAAAATAGCTTCGATTTTTATTGTTTATTATTTTTTAAAAACTTATAATATATTATTTTGTTTAAAAATTAAATAAATATATCTATTTTATTTTTTAAAGTTTTATTTTAATTATTATTTTGAGTATTGGTTAAATTTTTTACAGTTATACAGTTTTGATTTTTTTGATATTTTTACTATACTGATTTTAATTTTACCATATTTTTCTAAACAATTTATTATATATGTATATAAATTGAATAATCAATTAATTATTTTGAGTATAAGTTGGAATTTTCTAGTTTTTATTTTATTTTTTAGATATTTTTAGAATTTTTTTATAAATTATAGGACATTTTCATAAATTATAAATACACTTAAATATATAATATTCTTAATGAAAAATAAGTTTGTTATTTTTCATATGGTTTGTTTAATTTTAAATAAGCCTTGATATTTAAGATTTAAGGATTTGGAATTTAAATCCTTAATTAATTTAATGAAGGAATTGTTATGGGAAGACTAGAAGGAAAAGTAGCAATAATAACAGGTTCAACTTCAGGTATGGGCCGTGACACCGCAAAAAGATTTGCAGCTGAAGGCGCAAAAGTAGTTGTAACCGGAAGAAATGAAGAAAGAGCAAATGCTGTTGTAGATGATATTAAAGCTGCAGGCGGAGAAGCTATTGCTGTAATTGCAGACATGGCTAATGTTGACGACATTCAAAAGATTTTTGATGAAACCATGGCAGCATACGGAACCGTTGATATTCTTTTCAACAACGCAGGTTTATTAAGCGTCACCCCTCTCATGGAAATGACCAAGGAAGAATGGGATAAGGTATTCGATGTGGATGTATATGCTGCATTGAGATTAACCCAGCTTGTTGCTCCTGTAATGAAGGAAAAAGGAAAAGGATCCATCATCAACACCTGTTCAGTTGCTTCCTATGCAGCTCACTTTGGTTTTGTAGGTTACATTTCCTCTAAACATGCAATGGCAGGATTAACCAAATCTATGGCATTTGAACTCGGTCCTGAAATAAGATGTAACGGTATTGCTCCTGGTGCTATCCACACTGCTATGGTAGATAGTATTGGTGGAGTTGAAGCTTTACAAATGATGGTTGACGGCGCACCAATGAAACGTGTAGGTCAAGGAGAAGATATTGCAGCTCTTGCATTATTCCTTGCTTCCGATGAATCTGAATTCACCGACGGTCAAATCATCAGATGTGACGGCGGATTCGAGTGTTAAGACTTGATTTTAAATAGTGTCGGATTCTTAAATCCCACACTTTCTTTTTTTATATTCTCATATTTTCTAATCAGAGTTTTTATATTCTTCTATTTCTAATCTAAGTTTTTATAGTCTCATATTTTATAATTTGAGTTTTTGTATTCTCTTATTTTCTAATTAGAGTTTTTTATGAATTTTAAAAATAGTGATTAATTTATTTTAAGCGAAAAAAAATAAAAAATAGAAGTATTTGACTATTCAAATACTTTTTGGCCGAATTCGGCTGTTTTTAAGTTAATTGTTTGGTTTGGATGTTTTTCCTTAATTGCACGGGCTATTTCCTCCATATCATGAGGATTAGGCTCTTCTGATTCTATTAATGCATCATCCAATACACTTCGATTTCTGAATTGCTGGATTGTATAGATATCGCAGTTTACCTCATCTACAATAGTAAAGAGGTCCTCTTTATCAAGAATAGCTGGACAATAAGTGGTTCTGCATTCCAATATCACTTCTGGGTGCTTATTTACAATTTCCATGGATTTCTTGACTTTTTGGCCTATATCTGAATGAATTACCTCATTATACTTTTCAAAAGGTGCCTTCACATCAATGGCAACATAATCGACCAAGCCCATGCTCAGGACTTTTTCCAATCTATCAGGATAAACTCCGCTTGTGTCCAATTTTGTTTTAAGGCCTAATTCTCTTGTATATTCAAAAATCCTAATCACATCATCTACTTGAACAAGAGGCTCTCCTCCTGAAACCACAATTGCATCCATAAAGTCTGCAGAGTGATCTATTTTCTTTTTAAGCTCTTCAAAGCTTATTTCCTCACCGTCTTCAAGCAGTTCGCTGTTGCTGCAGTATGGACATCTCAAAGGGCACAATGCTAGGAATATTACAAAAGACATGTTTTTTGGATATTCTATTGATGAGGTTACGGTAGCTCCATATTTCATATTAACACCTTGTTCTTTCTGTCAATTTATTCTTCGCCTAAAATCTCTTTCATGGCTTCTATGAATTTTTTATCTTCTTCCAATGTGCAGATGCTTATTCTAATCCAGTATTCATCGAGTCCTTTAAAGGAGGTGCAGTCTCTTACAATCATTCCTCTTTTCATGAATTCTCGAGTAATCTCGGCTGCGGTGAAGCCGGAATCATGGAGATCAATAGCCATGTAATTGGAGTATGATTTCAATACCTTGACTTTTTTCATCTTGCTTATTTCGTTATATAGATATTCCCTGCTTTCGATTCCCTTTTCAATGGAATATTCAATGAATTCCTCATCTTGAAGTGTGGCAAGAGCCGCAACATATGAAAGCTTTGTAAGTGAGAAGACAGGTTTGATTCTCTGCATGAAGTCTATTATTCCCTTGCTTGACAAGCCGTATCCGATTCTCATTCCTGCAAGACCCATGACTTTTGAAAGGGTTCTGATTATGAAGATATTATCATATTCATCAAGAAGATTCACATTTGTAGTTTCTGCATATTCAGTATATGCCTCATCAATGATTACAATAGCATCGCAGACTCCTCCTTTGTCCTTGCTTGTTTTCTCCAATATTGCTCTTAATTCGTCCTGGGAGATTAAAGCGCCTGTAGGATTGTTTGGAGTGCATAAGAATAGGAATTTGGTTTTTTCGTTGATTGCATCCAGAACGGAGTCCAAATCGAGTGTGTTTCTATCCAAGTTCCATTTTGCATAGCGAGGAACCGCTCCATATGGTTTAAATAGGAATTCATAGTACATGTAAGATGGTAAAGGCACGATAAACTCATCTCCTTCTTCTATGAATGTTTTAGCAAGAGTGTCAAGGATTTCATCAGCACCATCTCCTCCTACGATAATCTGCTCGGCTGGAAGGCCTACATACTTGCCCATGACAGATTTAAGCTCTTCAAGGTTGGATTCCGGATATCTGTTCATATTGTCAAGTTCTGCAATAACTGCCTGCTTGGCACTTTCAGCAGGTCCGAAAGGGTTTTCATTTGAGCCTAGCTTGATGATGTCTTCTTTTTTAACTCCAAATTCCTGGGCTATTTCCTCTTTGGATCTTCCAGGAACATAAGGATCCAATTCCATTACTTCTTTACGTGCTTTCATTGTATTCCTCTTTAAATTGATGATAAGATAAGTTTTATAAAAATATAATTTGATGATTATTTAATAACCATTTATTAATTTAGTAATTCATTTAATTAATAATTATTGATAAAAAAAGCAAATTTAGAAATAGTTTTTGTAATTTTGTTATTCATTTTCAAACACGGGTGTTTTAATGTTTTAGAAAAAGTTTAAAGAAGTTTTAAAGTTTTTGTAAAAAGAATTTAGAGGGTGGTTTAAATGGTTTTAAAGTTTTTGTAAGAAAAATTTAAGATAATAACTTAAAGAAGTTTTAAGAGTTTTAAAAAAATAGAAAAATATTTTAAATTATTTGATTAATTTAAAATATTGAATTATTTTATATGCCATAGGTATAATCATCATCCTCAGAAGGGGTGAAGTTAAAATCTTCATCGTACTGGTTGGATAATTTCACATAATGTATGGCATTGTTTTTTATGCTGTCGATTTGCTGCTGGCTAACTTCCTTGATGCGTTTTGCGGGAACTCCCAGGATTATGCTTCCATCAGGATATTCCTTGTTTTCACTAACTACAGCACCTGCACCTACAATTGAGTTATTTCCGATTTTAGCACCATTTAAAACAGTTGCATTCATTCCGATAAGCACATTGTCTCCAATTGTGCATCCATGAACTACAGCTGCATGTCCGATTGTCACATAATCTCCAATTGTAAGAGTCAATTGTGGAGAAGAATGCAGTACGCAGTTATCCTGAACATTTGAGTTTCTGCCTATTTTAATAGGGCCTGAATCTCCTCTGATAACTGCATTATACCAAACAGAGGTGTTTTCTCCAATTTCCACATTTCCAAATACATGTGCTCCGGGGAATATTTTTACGGGTTCATTGAGTTTCATTTTAATACTCCTTTTCTTTGTTTAAAAGCCATTATTAATGGCTGTTATAGTTAGTTAAAATATAAAATTTTACTTTTCTTTAAAGGCTATTTATTAAA
>Ga0256405_10012640_pt1 | contig 10398 bp, 9 predicted proteins | sample RumenRJG_02DNA_FD_189096 | JGI IMG/M metagenome (GOLD analysis project Ga0256405, IMG submission 189096) | Bovine rumen microbial communities from Lethbridge, Alberta, Canada - RJG_02 | ecosystem: Host-associated > Mammals > Digestive system > Stomach > Rumen | place: Canada: Alberta | collected... | reverse complement strand
GCGAGGTTTATTTGCCTCTTACTTTATCTGAAGGTTTGCATGAGATAATTTTGTATTTTAAAGGAGATGAGAACTATTTAAGTTCTTATAAATCTTTTAATTTGTTTGCTGTGAATGATGAAGAGGATATTGGCATTTTCGCAAGCCATGGCAGTGGTTTTTATAATTCTTCTGATTTGCTGGTCAATCTTTCTTCATGTGAGGGGGCTAATATTTTTTGCAGTTTTGATAATGGTTCAAGCTGGAGCAAATATGATAATAACATATGTTATAATTTGACTGAAGGAATATGGGACATTTTAGCTTATTGCTCATTATATGATTATAATAGTTCCGTATGCAATTATAGTTTTGTTATCGGCAATTCGTCTCCTTTAGTCTGGTCAGATCATGGTTCCGGTATTTATGAAGAATCATTTTATGTTAATTTAAGTTCTTTTTCCAGCATAGATGACGACGTGTTAATATATTATACTTTGGATGGCAGTCTTCCAACTACTGAGAGTTTAATATATAATTATTCTTTATTTGTATCTAATCAATCTGCTCTAACATCTTTGCGCTTTTTTGCTAGTGATAGATATGGCCATAAAAGTGATGTGATTTCCATTTATTATTTCTTCGGCGATGTGATTGCCAATTTAAATACAGGCAAGGTTTTCAGCACAGTTCAAGATGCTATCGATGATGCAGATACATCTGCTGGCGACGTGATTGAGATTAGTTGTAACTTAGATGAGTCTGCAGTTTTAAATAAAAGTGTTAATTTAAGATCTTGTGATTATCATCGTGTTAATTGGACTCATGATTCTTCTGATTTTTCATTATCTCTAAATGTTGATGGCGTATTTATTGAAGGGTTTGTTTTTAACTGCCTTGATGATGGTGTTGTCATTAATCTTAATAGATCTTCCAATTGCATAATTATTGATAACATTTTTGTAATGGATAATGGAATTTCAATCTATGATTTTAGTGGGGATGATTTGACCTCCCATAATAACACTATTTTATTTAATGGTTTTTTAGGTAATTCCAGCGCTTTTATTCAATTAAATAATATTGAAAACTATTCTTTCATAGGAAATTATTTCAATCAATTAAGTAAAGTTGAAGACGAATTTCTCATATCTTCTCTCTGTAATCTGAGCTATGCTTATGGCATTCTTTTGAATTCTTCAATTAATTCTGTATTTTATGAGAATGTTTTTGCTAGTGGTTCTTTTGCATTATTTATTAATAACTCTATCAATAATTACTTTGCAAATAATAATGTTTCTAATAATTCTATAGCAATGGGAATTATGGGGCCCGATAATGTAATTTTTAATAATTCATTGGTCTTTAATGAGTTTGCTGTTGTTATTGATGGAATTAATAATAGCATTATTAGCAATACAATTGTGGATAATGATTTTGGTGTTTATTCCAATATTTCCTCATTTAATCTTAGTGTGAATTTTAATAGAATTTCCAATAATCATAATTTCGGAGTTTATATTTCTGATGGTTCAATCAATGCTTCCAATAATTGGTGGGGCCATAATAATGTATCATTAGGTGAAAATAATTGCGATTTGTATTTTGCCAATAATTTGAATGTTAGTTATGAACCTTATTTGGTTTTAAGCATTAATATAGGAGAGTATAAAATTAAAAATTTCTTTGCTGAGAATTGCTCTTTCTGTGCGGATCTAACTCATAATAATTTAGGAGAAGATGTTTCTGTTTTAGGATGCGTACCTGATTGCGATATCATATTTGATATGGCTTGTAGCTATTATGATTCTGATGAGGAATTAATTGATGAAAATAACTCTTTTGATACTAAATTAATATCAGGCAGGTCTTCACATATTTTTAATTTGAAATTAAATAATAATGTGTCTGTGTTCTTGGATAATGAACTAGTCTCTTATTTCCTGGATTGCCCTCCACAATCTTTAGCAAATATTTACATTAGCAGCGATGCAATAATTTGCAATACTGATAATCATTTGAACTATGGTTTCATCATTCCATTTAATGATTCTGTGAATTGGTTTAACGTTATTTGGAAATCCACCGGTCTTTTTGAAGATGAAGTTTATATTATTGTTGACGGTGATATTATTGGCTCTTTCAGTGTTGAGAATTCTTTATATCATCAAATCAAAGGTTCTTACTCTGAAGATGTTTTTAATGCAATAAAATTATATAATAAATTTTTATATAATAATTTATATAAGCATAAAGCCATAGTTTATACATGGATTTCTTTAATTTATAATTTAAATGATTTAAATCTTATCGAAGGAGAATATTATTCTAATAATTGGGGAGATATTACTGCTAATGATTTGAACAGGCTTTTAGAATATTATAATACTGATGTTCATAGTGTCTTATTGAATATATTAATGAGTTCCTATAATCTTTCCAGTGTGGATATGTATTTTATTGACCACTATCATCAGGGGTTCATGGATAATATTACTGTTGATGTTAGTTATCTTGGCAGTTCCGGCAGCAGTTTCAATATTCATTCCCAAGATGATGTAGAGTCTTTTTATTGGTTGGGGGATTATACTCGTCGCAGTGCTGTTTTAAGTTATGATAACGGCATATATCCTTATACCGTAGGTGATGATTCTCCAATTTATCATGACATATTGGAGACCATTCATTGTTCCAATGGCACTGTCAAATGGAATTATCATAATAGTTATGGTTATTATACTGAAGGCAATTATGATGGTTTTTTAACTTTTACTTTTGCAAGTGACAAGGTGAGTGATGATGTCTTGAGTTTTTGGCTGGGTCAAAAGAATCGTACATGTGAAAATGGGTCACTGTATTATGATAATGGTTTTATGAAAGCTTCTTATGGCAGTTTTATTGAAGGCTTGGATGTGATTTATTGCAGTGATTTGTGTGCGGATATTGCCGCTCTGCGTTTTAATGTGTCCTGGGAGAGGACTGGCCCAATGGTTATGAGTGTTCGTGATGACATGCTTGGAACTGTTTTAAGCGGAGAGTGTGGTTTCTACTTCGGCCGTACCGCTTATGGAGATCCTGATGATGTGAAAAGCTTTTATTTTGCATGCAGCAGCAGCTTTTCTCCTATTGAGCATTATGTGTCTCAGGCTTTGTTCCCGAATGAGGGCAATAATGGCAGCGCCACAGTTGGCTTGGGTTTCATACTTGATTGCGGCGGTGATATTGAGATTATTTCTGATGGTGATTTGACTCTTATTCGGGAAGTAGGTTCCAATGAGAAGATCTTGCTTTTTGATTCTGCTACTGGTTTATTGCGTGATGAAATTATTACTGGCTATAATGGTGCTTATTGTTATTCCGATCAGCAGACTGACTGGGCTTGTGACTTTGCTTATGATATGTTGGATGCTAAGGATGATATTTGGAATTTTGTTTTTAATAATTCTTTTATGGATTGGGCTAATAATGATGTTCTGGGCATTGCGGGCAGTGTTAGCATGAGTGTTGGGATTGCTTGCCTTCCTGCTTTTCCTGTTGGGACTGTTGTTGGTTTGGGTTTGATCGGCTTTGGATTGTATTCCACTTATTATGCTGATGATTTGAACAAAGGTTTGACAGATCAGAGGTTGGCTCATTTTGGTATTGATGTAGGTTTTTCCTTGATTCCTTTTATTGGCCCTGAGGGCAGGATTGTTAAAACTGTTGTTAGTTCTGATGCTGTGATTGGCAGGATTGTCTTATCCAAGGGTGTAGGCAGTGTTTCTGATAGGATTGTCACACGAAGTTCTTTTGCTTTTGAGAGGTATTTGGTGGAAAATGGTGAAACTGAATTATTGTATAATGGTTTATCTAGGGCTAGCACTAAGTTTGGTACTTTAGAATCTGCATTCAGAACAGTATATGGGAAGGAAATTAAAAGTCAATTATTTAATATTTTATCTGGATATGCTAAAGGAAAAATCCGCCATTATGGTTTGAATCTTATATTTGATGATTTTAATTTTAAAGGTGCACTTATTGATACTTTCAATTAAAGATTTGACTATTCAATAAATATTTTAATATTTTGGTGAGATCATGTTTTTTAAAAAATTTTTATCATTTTTTAATTCAAAAATTAATATGATTTTTAACATTAATGATAATAAAAGCGTTAGAAATTTTTTATTATTTTTTGGATTAATTTTAATTATCTCCATCATAATATGCATTGTACATAATACTATAGGAGGGTTGTTTTTTTATGCGAGTATTTTTTCTGTTTATGATACATACTTAATTTATCACGAGCAATCAAAAAATAATTTTAAAAATATCATTCTTAAGAACAATTACTGTAAACTACTTTATTATATTTACATCGTTATGTGGATACTCTTTATTCTAATTGGTATTGAGGTAATTATAAATTTCTTAAAGTAAATATTGTTAACTGGGTTAGGGGGATGGTTTTTTAACTTTTACTTTTGCAGGGAAAATGTGATGATGATGTTTTGAGTTTGTATGAATCAGAAGAATCGTACTTTGGATAATGGCAGTTTGTATTATGATTATGGTTTTATGAAGGCTGCTTATGGCAGTTTTTTAGAGGGCTTGTTGGTGATTTATTGTAATGATTTGGTGGCTGATTGTTCTGCTCTGCGTTTTAATGTGTCCTGGGAGCGTACTAATCCTATGGTTATGAGTGTTCGTGATGATAATGTCAGAACTATTTTGAGTGGTGAGAGCAGTTTTTATTTCGGCCGTACTGCCTATGGTGATTTGGATGCTGTTAGGGCTTTTTATTTTGCCTGTTCAGCCAGTTTCTCTTCCTTCGAGCAGTATGTCGGCACTGCCTTGTTTCCACGGATTGGTGATAATTCCAGTGTAACTACTGGTTTGGGTTTTATATTGGATAATGGAGGCAGTATTGAGATCATTCAAGATGGAAACTTCACTCTTATTCGTGAAGCAGGCTCCAATGAGAGGGTTTTGGTTTTTGATTTCAATACGGGTCTCTTGCATGATCAGATGTTGGAGCTTTATGGTGCTTTCTGTTATTCCAACCAGCAGACTGACTGGGCTTATGATCTGGGCCGTGAGCTGCTAGATAATTTTGACTCTATTTGGGGTTATTTGTTTGGTGATGGTGATTTTCCAGATTTAAGTCTTTCTGCAGGCAATTTGATTAAATCCGCTAATCTCTTTGTTGGCCTAGGCGGCATGTTTGTTGTTGAGGGTGCTGAATTAACTGGTACTTTGACTGATTTGGGTGCTCTTGTTGGAAGTTTGGGTATGGGCAGTTTGGCTTCTGCTTGCTTGATTACACTTCCAATTATATTTTTTTATAGTATGGAGCCTGTTGGTGGACCTGATGAAAATCAGAAAATAAGCGAATTTTATCAGTCTCATAATTATGATGATAATCCTGATATTATCCAAATAAAAAGTTCAAAAGAGTGGATTAAAGAGTTAAAGAATATACAAACAGGTGAGGATATTCCAAAAAATGGTGACATAAATTTATTGGATGGTACTGATGGCGATCCAGAAAATCTGTTTAAAGCATTACTTATTGTTTCCTCATTCACAGGACTTTTAATTATTGAAGATGTTAATGTAAATAATGGTTATGCATATAATGATAATAATGGTGGTTTAAATAGCACACCTGCTAATTTTACACTTGATGTTAATTATAATAAATCAGAAGGTAAAATGACATTAACAAAAGCATGATTTGATTTTAGAGGTTTGATAAAGGTGTTATTTAATTCATATGCAAAGAAAAGGCTCCATAAAAAAAGTCTGAAATCATATAATGAAGGAGTTGATTTATTAAGAAATAATGATTTTGAAAAAGCTTTGCCGATTTTTAAAAAGTTATATGATGAAAATTTTGAAATTGAGGAAGTTTTGATTAAATTATGCTTTATTCATAAGGAATTATGCAATTATAATGACAGTTTAAAGTATATTGATGAATTCTTGGCTTTGAGTCCGAATTCAAGCAGGGGATTAAATTACAAATGTGAAATTCTAGCAAGAATGGGGTGTTATGAAAAATCATTAGAACTTTCAGACAGGATTCTTGAAATGAATGATGGGAATCTTAATAATGCCAAATTAATTAAAGTAAAATCCTTAATGGAATTAAAAAGATTTGATGAAGCTTTGAATTTGCTAGAAACTGTAAGATTTAATGAATATGATGAAGCTAATTATGATTTATTGCTTATTAAAGGAAATGATTATTTTTATTTGAATCAGTATGAAAAGGCTATTGAATGTTATTTTGCGGCTTTGGATTTCGTTTGCGAGGATTATGGTTTATTTTATAATATTGGGAATGCATATGCTCAATTAAATGATTATGAAAATTCAATGATATTTTTTGACAAGGCATTGGAATTAAATGAAGGCGATGAAAATTTATTGTATAATCGAAGTATAGTTCTTTATTATCTTGAAAGGTATGATGAGGCGTTAGTTTCTATAAACAAGGCTTTGGATATTTGCTGCAATGAAAGTTATCTGTATAATAAGGCAGGAATTTTATATATGATGGGTAGTTTTCAGGAATCTTTAGAGATATATGAAAGTCTTTTTGATGATTCATCCCAGGACATGGATTTGTTGGAAAAGATCTGCAGGATTTTATATGAATTAAATAATTTTGAGGATGTTTTGAAGTATTGTGATATTGCTTTATCCATTGATGCCAAGAATGAGGATGTCCTGTTTTACAAGGTTAAGGCTTTTAAAGGCTTAAAGGATTATGGCCGCGCATTGGAATGCATTGATGAACTTATTGATATTAATCCTGGTAATGAGGAATATGATAATGAAAAAAGGGATTTGCTCAAGTATTAAAATTCAATTAAAAAACCAATAAAACTGAGATTATTAAGGTGTTAACATGTTTATCTTAAAATATGTTTTTTTATTTTTAGGGGAATTATTTTATATTCTGGGTTTTTATAAGTTTTCTCTATATTTTTATAGCTTTGTTTATAGGGATAATCCTAAAGATCTGGAATGTTTGGAGATGATAATCTCTTGTAATGGTTATCTTGGCAATTATGATTCAGTAATTGAATATTCTGATAAATATTTGAAAATAGATAAAAATAACTTTGATATTTATTATTTTAAAGCTCAAGCATTATTCATATTTGAAAGATATGAAGAGTCTTTGAAGTATTATGATTTGGCTTTGGATATCGATTCAGATAATGTGCTGGGTTTGATGGGGAAGACAAATGTTTTATTAAAATTAGATGAGGATGAATTGTTTATAGAGTATTGTGAAAAAATCTTAGATATGGACCCTGACAATTTTTATATTTTATATAATATGGGTTATTTCTATTTTAAAAAGGATAAATTGGATTTGGCGCTGCAATTTGTAAATGAAGCTTTGAAAATTAAAAAAAGCAGTTTAGCTGCTTTGTTATTAAAATCGAGAATTTTAGCTGATTTGGATTTATTTGATGATTCATTGGTGGTGTTAAATAGTTTATTGAGAAAGGATCCTAATAATGTTGATGTGCTGTTTTTCAAGGCTCTGGTTTTAATGGATACTGGAGAAATTGATGAAGCAAAGAAATGTGCTAATCATATTTTGGAATTAGACAGCAATTTTAAGGATGTTTCGGAAATTAAGGATATTTTGAATAGTTAGAATTTAATTTTAAGAAGGTGTAAATATTACTAAACGTTTTATTGTGATGTGGTTTATTTTTTGTACATTGCTGGGTTTGCTTTTAGCTGTATTGGATTTTTATTTAATATGATAATAAGAATTTATGGGGAATAGAAATTTTATGTTTTGGAATACTGCTGCTTATGGTTTGGATTGTATTGTTGATGGTATTTCTCCATATGTATTTAATTAAATTTTTATAAATTTCTGTATTGTTTTGAGGTTTCTGTCATGTTTAAATTTATTAATGTATCAGCAGTAATAGATAACGAATATCTGGAAAATATTAAGAAAAAATCTGAACAAAGGATAGTGCATATATTTTTTATTGCATATTTTATATTTTTTATAGTGTCCTGCTTGTTGGTAATATTCACTAATTATTATCCTTTCATTTTTTTAATATTTCTGCCATATATTTGGATTTTTGGTCCTCGTTTGGATTATTGTGAAAGGAAAACCAGTATTTTATTAAAAAATAAATATGTGAAGATATCCTTTTTATTTTCCGTAATATTTTTTTCTTCAATGGTTTTAATAGTGAAATATTAACTTTTTAGAGGAAGAAGTATGGATTTAAGAGATTTTGCTAAGAAATCTGATGAAAATTCTGATAATTATAAGAACAGTTTGATAATAAAGTTTTGTTTATTCTGGATATTATTAATGATACTTTGTTTTATTATTTATCTGTTTACAAAAAATATGGGGATAATGTTATTATGGCTTGGAATTTATGCCGTTTTTCGCAGACAATTAATTTTTGATAAGGAACTAAATAAAAGGTGGGAATTAATCAAGTCAAATAAATATATAAAAATTTTTGACACTGTTATTATTATAATTTTTGTCCTTATGTTTATATTTGGACATATTTTTTAATACGACTAAATAAAAATTTCATTCGTGATATGATGGATATTGGTAATTTATTTAAAAATCATGTTTCATTAAATGGTGAAGAAATGGATAAAAGAGAAAATTTTTTAATAAAAAGCTTTATTTTGGTGTTTTGTTTATCCTTTAGCAGTTCTATAGTTTTATCCATACTATTTAATTTTTTCATTGGATTATTTGTAGGCGTTGGGATTTTTTCTTTTTTTCTTCGATTAATGAGATATGATGAAAATTTAAATAATAAAGATTTTGAGGTGATTTTATCTAATAATATTGCTAGATTTATTTATAACCTCTATAAATTTTTAGGAATAGTGTGCATAGTTATTATTTTATTATATTTTTTAGGTCTATTCATTAACTAATTGACTATTAATTTTCAACGGATACTTTTTAATATTTTAGAGGGAGAAGCATGGATTTAAGAGATTTTGCTAAGAAATCTGATGAAAATTCAGAAAATCATAAAAAAGATTGGATAAAAAAGTTTTGTTTATTATGGTTTTCATTAATTTTCATTTCTTTTATGATTTTCTTATTTACAAAAAATTTGTGGGCGTTGATTTTATGGGTAGGAATTTATGCTATCTTTCGCAGACAATTATTATTCAATGATAAATTAAAGGAGATATGGGAAATTATTAATTCAAATAAATTTGTTAAAATAATTGATATAGTTGCCAATATAATTATTTTCATTTTATTAATATCATATATAATATCAGAGTATGGCTATTTATGGTAAAAAGCAGTACTAAATTCGGCACTTTGGAGTCTGCATTCAGACATTGTAGGGGAATAATTTAAAATCAATTATTTAATATTTTCTCTGGATATGCTAAAGGAAAAATGAATCATTTTGGTTTGAATATTATATTTGATGATTTTAATTTCGAAGATGCATTATCGATACTTTCAATTAAAGATTTGACTATTCAATAAATATTTTAATATTTTGGTGAGATTATGTTTTTTAAAAAATTTTTATCATTTTTTAATTCAAAAATTAATATGATTTTTAACATTAATGATAATAAAAGCGTTAGAAATTTTTTATTATTTTTTGGATTAATTTTAATTATCTCCATCATAATATGCATTGTACATAATACTATAGGAGGGTTGTTTTTTTATGCGAGTATTTTTTCTGTTTATGATACATACTTAATTTATCACGAGCAATCAAAAAATAATTTTAAAAATATCATTCTTAAGAACAATTACTGTAAACTACTTTATTATATTTACATCGTTATGTGGATACTCTTTATTCTAATTGGTATTGAGGTAATTATAAATTCCTTAAAGTAAATATTGTTAACTGGGTTAGGGGGATGGTTTTTTAACTTTTAATTTTGCAGGGAAAATGTGATGATGATATTTTGAGTTTGTATGAATCAGAAGAATCGCACTTCGGATAATGGCAGTTTGTATTACGATTATGGTTTTATGAAAGCTGCTTATGGCAGTTTTTTAGAGGGCTTGGATGTGATTTATTGTAATGATTTGGTGGCTGATTGTGCAGCAGAACGTTTTAATGTGTCTTGGGAGCGTACTAGTCCTATGGTTATGAGTGTTCGTGATGATAATGTCAGGACTGTGATGAGTGGTGAGAGCAGTTTTTATTTTGGACGTACTGCATATGGTGATTTAGATGCTGTGAAGGCTTTCTATTTTGCTTGTTCAGCTAGTTTCTCTCCTATCGAGCAGTATGTTGGTACTGCCTTGTTTCCACGGATTGCTGATAATTCCAGTGTAACTACTGGTTTGGGTTTTATATTGAATAATGGGGGCAGTATTGAAATATAAAACCCAAACCAGTAGTTACACTGGAATTA
>Ga0256405_10012639_pt1 | contig 10399 bp, 6 predicted proteins | sample RumenRJG_02DNA_FD_189096 | JGI IMG/M metagenome (GOLD analysis project Ga0256405, IMG submission 189096) | Bovine rumen microbial communities from Lethbridge, Alberta, Canada - RJG_02 | ecosystem: Host-associated > Mammals > Digestive system > Stomach > Rumen | place: Canada: Alberta | collected... | reverse complement strand
TCCCTGCTGCAGAGAGTCCAGGACGATGAAGTCGGCCCGGGGCGTCTCCACGACGTAGACACAGCGGTCATCCAGGAGGGACTTGGCCTTCTGTTCCGGGAAACACGCCCAGAAGTTCTCCCGGCGGTCGTGGTTGCCCATCGCCAAGGTGAGCGTCATGCCGGTTCCGTCCAAGGGAGCGAGGATCTTTTTCAGAAGGGCATACTCTTCCGGACGGCCCGTCAGGTAAGCCAGGTCGCCCAGAGCGATGATGTTGCGCGGCCTGGGATTCAGACGAAGGATCTCATCGACGGTCCGTTCCAGGTACGCAGGCTGATACCCTCCCGGATTGACGTGCAAGTCTGAAATGATGCATACCAGATCCTCGTCGAAACGCCCGTTCCATTTCCTGCGGAGCACGGCGCCGGAGTTGTTCCTGCCGGCGGAAAGAGCCGGCGATTCATTCAAAATCAGACCTTGGGCACCAATCATGGCCATCGTGGCCAAGAACTTCCTTCTATCCATAAAGATTACATTTTGGGTTCCTTCAAAGTTACTTCATTTTTTCAGTTTCTCAAAGGAGGCCGGCCTTCCGCGTTGCCAGCGCAGGGACAGAAAAAAACCCGGCCGAGTGGCCGGGCTTTCAGTTAATTCAGTTCGCGGAACTTGGCGACTGAAATCTTCTTGTGGGCTAGCTTGAACTTGGGCCGGACAGCATCGATGACCTTGCGGTCCTCAACGTTCTCGATCATCCTGCGAAGCTGTTTCTGGTCTGAGAGGATGTTCTTGGCAGCGCTCTTGATGAGCTCCTGGGGAACATTTCCCATTCCGTACATAGCGTACTGATAGGCTGCGAATCCCTCTGCGGCATCCTCTACATCCTTATCCTCGACCTTGAGGTCGTACTTCTGCATCAGGTAGCTCCTCACGAGATCCCACTTGAAATCCTGCTTGAAAGCATCGAAGTCCTTCTCGATCTGCTCCTTGGTGAACTTGCCCTCGTTGGCCTCGAGCAGCCACCTCTTAAGGAAGTCTTCGGGAAGGGTGACCGCGGCCTTCTCCACCAGGTAGTTCCTGATGTCCTTGGAAAGACGGTAGTCGGCCTCTTCCTTGTAGTTGGCCTTGAGCCTTTCGGTGACGGCCTTGGTGAAGTCCTCGTCATTCTTGACATTGCCCTCACCGAAGAGCTTGTCGAAGGTCTCGGTATTGGCCTCGGCGGGAACGAAGGTCTTGACATTCACGATGGTAACCTTGAAAACAGGGTCGAGGGCGGCAAGTTCTTCCTTCTTGACCTTGAGCATCGACGCCCTGTCGGTCTCATTCTCAAAGGCCTCGTTCACATTGACCTCGAAGCTTTCGCCGGCCTTGCAGCCGATGAACTTGGAACGGGCGTCTCCGGCAACGTTCCTGAGGGAGACATAGGCACCTTCGGTCTTGTGGCTTCCATTATCGAAGTCGGCGATAACGTAGTCCTCTTCCTTGGCGGCCTCGCCTTCCTGCATGGAGCCGAGCTGGTTGAGCATGTTCTCCTTCATCTCCTTCTTGGCCACCTCGGTGACGGTGATGTCATAGTAAGGCAAGCTGTCAGCCTCGGTGATGTCGAAATCGAACTTGGGAGAAAGGCCAAGGTCGAACTTGAAGGTGAAATCCTTGCCGGACTCCCACTCGTTCTTGGGCTGGTCCTCGCTGGCGAGGGGCTCTCCGAGCACATGGAGGTCATCTTCCTTGATAACCTTGTCGAGCTGCTCGTTGATCACCGTATTGACGCTCTCCACGAGAGTCTGCTCCCCGTAAAGTTTCTTGATCAGGGACATAGGAGCCTTTCCTTTGCGGAATCCCTTGAGTTCGGTGTTCCTGAGACGTTCGTTGAGCTTCTTCTTCTCGATGGCCGCATAGTCTTCGGCGGCGATTTCCAGGGTGACCTGGAGATTGAGGTCGTCAATCTGATTCTTCTGTATATTCATCTTGTTGTTCTTGATTTTTCAGAAAAGTCCGCAAAGGTAATCAAATAATATGGAATTCCAACCCGCTACGGTTCTTTGGGATACTCAATTCTGCCATGATGGGACTGCAGCAGCCATTTTTCCAGAACGGAAACAATGGTGTTGATGTCCTTGAGGGAGATGTCGGCCTGGTCGAACTGACCGGCTTTCATCTTTGAGTCCACCATCCCCCTCACAAAGGCGGATACGCTCTCCGGCGAGAAATCCTTCAGGGTACGGGACGCCGCCTCAACGGAATCGCAGACCATAAGGATGATCTGCTCCTTGGTCGAAGGCTTGGTGCCGGTGTAGCAGAACTCGGCATCATCGGCGGGGTCCCCGCCCTCGCTGACGTATTTGCTGTAGAAATATCCGGTCCTGGACGTGCCGTGGTGGGTGCGGATGAAGTCCTTGATCACATCGGGAAGCTTATATTTTTCCGCCAGGGCGAGTCCGTCAGGGACATGCTTGATGATGAGCCTCGCGCTCTCCTGGGAAGTGAGGTTGTCATGGAAACGGGGGCCTGTGGATACAAGCGTCTCATTCTCGATGAAGCAGAGGGGGTTCTCCATCTTCCCGATGTCATGGTACAAAGCCCCTGCCCTGACTTCCGGGATGTTGGCTCCGACCTCCCTGGCCACTGCGTCTGCCATGTTCATCACCTGGAGGGAATGCTGGAACGTGCCGGAAGCCCGGCTTTCGAGCTGGCGCAGGAGAGGATTGTTGGTGTCGCAGAGCTCCAGCAGGCGGGAATTGGAAACCAGGTTGAACACCTTCTCGAAAAGGTATATGAGGGGGTATCCTGCGACCGACAGCATCGACCCCACGAAGAGATACATCAGCGCCTGGTAGACATTCCCGTTCAAGGCATCTATGAACCTGAAACCGAAATACGTAATTACCAGGGAGATGAACACTATGAACGCAGAGATGAACTGGAGCCAGCCGCGGCTGAAGTACTTGAATGTGTACAAGGACACCATGCTGGCGACGAGGAACATGGTGAAAAGTTCAACCCCGTCCTGAGCGAATATCAACAGAGGAAGCAGGGATACTATGCAGAACGGAATCACCAGCTTGTTCTTGAAGAATGCCTGGAGATATATTGCCGTAAGTGTGAAAGGCACCATGTACAGGAATGATGAATTCGTCCTGTCGACGGCAAGGGCCCCTATCGTCGCGAGAAGGAAGATGAGGAGTATGTACAGATATTTGTTCTTCTGTTCGAAAATCGCGGGATTGGAGAAGAATATGACGGCATATATGATGAAGACGAGGGCCAAGGCGATGAGGGCGTTGCCCAGCCAGAAAAGGATCCTGGGGCCGCCGTAGCCCATGCTGGCCTCGTATTCCACCTTGTAGGAATCCAGCATCTGGGCGATTTCGCCGGTGACGATCTCCCCCTTCGAGACGATGAGATCCCCCGCGCTTACATATCCCATGGTCGGGGATATGTAGTTGGCAGATTCCTCATGGACGAGGCTGGTGGTCTGCTTGTCATAGACCAGGTTGGGAGTTATGAGGTCATACACCTTCGCAGCCCTGCAGATGGAGTCCATGTTGAAACTGGGGTGCTTCGCGCCAAGGTCGGCAAGGAGCTTGGCCCTGGCGTCCGATTCCTTGTATATCTCGGTGACGGGATACTTCGCAGCCCTCTTGTCCTTCTGGATAAAGACTACATCGTTGGAAATGTCGCTATTCCTGCCGGACTTGACACCGTCGTCGGATATGATTCCCTTTGCGTAAATATCCCTGATTTCGATGATTATGGACGGTCTGAGGAACGAATGCGAGCCAAGTTCGATGGTCTCGGCGGACCTGATGCTCTTGCTCACCACCTCATCGGAATAACGGTAGTAAGGAATAATGCTGGTGCCGGCCTTGGACCTTTCTTCCTGAAGCTGTTCCTGGGTCTTGAGAATGGGGAAATCAAACTGGGACACCAGGGTCTCGTATTGCCATGGAGACCCCTTGCGATAGTCGTAATTGAATTTCGCGCTTCTCGGCATGATCAGCACGAGTACGACGAACAATACGCCCAGGGGGTAATAGATATTCTTTTTTCTCAGGAATCCCGGTTTCTTCATCATAAAAACATTTGACCGCGGCCTCCCCTACTTGAAGGGGCTGTCGGCCTCACGGGCTATGAAACTGTATGTCAACCTGTCTGTAAGGCGGGGGAAAAGCCTGTGCGCCAGGACCGTGGCCTTGCCGAGTCCGGTCAGGATCACCTGCGACTTCCTCTTTCTGAGGGCGTTTGCCATGTGCATGGCGCACTGCTCCGCACTCATCAGCTTGCCTTCCTCAAGGGGTGTGCTCCCCTGAGGGGTGCCGTCCGCGGTAAGGGCTGCGTTGCGCACGTTGGAACTGGTGTATCCGGGAGCGAACACAAGGACATTGAGGCCGTCCTTCAGATGCTCGATCCTGAGGGTGTCCAGGAAGCCACGCACCGCGTATTTGGAAGAAGAATAGCCTGTCCTGGCTGGAAGGGCGGAATAACCGGCTATGGAAATCACCCCGACAACGGACCCCTTCGACTTCAGGAGCCAGGGAAGGGCGTATTTGGTGCACTGCACGGTTCCCCAGAAATTCACGTCCATGAGGGAGTGGATCACCTTGAGGTCCAGGTCCTTGAACATCGCCCTCATGGAGATGCCGGCGTTGTTGACAAGGATGTCGATCCGTCCGAACTTCTCCACCGTCTTTTCCACCAGGACCTTGCAGTCTTCCTCCACGCTCACGTCAGCCTTCACGCAGAGTACCCTGCCGGGGTCGGAAGACACGGAAGCCGCCTCAGCCTCAAGCACGTCGAGCCTCCTGGCAGCCATCGCCACCCTGGCGCCGAAGCTGCCGAAAAGCCTCGCCGCAGCCAACCCTATCCCGGAACTGGCGCCGGTGATGATTATCACCTTGTCTTTGAAAAAGTCTGGATTCTTCACTTCGCTCAGAATGACAAAAAAGTCGGAATGACAAACTGCTATTCGACGGTCATTGCGGCGATGTCGTCGCCGTCATATGCGCCGGCGTCGAGTTTCGCCTTGATCTCCTTGAAAGCGTTCAGGGTATATTCCACATCCTCCATCGTATGGGCTGCCGTGGACACGATGCGGAAGATGATCATACCCTTCGGGATGACGGGATAGATGACCATCGAGCAGAATATCTTGTAGTTCTCCCTCAGGTCCTTTGCCATCTTGGTAGCCTGGCCGATTCCGCCCTTGATATGGATCGGAGTCACGCAGGCCTGGGCCTCTCCGATGTCGAAGCCTTCCTTGCGGAATCCGTCCTGGATGGCGTTGGTTATGGCCTTGCACTTTGCGCGCAGGGCATCCCCCTCGGGAGAATCGATGATCTCCATCCTCTTGATATTGCCGAGGACGAACGGCATGGGAAGACTCTTCGCATACATCTGGCTGCGGAGGTTGCCCCTGAAGTAATTAATGATGGAGTGGGGACCTGCCACGAAGCCTCCGATCGAGGCCATGCTCTTGGCGAAAGCACCGATGTAGAGGTCCACACCGTCCATGCAGTGCTGCTCCTCGCTGGTTCCCCTTCCATGCTCGCCCATGAGGCCGAAACCGTGGGCGTCGTCAATCAGGAAACGGAAGGGATACTTCTTCTTGAGGGCCACGATATCGGACAGGATACCCATAGCTCCGGTCATGCCGAACACGCCTTCTGTGATGACGAGGACCCCACCGCCGCCTTCTTCAGCGACAGCCACGGCCTTCTTGAGAACTTTTTCGAAGTCAACGATATTGTTGTGGCGGAACTTGTATTTCTCTCCTATATGGAGACGGATTCCGTCGAGGAGGCAGGCATGGCACTCCGCGTCATAGACGATTACGTCGTGCCTTCCGGTGAGGGCGTCGATCGTGCTGACGATTCCCTGGTAGCCGAAGTTGAAGAGGAAGGCGTCTTCCTTCTTCTCGAAATCGGCGAACATCTTCTCGAGTTTCTCATGGTAGCGGGTGTGGCCCGAAAGCATGCGGGAACCCATCGGATAGGCAAGGCCCCATTCCTTGGCAGCCTCGGCGTCAACCCTCCTCACCTCGGGATGGTTGGCGAGACCGAGATAGTTGTTGAGGCTCCAGTTGAGAACCGGAATGCCGTTGAACATCATGTGGGGGCCGAGCTCTCCCTCAAGCCTGGGATACATGTAATAGCCGAAGCCCTGCTCGAAATACTGGCCGATAGGACCGGCGGAACCGGTTTCTATCCTGTCAAAGATATCAGAATACATTGTGGATGATATTATTCAATTATGCGTCTATGTTTGCGTAATGCGCGTTCTCTTCGATGAACTGGCGGCGGGGCGGCACGTCGTCGCCCATGAGCATAGAGAAGGTCCTCTCCGCCTCGGCCGCATTCTCGATCGTAATCTTGCGCAGGCGCCTGCGGGAAGGGTCCATCGTGGTGTCCCAGAGCTGCTGGTCGCTCATCTCACCGAGACCTTTGTACCTCTGGACGGTAACTCCCTTGTCGGTTCCGCGTCCAAGCCTCTGCGTGGCCTCGGACCTCTGTTCGTCGGTCCAGCAATAGATCTCCTCCTTGCCCTTCTTCACGAGATAGAGCGGAGGTGTGGCCAGATAGACGTAACCGTTCTTGATGAGGTCGAACATGTACCTGAAGAAGAAGGTGAGGATGAGGCAAGCGATATGGCTTCCGTCCACATCGGCATCGGTCATGATGATGACCTTGTGGTAGCGGAGACGGCTGAGGTCCATCCTCTTCTCTCCGTTCTCGTCCTCCTTGGCCACGGTCACGCCGAGCGCGGTGTATATGTTGCGGATCTCCTGGGATTCGAAAGCCCGGTCTCCGGCGGCCTTCTCCACATTCAGGATCTTTCCCCTCAAGGGAAGGATGGCCTGGATGCGGCGGTCGCGGCCCTGCTTGGCGGTGCCGCCTGCGGAATCTCCCTCCACGAGGAAGAGTTCGCATTTCTCGGGATCGGATTCGGAGCAATCCGCAAGCTTTCCGGGCATTCCGGCTCCTGTCATGGCTGTCTTGCGCTGGACCATCTCGCGGGCCTTGCGGGCCGCGTTGCGGGCAGTTGCAGCGAGGACTATCTTCTCGATGATGAGCTTGCCCTCCTTGGGATGCTCCTCGAGATACTGGTCCATGGCGGCGGCCGTAGCCTGGGAGACAGCCGAGGTCACCTCGCTGTTGCCCAGCTTCGTCTTGGTCTGGCCCTCGAACTGGGGTTCGGCCACCTTTACGGAAATCACCGCCGTGAGACCTTCCCTGAAGTCCTGGGGATCAAGGTCTCCCTTGTACTTGGCCAGGAGGTTGTTCTTGTCGGCATAGTTGCGCAGGGACCTGGAAAGGCCCATCTTGAAGCCCTGGAGATGGGTTCCTCCCTCGATGGTGTTGATGTTGTTCACATACGAGTATATCTTCTCCTGGTAGCCTGTATTGTACTGCAGGGCTATGTCGATGGGGATTATCTTGTCGGAATTGACGCACACCGGCTCGGGGATGAGCTGCTCCGCACCGGCGTCGAGATAGTCGATGAACTCGCGGAGACCGTCCTTCGAGTAGAACACGTCGCTCCTGTACACCTGTTTCCCGGTAGGCTTCGACTCTCCGTTCTCATTCTGGACATATTCGTCCACGAGCTCCCTCTTGTCCGTAAGGGTAAGTTTTACTCCCTTGTTGAGGAAGGAAAGTTCACGGAGCCTGGCGGCGAGGGTGTCATACTTGTAGACAATGGACTGGGTGAATATGGTGGCATCGGGATGGAAAGTGATGATGGTACCTGTGTCGGAGCACTCACCGACGACCTCCACTCCCGTAATGGGCTTGCCCTTGGAGTATTTCTGGACATAGACCTTACCCTCCCTGTGGACCTCGGCGACAAGGATGTCGGACAAGGCGTTCACGCAGGAGACGCCCACTCCGTGGAGACCTCCGGACACCTTGTAGTTGTCCTTGTTGAACTTTCCTCCTGCATGGAGGACGGTCATAACGACCTCGAGGGCGGAACGGTGCTCCTTTGGATGCATGTCCGTCGGGATGCCTCGGCCGTTATCCTTCACGGATATCGAATTATCCTCCAGGATGGTCACGTCGATGGCGCTGCAGAAACCAGCCATCGCCTCATCGATACCGTTGTCAACCACCTCATACACAAGATGGTGCAATCCCCTCTCCCCTACATCGCCGATGTACATCGAGGGCCTTTTGCGGACAGCCTCCAGACCTTCCAGCACCTGTATGCTGCTGGCGGAATACTGTTCCTCCGCCTTGATCATTTCTTCGTTGTCTATCATATATATTACTTAAATCTTACAAAGATACTAAATTCCTTACAAATTCAGGGCGATTCCGGCCGTGGCGTTCACCCCGCTTTCCGTATAAAGCGGATGCCTCTGGATATTGGCTCCGAGAAGGTTCCCTCCGGCAATCCAGAACGAGAGCTTGCGGCTGTAGCGATAGCGCATGAATACCCCGAGATCGACGAATCCAGGAATCTTGAATTCTCCGTCTGTGAAGGCCTTCGCCCCACCTTTGCGGGCGGAAGAGATGTCGGCCCTGGCACCGAAGAGCAGCCTTCCGTTCCAGTCGTACGCAAAATGCAGGTTCGCCTTAAGGGCTGCCGGTTCAAAGACATTCGGGGTGGAAGCCGCATCGAGGTCGGTAGCCCTCAGGAGAAGGTCGCCGCCGAATTCATACCCTTCCGACCTCCACAGTGCGGAAGCCTTGAAAGAGAACATCCCGTAGTCTTTATACGCAACCCCGCCCAGGAGGACAGGGAAAGGGAGGGTATTTACAAGGTCCACGGCATCCAGGAGGCCGTTCCCGATGACCGAGTATCCAGCTGAGAGATCGAAGCTCAGGGTGGACTTCACGGAGCCCCTGACACCGAGACGGGCATTTATCCGTTCGACGCTGTTGTCAAGAAGGGGGCCGTAGGAATGTCCGAAAGAAGGATCGAACCAATGGTTGCCGGCGAGGACGGAAGAATAGGAATTTATGTCTCCCTTGCCGTCGACCTTTCCATAGATGTTGAGGACCCCGGGGACAGCCTCATATACAGCCGACACCGCGGGATATATGATCTGGCTGCCCTGCTGGTGGTTTTTCAGCGATTCTTCGGGACGGTCATCCCCGCCCATGAACGTCTCCAGCCTCACCCCGAGGTCGGCCCTCCAGCGGTTCCCGGAGAGAACGTATTTCGGAGTGACCGCGAGGAGGCCGGCATTGGACTTGAAAGCCTTCTTGTAAGTTGCGACCTGGGCGTCCAGGTCCACGAGGATGCGGTGGCCGTCGAGTATCTCGGAGCCGACGGTGGCATCCAGAGACAGTTCGTTGCCGCCCAGGGGATCGGCAAGCAGGGTGCCGTAATGGCGGGAATCGAAACCGTCGGAGAACAGCCTGAAGGAGAATCCGGCGTCATAGCTGAACTTTCCGGTATCATGTTCGTTGCTCTTCAGCCTGGCTCCCAGGTCGAATGCATGGAAGTTCCTGGATACCAGGGTATCCTTCGTGCCTATGCCGTAGTAGCCCACCCCGAACGAGAGGGTTGAGTTCCTGAAGTCATAGCCTCCGCTGATCCCCGCCCTGTTCAGCATGTCGTGCCCCTTGTGGGTGTCGGGCATCGAGGCGTTGGAAGTCGGCAGGATGCCGTTCAGGTTTCCCGTAGGGGACACTTTCCCGGCCTTGAGGGTATAGACATTGTCCGATACGGAAGGCCAGACGTTCCGGTAGTTCCCGAAATAGGAGCCATGGTTGAAATAGACGCTGAGATGGAAGGGGCCCGACATCCTGGGGGTGAATACCACTTCGGCATCGGGATGGAGGGAATAGCCCGCTCCGAGGCGGGCGTAGAGCTGGTTGGCGGCGGCGGGGCCGTCGTCGGGCTTCATTATGACCAGGTAGGGCCTGAACTCGTACGAACCCTTGTAGGGATTGTCGAATACGGAATAATCGAAATCGAGCTTGAGGCTGGTAAGGGAATCGGGAACCTGCATGGGAACATCCTCCTTGAGAAGCCCCACAGGCTTGCCCTCGTAGGTCCTGTCCACCTCCACGGTGGGGTTCAGGTTCTGGCCGGAAAGGGCCTGGGATATCGTCAGGGCCGCGCCCAGGACGACGGAAGTCAGTATGATGTTTCTTTTCATTCCGCGGAAAGTTTCTGGAGTTTCTCAAGTCTCATGTTCACGTTGTCCAGCACATCGTCTTCCATTCCGGAAGGGCTGTAGCCGTTCTTGACGCTCTCGAAGGTGGCCCTGGCCTGCCTGACGTTATCCTTCTCCATGAAGGTGTCTCCCAGAACGATGAAGGACTTGGCGAGCCAGTAGGACTGATTGGGAGCCGCTTCGGCGAATTTGTACACCCTGGACTCGACCTCGTCGAAGAGGCCCTGGTCGTAGATGTCCTGGATTATCATATACGACGCCTCGGCACCTTCGTCGGTCTTGGGATTCGCGCTCAGG
>Ga0256405_10012637_pt1 | contig 10401 bp, 9 predicted proteins | sample RumenRJG_02DNA_FD_189096 | JGI IMG/M metagenome (GOLD analysis project Ga0256405, IMG submission 189096) | Bovine rumen microbial communities from Lethbridge, Alberta, Canada - RJG_02 | ecosystem: Host-associated > Mammals > Digestive system > Stomach > Rumen | place: Canada: Alberta | collected... | reverse complement strand
GTGATGTCCCCGGCTTGAGCAAGAACATAGTCACCGCTCCGCCGAGAGCTCCCATTACCATGATGCCCTCAAGGCCCAGGTTTATGACGCCCGAGTGTTCAGAGAAGCATCCGCCGAGAGCCACCAGGCACAGAACCGAGGCGAATATAATAGTGTATTGAAGCAATAATACCATTACTTGTCACCTCCTTCTTTCTTGGCCGCAGCGCCATCGATGACTGTACCGTCCACTTTCGAGACCTCTTTGGATTCTCTCTTTCTGATCCAATTGTTGAGCGCGAACTTGAAGAAGAGTACGAATCCGCACAGATAGATGATGATCGCTGAGATCAGGTCAGATATCTGCGAAGGATATACCGACTTGTTGATAAGCGCTCCGCCGTCCGTGATGGACTGGATGAAGAACGATGCGAAGATCGTCCCGATCGGATGCAGTCCGCCGAGGAAGGTAGCCGCGATGCCGTTGAATCCCATGCCAGGCACGGAAGTCTGTGTCGTCGACCATTCCTGATATCCCGTGAGGAAGAGGAATGCGGCTCCGACTCCTGCGAGAGCTCCGCCGATAGCGAGAGTAATTATGATGTTCTGCTTTTCCTTCATGCCTGCGTACTTTGCCGCTTCCTTGTTGAAACCGGTGGCTCTGAGCTCGTATCCGAATTTCGTCTTGGTCAGGATGACCCAGATCAGGATAGCAAAGAGTATCGCAAGAGGAATTGCCAGCGTTACCGTCGAGTTGTTGGCGAAGAGCGTGTTGAGTCCCGCATTCGGGATCAGCGCCTTCTTGCCGTGCATACTGAGCTTCAGCGTGTACGGGCTCGCCGGGTCCTTGACGCTCTTGCTCGACAGGACCATGTTGGTCAGGTAAAGCATTATCCAGTTGAGCATGATGCCCGAAATAACTTCGTTGACGTTCTGGTATGCCTTGAGGAAACCGGAGATGGCTCCGACAACAGCTCCGGCTATGGCCGCGAGCAGCAGGCATACGATCCAGTTGCACTGCCATGCGAGCGCTGCGTAAAGTCCGATACACGCGCCGGCTTCGTACTGGCCCGGAGCTCCGATGTTGAAGAGTCCTACCTTGTAGCAGAAGCAGATCGAGAGCGCGCACATGAGGAGCGGCGCAGTCTTGGCAAGCGTGTTGCCCAGGGCCTTCGCCCTTGCCATCGAGCTGGATCTGGTCAGGAAGTTCAGGATGATAGTCTTGATGGCTTCACCCGCTCCTGCCGGATTGATCAGCAGCAGCACGATGTATCCGATCAGCAGTCCGAGGATGATACATACCAGGGAGGTAAGTATCGCCTGGAAGGACGGATTCTTGATGAGACTTTTCTTCTCTTCCATTATGCTTCCTCCTTCCTTTCTGCTTTCTCAGTACCGACGTTTCTCTTGGCGCCCGCCATGTAGAGACCGAGCTCTTCGACGGTCGTCTTCTTTGGATCGAGTTCTCCGACGATCTCGCCCTCGTACATAACGAGGATCCTGTCAGGAACGTTCATGACCTCTTCGAGTTCGAGCGAGATCAGCAGTACCGCACGTCCGTTGTCACGCTCGGCGATCAGCTGTTTGTGCACTCCCTCGATGGCTCCGACGTCCAGACCTCTTGTAGGCTGTACCGCCACGAGCAGCTTGTGATCCTTGTCGACCTCGCGGGCGATGATTGCTTTCTGCTGGTTTCCTCCGGACATCGCACGTGCGATCGTCACAGGGCCCTGGCCGGATCTTACGTCGTACTCGGCTTCGAGCTTTTCGGAGTACGCCCTGATCTCTTTTCTCTTGAGGAAGCCCGCGCCCGATGTGAATTCAGGCTGGAAGTACCTCTGAAGGATCATGTTGTACTCGAGAGGATAGTCGAGTACGAGTCCGTGTTTGTGTCTGTCCTCAGGGATGTGGCTCATCTCTTTGCTCCTGGCGCGGATGCTCGCGTGCGATATATCCTCGCCGCAGAGAGTGATCTTGCCGCTTACCAGAGGCTCCATGCCGGTGAGTCCGTATACGAACTCCGTCTGACCGTTGCCGTCGATACCTGCGATGCAGACGATCTCTCCCTCCTTGACCTCGAGGCTGACATCCTTGACCGCGTTGTTGGCATGTACCTTTGACGCGACAGTCATTCCCTCGACCTTGAGGATGGTCTCTCCTGTCTTTGCAGGGGTCTTTTCGACGACCATGTTTACGTCACGGCCTACCATCATGCGGCTCATTTCTTCCTTGGACGTGTCAGCCACATCCACGGTCCCGATGTACTTGCCGCGGCGCAGTACCGTTACTCTGTCGGCTACGGCCTTGATCTCGTTCAGCTTGTGAGTGATGAACAGGATCGATTTGCCTTCAGCTCTCAGGTTCTTCATGATCTCCATGAGCTCTTCGATCTCCTGCGGCGTGAGCACAGCAGTCGGCTCATCGAAGATGAGGATCTCGTTGTCACGGTAGAGCATCTTGAGGATCTCAGTCCTCTGCTGCATTCCGACCGTGATGTCTTCGATCTTCGCGTCAGGATCGACCTGAAGTCCGTACTTTTCAGACAGCGCCAGTACTTTTTCACGGGCTTCTTCCATCTGGAGCATGCCGCCCTTTGTGGACTCGACTCCGAGGATGATGTTCTCGAGGACCGTGAAGCACTGAACGAGCTTGAAGTGCTGGTGTACCATTCCGATACCCAGGTCGTTGGCATCGTTAGGGTTGTTGATCTTTACCTCTTTGCCGTCCTTTTTGATCACGCCTTCTTCGGCCTGATAAAGACCGAACAGAACGGACATAAGAGTGGATTTGCCGGCACCATTCTCCCCAAGCAAGGCGTGTATCTCGCCTCTTTTGAGCTGCAACGTAATGTTGTCATTAGCGATGATGCCGGGGAATCGCTTGGTGATGTTCACCATTTCTATGGCATAAGGTGCATCCATAATACGTATTCCTCCGTCTTAATGACCAGTGCTAAAGTATACATATTTATTATACAAAAAAAGGTGACAATAAAAAAGGCGGATTCCTTGCGGAACCGCCCTTTTTTGATCTTAATTATCCCTTGATAGCTCCCTGATCGTCTACCTTTACAACCTTTGTCGTAGGCAGCTTCTCTGTGTCGTTCGAAACAGTTCTTGTTCCGTCATAGAGCTCCTTGACAAGCTTGTTGTAGTCGTCAGCTGTGAAGCCGTCGCCGAACTGTGTGCTCTCAGGCAGCTGTACGTAGTTCTCAGCCGGGTTCTCGGAAACGAGTCCGAGGTTCTGGATCTGGCCTGCATAGTCAGCCCACTTGCCTGCCTTGATGGCTCTGAGCAGAGTGTTGACTGTAGGAGCAAGACCCTTCATAGCCGAAGTAACTGTCATGCCGTCACCGTACTGTCCGTCGATGATTCCCTGCTGGTCAACGTCAACGCCGATGACCTTTCCGCCTGTCTTGGCAGCAGCCTCTGCAGCCGAGCTGTAGATTCCGCCTCCGCAGGCGAATACGCACTCTGTGCCTGCGCCGTACCATGTATCCATGGCAGCTGTGATGTCAGCATCGCCGAAGAACTGTCCGCCATAGACGTACTTGATCTCTACGTCGCTCTTGCCGAGTTCTTCTGCAGCAGCGTCAGCACCCTGAACGAATCCGGAACCGTATCTCTGTACGGCAGGTACTGCCATTCCGCCGAGGAATCCGAGCTTGGTGTATCCGAGCTTGACAGCAGCATAACCTGCCATGTAGCCGGCGATCTCTTCCTGATAAACAGCGCTGTAGACGTTCGGTCCGTCGAATTCTCTCTCGCCGTAAGCTGTGAGGTCTCCCTCGGAAACGTCAAGAGCAACGAACTTTGTGTCAGGATACATCGGAGCTACCTCGTAGATAGCGTTCGCAAATGCGTAACCAGGCATTACGATAACGTTGTAGCCTTCTTCGATAGCTTCTTCGATCGAAGAAACACGGTCAGCGTCAGCGTCGGATGCAGGCTTCTTGTAAGTGAACTCTACGCCGTTCTCGTCGCAGAATGCCTTGCATGCCTCATAAGTTGTCTGGTTGAAGGACTGGTCAGTGATATCACCATAGTCTGTTACCATCGCAACTTTCATGGTGCCGTCATCTGACGAACCGCCTTTACTTCCCCCGCATGCAGCAAATGAGAATACCATCAGTGCAGCGAGGAGTACTACAATAAATTTCTTCATCATAACCCTCCTAAAGTACTTTAGAGTGATAATGTTATTCCTGGGATCCGTCGACCCCCGTTGAAGCTATTATACTATATGAGGTGTAAAAAAGAATATATTAATCTATTTTTTTGAGAGATGCAGACTGATTGTCAACTTTACTTATTTTTATCAGCATCTTATAATGCGTCCGCTTATAATGTATTATATTCATATATAACAGACGCCGGATGTCCCCCGCCTCAATGTGCGCATAGGCGGCGGGTTCCATATTCGATCGTCAGTGGTGGATCACAATCCCCGACTGACGATCTCATGAACTGAAGCTCCCGGCGTCTGTAAATGCTTCCCTCGTATCAAACGGCGTTGCCGTAAAGTCGGAAGCATTGATCTCCGGAGGCTGAGCTCCTCCGATAAGTACGGCGTCGCTCGCTCCGATCAAGCGAGCTTGACGGAGCTTCGCTCCTGGTTGAAAAAGGAGAACGGAAATGGCAAAGCTGTATTTCAAATACGGGGCGATGGGGTCTTCGAAGTCCGCGCAGGCGCTCATCACCAAGTTCAATTACGAAGAGAAGGGGATGAGCGTGTGGCTTATCAAGCCGGGCACGGATACCCGTGACGGCGCGGACATCATAAAAAGCCGCATCGGACTGTCGCAGCACGCACAGATCATAGGCCCGGACGAGAGCATAATCAAAGCCTATGAGGATGCCGGCAACTACGATGTCATCATCGCGGACGAAGCCCAGTTCCTGACGCCTGATCAGATAGACGAGCTCAGGACTCTCGTCGATGAAGAGGACATTCCGGTGCTCTGCTTCGGACTCAAGACAGACTTCAGGACACGCTTCTTTCCGGGATCGTGCAGACTCATGGAGCTCGCGGATTCCATCACCGAAATAAAGACGATATGCGAATGCGGACGCAAGGCCACGGTCAATGCCCGCTTCGATGACAGCGGACGTGTCATCACCGAAGGCGACCAGGTAGTGCTGGGCGGAAACGACAGATATACCGCTATGTGCTACAAGTGCTGGAAGGAAAGGATCAAAAACCAGAAATAACGCTCCGGATATATAGATCTGAAGGAATATCAATGGAAGATTACAGAAGCAGCGATCAGTACGTGGTCGTCATAGGAGGTGCGAATATAGATATAGGGGGGACTCCGCTGAAGCCTCTCATCCCGGCCGACTCCAATCCCGGATCGATCTCGATCAATTACGGCGGCGTCGGCAGGAACATCGCGCACAATCTCGCGAAGCTCGGAGTGCCGGTAAAACTGATCACAGCCATAGGAGGCGACGTGCTCGGGACCGACATGCTCAGCCACTGCGAGAGCATCGGCATAGACGTCTCAAACGTTCTGCGCATCCCGGAACGCACATCTTCCATGTATCTTTATATCAACAACACAGCAGGCGACATGGAGATGGCGATCGATTACATGGACATAGCCCTGCAGATAACTCCCGAATATCTCGATACCATCCGTCCCGTGATACAGGGAGCGATGGCTGTGATCGCCGATGCCAACATATCCGAGGATGCATTCATGCATCTCGAATCCATATGCAGAGCTCCGCTTTACGTAGACCCGGTTTCGACTAATCTCTCATCAAGGATCAGACCGGGACTTGAATGCATAGACACCCTTAAGCCGAACAGGCTCGAGGCCGAATACCTGACAGGCATGACCATACAGACAGAGGCCGACTACAGAGCCGCAGCCGCAGCACTTATCGACATGGGAGTACGCAGGGTATTTCTTTCGATGGGAAAAGAAGGCATGCTTGCGGCCGATAAAAACAATATGTATATAGTCGGCGGATACCCGGCCGAAGTCGTATGTACTACAGGCGCCGGTGATTCCGCCACAGCTGCCATAGTCTGGGCTTCGACCGTGGTGGCTGACAGCGACACTCTGGTAACGGCTGCAAAAGCCGCCAATGTGGTCGCTTCCATGACAGTATCGGTGCTGGAGACGAATAATCCGGATCTTTCACACAATACTGTTCTTGAAAAAATGGTGAATTCAAACATGACGGTCCGCAGCATCTAGCGATCATCTCAAATTTTTAATTTTTGTTTAATGTCTCTGTTTTATCCTTTCAATCGTATATTATGTAGGAGACAGGTTGACAAATAACGTAATAAACGCAGAGGTACTGTCATGGAAAATAAATACTACAAATACTATACAGAAGAAATAGAAGAACTGAAGCTGGATCAGCTCGAAGATCCGGCGGGAGGGGCGTCGAACGAAGTAAAATGTCCGATCTGCAAGAAGTATTATCCTATACATGCTATGAAAGCCCATCTCAGAGATGTTCACGGAAAGTAAATCGCAAATAATTATTTCTGTATATATAAATCAGAGAGGAAAAAAATGAATAAGTATCTGGATATCAACGAAGAAGTCAAGGCTGCTCTTGATGCCGGAAAACCGGTGGTCGCTCTCGAATCGACCATCATTTCGCATGGCATGCCTTATCCGCAGAATGTAGAGACCGCTCTCAAGGTAGAGCAGATCATCAGAGACAACGGCGCCGTTCCTGCGACGATCGCCATAATCGGAGGCAGACTCAAGGCGGGACTCACCGCAGACGAGATCGAATACTTCGGAAAGAAGGGACCTGAGATCAGAAAGGCATCGAGAAGAGACCTCGCCATGCTCTGCGCCAGAGGCGAAGACGGAGCATGCACAGTAACTACTACCATGATGATAGCTCACATGGCGGGAATAAAGATATTCGCGACAGGCGGCATCGGCGGAGTCCACAGAGGAGCAGAGACCACGATGGATATAAGCGCCGACCTCGAAGAGCTGGCAGCGACTCCTGTCATGGTGGTATGCGCCGGATGCAAATCCATACTCGATATCGGCCTTACACTCGAATATCTCGAGACAAAGGGAGTTCCTGTGCTCGGCTTCGGCACGGAAGATATGCCTGCTTTCTACACTCAGAAGAGCGGCTTCAAGGTGGACTACAAAGTGGACACAGCTGCAGACCTTGCGAAGTTCTTCAGGACACATTCAGAACTCGGCCTTAGGGGAGGAGTGCTCGTGACAAATCCTATCCCTGACAAATACGCCATGGATCCGGATGTTATAAACCCTGCGATCGACAAGGCCATAGAGGAGTGCAACAAGCTCGGGATCAAGGGCAAGGAAACTACACCTTTCCTTCTCGCAAAGGTAAAAGAGATCACCGGCGGCGACAGCCTCGATTCCAACATACAGCTCGTGTTCAACAACGCGAAGGTCGCTGCAAAGACTGCAGTAGAACTTTGTAAATAGATGAAAAACTACTATATATAGTATGAGGGTGCAGCAAGCACCCTCTTATATTGCTTGAAAACACAGTGCATCTATCGTAATATTATCGTTGTAATAACAAGGTAACGGGAGAAAAGGGACTCACATGTTCAAATTAGTACTTGCATTTGCGAAGACATATAACTACCTGACGGATAAGTTCGGCAAACACAAGAGCGATATGATCGGGGTTTTGGCCTACAAGCTTTACCCTGATTTTTTATCGCGCATGGCCAAGCCGAAGATATGCATAATGGTGACGGGAACGAACGGAAAGACCACCACCACGAGCCTCATAGCCAACATGCTTAAGAACGCCGGAATGAAAGTCGAGTATTCGTACTGGGGCGCAAACATGCTTGCCGGCCACATCAAGACAATGCTCGACTGCGTCACATTCACCAACAAGCCTAAGGTGGATGCGTGCATTCTCGAGACAGATGAGCTTCTTATACACAACAGCATGCCTCAGTTCAGACCGCAGTATCTGCTGGTGACCAACATATGCCGCGACTCAATAAGAAGAAATGCTTATCCTGACTACATCTTCGACAGGATGGATGACGGAATAAGCAAGTATAAAGATGTGACAGTCCTGCTGCACGCGAACGATCCTCTGTCAAACGGTCTGGCATCAGGCAACCCGAGAATTTACATCGGAGCGGACAGGATATTCGAGCACAGCGCTTACGCAGGTTTTTCGAATGAGTTCCTGACATGCCCTGAATGCAATTCACCGATAGAATACGAATTCAGACACTACAGACACGTCGGACGTTATAAATGTCCTGAGTGCGGACTGACAAATCCCGAGGCAAAATACATATGGGAAGCTGTAGACGGAGACAAGCTCGTACTCAATGGAGACAGATATCACATAATCTCGAAGGACATATTCAATCTCTATAACGAGATAATGATAATAGGTCTCTTCAGGGAGCTGGGATTCGAACCGTCGAAGATAGACGAACTTTTAAAGACAGTGAGCATTCCTGCTTCGAGGGAAGGATTCGACTCCTGCAAGGGCATCAACATATACAGAAAATGCGGCAAGGGCCAGAACGGCACAGCGCCTTCTATCGTATTCGAAGGAATAATGAATGAGAATAAAGGTCCGAAGGAATTCGTTCTCATCATGGATGCCGAGATAGGAAAGGGAGCCCAGGCCACGATGACCTGGCTTTACGACAACGACTTCGAGCTTCTCGATGATGACAGCGTAAGAAAGATAATCATCACCGGAGAGAACACGCTCGATTACAAGCTCAGGCTCATGCTTGCCGGCATACCTGAAGAAAAGCTAGTGATCTGCGAAGACTACAAAGAAGCCCATAAATATCTTTCACTCGATGAGAGCGACATATACCTCATAGTAGACATCGATTACTACAACTGGGGCATGGAACTGTCGGACAATATAGTAAAAAGGATCGAAGAAGAGAAGTCATGAAAAAACTAGAGATTCTGTACGGCGAATTAGGAAATATGTACGGCGAGATATATAACCCGATGTTTCTCGAAAAAGCAACGGACGAGATTGAGCTGATACACACCGGACTCAACGATGAGCCCTGCTTTGTTAAAAACAAAGTCGATATGATCTACATGAGCAATATCAGAGACAGAAAAGTCTATGATGTAATAGACAAACTCATGCCATATAAAGAGAAAATAAAAGAGCTCATCGAAGCCGGCACGATATTTCTTCTGACCGGCAACGCAATAGAAGTCTTCGGATCATACATAGATGAAGACGGCGGAAGAAAAGAAGCCCTCGGCCTATTCGATTATTACATCGAAAAGGACTTCACAAAAAAGTATGCATGCTGGGTAAAGGGAATGTTCGAAGAAGAAGGCATCGAGATCATCGGACACAGAAACCAGTTCTCAAAATGCCATAACATCACACAGCCATTCATCAAAGTGACCGGCGGAGACGGCAGCGACATGGAACATCCTGTAGAAGGAGTCCGCTACAAAAACTTTTATGCAACATACCTGCTCGGACCATTCCTCATATTCAATCCGCTCTTCTCAAAATACCTTCTCGGTCTGATGGGAATAAAAGAGATGAGATTCGAAGAAACAGCGATGCAGGCATACGAGCATAGAATGGAATACTTCCATAAACCGGATGCGCGCTTCATAATGGATCATTACGGTTAGAAAAAAACCTGCCTTCACCGGCAGGTTTTTTGATTGTAATAATATTTAGTTATTTATAAGAAATTATATAAACCTGAATGAGCGTTGTGAAGGATACGCAAGGAATGTCGGAGAGAGACCGCAGCTGAGTGGCTAGGAACGAGTCTCGCAAGCGAAGCGTCAGAGCCGTTCCCCGCGAAGCAAGGCCGAACGAGATGACATTCCCGGAGACGGAACATAGCGATATGAAGGATATATATAATTTCTTTACTAGTTCATTCTAATAGGCAGAATGAGATACGTATATTTGTCTCCTTTAAGAGGCTTTATGATAGCCGGACTTACGCTGTCCTTGAAGTTTATACTTATCTCTTCATCTTCGATGACACTCAGAGCATCCTTCAGATACTTCGAGTTGATACCGATATTAAGGTCTTCTCCGTCATTTATTATCTCGACCTTTTCTTCGATATTGCCCTCTTCATTGAGAGAATTGATGTAGATAACATCCTTCTGGATATTGAATCTTATGAGATTGTTGTTCTGTACCGAAGCCAGAAGAGAAGCTCTCTCCGTACTTCTTAAAAGATCATCTCTCTTTACCCTTATGTTTATATTTCCTTCTTTATTCAGTATCCTCTCGTAATCGATGAATTTTCCGGAGAATGTATTGATTATTACCTTATTATTGTCGAATCTAAGGACTACTTTGTTTTCAACTATCTCAAAGCTCATCCTGTCATCGCCGTCATCATCGATGAACTTGGCTACTTCCATGATAAGTCTGGCAGGGATTATGACACTGATGTTTT
>Ga0256405_10012636_pt1 | contig 10402 bp, 8 predicted proteins | sample RumenRJG_02DNA_FD_189096 | JGI IMG/M metagenome (GOLD analysis project Ga0256405, IMG submission 189096) | Bovine rumen microbial communities from Lethbridge, Alberta, Canada - RJG_02 | ecosystem: Host-associated > Mammals > Digestive system > Stomach > Rumen | place: Canada: Alberta | collected... | reverse complement strand
AACGCCTGCCATGCTCTGTCAGATATCGAATATTTGCCGCACAGATCCGGTATGCTTTGCCTTCGATACCATGCCTTTCCGCTATTTCTTCCAGTCTGTCATGATAGCTGACCTCTTTGGATGATCCGGGAATGACATGCATATCCGCCTCGATCAGAAGCATCAGTTCCGGAGAAGGATGATCCTTCTCTTTCAGAATGTCCCCGTGATGTTCGACCGCAATCTGGTACTTGTGAGGCAATTTTATTTTCTTCAATATAGCGGCCCCGTGCTGCGCGTGCATTATTCTACCTTCAAGATACCCGATGTCGTGCAGCAATCCCAGCAGGTACATTTCTTCCGGGTCTAAATTATAGTCTGCCGCGTGTTTATACATATATTCAGCGACACCATGCATATGCGCTATACGATCATCCGATATCTGCATATCGAACTCCTCCTAATACGTATTTGAGATAGTACAGATAACCTGGCAGCCAGTAAGAAGATCCACTTCTTCAAAATATTGGCATCCACGGCTGTGAGCTTTTTCTATAATGGGTATAATTTCGAGGAACAGGTTCAGATAAAGAATCTGAAATTTTTCTCGTGTCTTGCATAAGAGTCCTGTGCACCACCAACCAGCGAACGGCGATGCACAGGAGGGATAAAAGGAATAAAAGCTGCCGCACCCCAGCCAGTGTGGATGGGATGTAAACTGGTTTCGTGCGGAAATGCGGCAGCGATTTCACAGGCTCTTCCTCGCCTCATCCAGCAGCCCCCTGATCTGACGGTCCGCCTCTTCGTCCGACAGAATCAGCTCAGGATCCAGATGCTCGAAATAGTCCGTGAAGCTTTCAATCAGGTCATGCTCCTCTGTCATGAACTTGCAGTACTCACCTTTTTCTATAAAATCAATCGTCATCGCCCGCTTCCAGAGCACAACCTCCAGGAAGGCATTTCTGTGAACAGTTTCTCTGAGAAATTTTGTCCGGTGATCTTTCTGCGTCTTCTGCCAGGCTTCTACAATGGCGATCCGGTCTTTCATTTCCAGCGGCGTATATAAATGTTCCGGAATCTCATCGATCCGGCCGGTCTTTAAAAACCGCTCGATGCCTGAAATATAAGAATATTCCCGCACCGGAAATCTTCCTTCACTTTGATAGCTCTGAAGGAATTTCATGTAAGCCTGCAAAACTTCCAGCGAAACTGTATCCATCCGGCCATATTTTTCAATCAGATATTTTGTCAGATAGTCGCTCAGGCACGGCTGCTCAGTATAAGCATAAAGCGGCCGTATTTCTTCCGCAGCCCCATATGGATACAGGTTATCAAGCACTTCTTCCAGCGACATTGATCTGATAAGAAATGGTTGCGTCTCGTGATTGATCTCATCAAACAGGCTCATTAAATAGCGGACAAGCCCCGGATCCTTTGCGTAAATGCCGCATAACCCCCGGTTGCCTTCTCCATAGATCACGGCGCGTTTGTCCGAAAGGATAAAGCTTGCATTTAACGGCCAGTGCTCGCTTTGCACATTGTCGGAGTAAAAATAGCGGGACTCATAATTCGGAGATTTTAAATTCAGTGAGATAGTCTGCTGCAGAAGCTGCAGGGACTCCGGCACTTTCTTCTCCCCTGCTTCCTGCCTGTCCGCATCTTTTGCATGCACGGACAGCTTCAGAACATGATGAATGTGAAGCTGTTTCAAATGCGACTCCGCGATACAAAAACATTCAATCAATTTCCGGCCATCTGCGGACATCACAGCAAAAATATTGCCCCCCCCGTTTTTGTGAGACTCCTCCTCTATGACGGCCAGAATTGCCTGCTGCACATCAAAATCGCTGTATAAAAATGAGATGCTCTCTTTTCGTTCTTCAATTGCGGGCTGAAATGAGAAGATCGGCTCTACCATAGGATCCGCCTGAAAATGGCGAAAAAACTCACTGACATGCTTCCATCGTTCCATGCGTGCCTGCCCGTAGGTGTCAACCCGCCACGCATGGATCAGTTCCTTCCGGTCACGAATCGAGAGCTGGAGGCAGTCTGCCATCTTCTCAACAGTTTCCAGATTTGGGACTGGTCTCGTCCCATCGACATACTTATAAATAACAGGGCCGATGCCAGCTGCCGCTGCCAGTTCGCCGCGGCTGACCTTCCTTCTCCGCATATGCTCCTGCAGGAGACGGCTGAACTCACTATCGCCCATAAACTTCCCCTTCACACCAAAGTGCGCACATAATAACTGAATTCACACGTTCTCAGTACGTTATTTGGCACTATCTTGGATAAATCAAAACTGCATTTCGTCCTTATGAATCCATATTATAGTGAAAGAACCATTCGCGGGCAATGTGGATAGGTTCATTTTTCCTGTCCAATCTGTTGTCCAATAGCTCACCGATTTCTACGGGCGCAATTCATAGAAAAAAGCCCCGTCTTATCCGTGAAAACTCACGAATAAAACGGGGTCTTACGTCAGTGGTGTCAGACCTCACCAACCTCAGTCGTCGATATTGATATCTTAGTTTCTGATATATCTTGTTCCTCTTCCTGAACCAATTTTGCGTATTGCGCCTTCTTTAACCATCCGTCCGAGTACAGCTTCAACTGTAGTTGCACTAACGTCAGGAAGAATTTTCACAATATCAGCTTTTGAAACCGGCGTAAGACTATTTAAGACAGCAGCTTCCACTCGTGTCTGCTTGGTAACCCGCTTACTTCCGACAACAGCAAACCGTTTATCCAGTTCCTTGTAACACATGTACACGGTCGTCAAAAATTCCATGATAAAAGAAGAATAATCACATTCGTTCTCGTGCCAGCCATGAGAAGATTTTCCTAATGCATCATAGTAATTTCCTTTTCTCTTATTGATCTGTTCCTCAAAAGAAATGTACTTTCCCGCATCAAACTCATTTTTGTAAAGAAGCATTAGAGAAAGCAATCTGGAGATTCTTCCGTTACCATCTCGGAATGGATGAATACAAAGAAAATCCAGAATCACGCATGGTATCAGAAGCAGCTGATTCACATTCGGATTATCCCTGGCCACTTGATACGCAAGAGTGAGCTGCTTCATGGCCTCCGGAGTCTCTGCTGCCGAGACCGGATGAAAACGCACCCATCTCCTGCCATACTTGTCTTCTTCAATAATATCATTGTCAACTGACTTGTATTGTCCTGCAAAATTGTATCCTGCAATATTCAGCATAATGGCATGAAGCCTTTTAATGTCGCCTTCCGTAAAGTCCATAGCTTTGTAACCGGTATGGACTTCGGCAAGTGCATCTCTATATCCGGCAATTTCCTGCTCACTATGATTGAGCGGTGCGCTGTTTTCATTGACAATTTCCCTGATACGTTCATCTGTTGTAACGATTCCCTCAATCTCGTTAGAACTCTTGACCGACTGGATTTTCGCTATTTCTGCAAGCGCTGAATAGATGCCGCTAAATTGTTCGCCTCGGCCATACGACATAGCTCGCAGGGAATAAATATCTGCCGTAATATTTAAAAGGCCAGTCGGAAGCACCCCGTTATCCAAAAAGCTATAATCAAAATGATGCATAAGCATCTCCTTTCTGCATAAAAAATAAGCTATTTTTATGCAGAATGTCAAGCGTTTCTGCATATATTTCCAGCGGATTTTATGCAAATATTCTCGATTACATATCACCAAGGCGGATCCACCTACATGACCGGGCCAAATCGCAGCGAAAGTTTATGATTTGTTTATCGGAACCTGGCCCCATCGACACCCTTATCCTGCATACCCGATACCATCAAACAATTTTTTCTCGTCTATTCCATTCGTCGTGTGCGGATATCCTGTCGTGTTCGATGTGATCCGCACAGCCTGGCCGTCCGAGGTTACGAAGTCGGCAAATGAGAGTCCATCCGTCTTGTGGAAATAGAGATACGTACCGGCGGAGACGATCCCATTTCCAGTCACCTTTCCTCCCGGCGTGTTGAGAAGCTGAACCGGTACATCTGTCTTTGCTCGAAGAACTGACAGCAGCAAATCAGACTGACAGTCATACAGTGCATCCGTCGCAGCCGGTCTTCCATCTTCTCCAACCCGACAGTAACGATACACGTAATGAGTTCCCAAGAGATTCATGCGATGGACCATCAAAAACCTTGACGGATTCTCAAGATACCGGGAATCTGCCTCTAACGCATCACCATCAATATAGTCTGTCGGTGTCCCGAGAATTTGTACTCCATTATCCAGCCGGATAGCCCACACCGTTGAAATATCGCTATCACCTGTTCCATTGAGATACAAGAAGTCTCGTCCATCTTCCATGTGTAAATAGTACGACTGAATCTGATACTCGCCCTCGAATGAAAGCATTTCTGAATGCATTTCTGTATCCATCCCATCAAGCTCGATCGACACATCCTCGATGTAATCATCCTCGGACATCTCCGTCATCACCTCAACAGTGTGCGTGCTTCCATCAGATGCAAACGTCAGCGTATATGGCCGGTTATTTTCCAGTGGCATTCCATAGGAGGACGGAAGAGACTGAAATGTGTCCGTGAATAAATTCGGGTAATCTTCAAAACGAAGCGTAACTTCGATCGATGTTATCCATGTTCTTCCGTTTGCTCCCATTTTCTGATCTGCAAGAAGGACATGGAGACCATCGTACCCGATGCCCCAGTTCAGACTATCATCCGCAAGATCTGAGGCAATGCTGCTCTCTGACAGCGACTCAACGTCCGTATCATCCGGGATCGCGTCCATGAGAAGAGACGGCAGATCGCTCGTATCTGACAGGACCTCATTCAGTGTGACACTGTCTCCCGTCTCACTGTCAAAATTCCAGAATTTCGGCGAGGGATCACTGTCAGGGTAAACAGACTGATGCACGTCTTCAACAAAGCTGAATACCTTCGCATCCGCGCGGAGCACGTCGATATTCTCCGTGTATTGCGCACCGTATTCGCCGGACAGTTCCTTGTACGCCTGGTCAGCGTTCGTCTTCGTCGTATCATTGAAATCTTTAACAGTATCCTTCAGTGCATCAAAACCTTCCGTGTCGATCCGTATCGTGGAGTACGTCTCTGAATAAATCGTCGCTGTCTGCCCATCAGCCACGTCTGAATTGTAAAACTCGCCACGCGCCTGACTGTGCGGAACCAATGTGATCGTCAGCTTATCATCTGAGGACTTCGGTACAGGTTCCGGTTCTGTATCCGCTGTATCGGAATCCGTGCCGCCCGCTGCCACAAGCCTTGTCATCTCTTTCGTCACCACCTGATTGCGGTCGAGCGTCTGAAGCTTCCCATATACCTCGATCGCGAGTTGGTAGTAATTGGCTGCAAGATCCGCATCCGTGCTCTTTGCCGCGTCTCCTGCCTTTGTATAGACCTCTGCCTGGTAGTAGTAGCCGTCCGTGTTCTCCTGATCAAGATCAATCACTTTCTGGTACGCATCGGTAGCCTCATCATAGACAAGAGTCACATCTGAAATTTTTGTATTCTCTGCATTTGCCAGAGAATCCGCCTTCGCTGTGTACGCCTGACCGAGACCAATGTATGCATCATCCTGCTCCGGCTCGATGCTGACCGCCTTGTGGTACATATTGACGGCCTCGTCGTAATTCATTTCATTCAGATATTTTTTGCCAAGCCGTAGCGCACTCTTATACCGCTGCGCCGGCAAATGCAGATAAACGGCAAGGAAGCACGCCACGCCCGCCAGGATTTCTGCCAGAATAATCAGAGCGGGAATGATATTGTTTCTGTCATTTCTTTGCATCTTTTTCATACTCCGTCAGGTTCAAATAAATGTGAGATATGACTGAAGGGCATATCCGATCTGTCCATTGTAGGAAACGAGATAAAAGTCCTTCTTTGCTTCTATGTAGTCGACCTCTGCTCCCAGAGGAATTCTGGTGATTTCATCTGCACTGGTGTATGGGCTGGTCCGCAGTGTGATGTATTCATTGCAGTTGACGATTTTAATTTATTTCCACAACAGTTGGGACAAAACATTGCATTGCCATATAATCCGTTTTCCGGATCACCCTTTCTTCATTTAGTAAAAGGAAGCCCTATAAGTTGCGCCAAGGCTCTGAAGCGCCGCAATCCGCTTGTCTTCACTCGGGTGCGAGCTTGCCAGCGTTGCAAACAGGCCTGTTTCCTTGTAGGAGCATGTGCTGAATGCATCAAGGAGCGCGCACAAAGGACTACCGTAGCCGCAGCGGAATGCAAACTCATCTGCTTTGTACTCATCTGACCGCATCGACTTCAGTACCAGCAGACTTCCGAGCCCCGTCCACAGCCACATCATGGCATCAAGAAGCACCACTGTGAGCAGCGTGACAAGCAAACTGACGAGGCCCCCGAGCAGACTCTCCCTGCCGCCAAACAAAAAAATAAAAATGCTCAGGAAAACACCCGTGATTTTCGTGGTAATCCGGATGATTGTATAAATAATGGAAACGATCATATTGCCGACCGTAATGAGCAGCAGGAAATCGGTATCATGATGCGCGATATGCCCGAATTCATGGCAGAGAGTCGCGATGATCTGATCATCAGGGAAATACAGGAGCCCCTTCGTGAAGCAGACCGTCCTTCTGCCGGTTGCAAAGGCATTCGGCGCATCATCATCCTTCATGAACAGCCGGATATCATCCGGAATGGACAGCCCCTCCGCTCTGGCTGCCGTCGCAGCTCTATTTCTCGCTTCCTGAAAGAGCGGTTCAATTCTGTCAATGATCTCCTCTCTCTCCAGCTTTTTGCATCCGCTATGCCATCGCAGGATCATCTCTCCGAACGGTGACAGCGCAAGGGCAATAGAAACGGTATAACACGCCATTGCACACACAAAGCTGAGGAGAGCATTATCTGGAAATATCGGAGTAAACAGCCACCAGATGATAAGCACATTGAGAACCAGATAAATAATCACCGGTATCCTGTGTACCTTTACCAGGGACTTCACAAAGTCCACCAGATAGAAGGAGGAATCGCTCTGGACGATCTGGCCGTCCGCATTCACAGACGAGCGCTGAGACGTCTGATTCGTCGCAGTCCGCGTGTCGCCAGATATTGCGCCCCATTGGCCAGACACCTCCACCGGATACGTCCCAGTTCGCGTGTCACTGCATACAACGCCGGCAGGAACCGCCGCTACCCCCGGAATTTGCCTCTTTCGTAAAATGAGGTTTCCTTCTGTATCGTTTTTGTGCTGTATTCTCGTCGGCTGCTGTACATGGGTAGTATCTGCCGACTGAGGCCGGACCGGTGTGCCGCATACAATGCAGAAATTGGCACCGTCCGGCAGCTTCGCTCCGCATTTCCTGCAGAAAAATTTGCGCGGTTCCTCATATTTCGTTCCGCACTCGGGGCAGAAGAAGTCATCGTCTTCTAACTGATTGCCGCAACTCTGACAGATTTTCATGGGCATATACTCCTTTAGCAGATTTTAGGGGTGATAAAAACACGAGAGTCCCCCCTATTTTCATGTATAAGATTTATGATAGTGAAATCGTTATTTTCAGGCAATGCGAGCAGGTATAAGTTTCCTGTCCAATCCGTTGTCCAAAAATGCGGCTGTCTTTGGCAGGATGCGGCAGAAGAAAGGACGCAAAAACCCCCGGCAGACGACATGGCAGGAATCTGTTATGATGTTTATCAGAATCTGACACTTCTTGGTCCAACACTTCTTGGTACCCCTCTCTGGAGGTATTAGCAATGAATAACGAACTGACATTGGAACGTTTTCGAAAGGCACAGGCGCAGGATTATCAGACGGCGCTGGCAGAGGTCCGGGCGGGACAGAAGCGCTCCCACTGGATGTGGTACATCTTCCCGCAGATTCACGACCTGGGGCGCAGCAGCATTTCCCAATATTATGCGGTCCAGAGTCTGCAGGAAGCGCGGGATTACCTGAAGGATCCTGTTCTCGGCAGTCACCTGGTGGAGATCAGCAGCGCGCTGCTTGAGCTGAAAACAGACGATCCGTTCGAGGTCTTTGGCCGGCCGGATGACATGAAGCTTCGGTCCTGCATGACCTTATTCGAAAAGGCGGATCCGGAAATACCTGTGTTTTCCAGGGTTCTTGATAAATTTTACGCCGGAAGGCGGGATACAAGGACTCTTCAAATTCTGCAAAATGAAGCGCCCGCGGCCCTTGGCGACCGACAGATCTACAGCACACCGATCGGACCGGTCTGCATGTCGAAGGCAGAACATGATGCCTATCTGGAAGAGCTGGAAATGCGGAAGAGATAGAAGCAAGTGCCGAGATCCCCGTTTTATCCGAGAAAGACTGCCTCTGGAGGACAAGCACGACTATAATGGTAACTGCTTTCACCATCTGGACCGCGCCATCTTTCTGGCGGAGGAGATGGCGCGCACTAACTATGAAAATCAGCTCCGTAAGGGTGATACCTTTGACCTTGCAGCGGATTGCGGATTTACTCAGATTTCATACAAGCCTGAAAGATTCTGCACAAACTCCGCAAAGCGCGGAAGCGCAAACGCAACTCTGCCATACGCTTCCGCATTAACGATCCCGCGGTTCTTCAAACGAACACGATAGACATTAAAAAGACTCGAATCCATCTTAAGAAGAGAACGGACATCCTTCGTTCTGCCGCTCTCACTTGCTGCGATGGCACGACAAACCTTTCGGTCCATGTCCGACATCTCCATCCACATCTTGGAATAGGCTGAATCCGAAAGCTTCGCGTCATACTCCGGCAGAATATCACTGACCGAGCTCACCGGCATCGCATCCCAGTAAATATAGCCCAACACCTGAAAGGCAAATGAATAACCCTTCGTAAGCGCAGCCAGTTCAAGGCTCTCCTGCGCACTAATCTTCAGAATTTTCTTATACGACTGTGCAATCGCGGCCATATCAAGCGGGCCCAGGATAATTTTCGGAGCCCTGTATAGAAAAGTCATATTCTGCTCATTCTGCAGTGTCATGATATTCTCATACAGTCCCGTTCCAAGAAAATAGATCGGCCTTTCTTTACCGATCAGAATCTGGAAAACGCTGGCAAATTCCTTCATTTGCGGAGTATTCGTTACTTCATCAATTGTGACCAGAAGTTTCTTGCCGTGCTGCTGAAGAACAGCAAGAACCCTGTCGATTCTGGAAAGATCTGTCTCTTCAGGCACGGAGGAGCTGATGCCGACATGCCCAATAAAGGGGATGGTGAATTGAGCCTCCACAGACATTTGATGAAGCTTGCTGCTGTTATAGAGTTCTGAGGCAATCGTATGTACAATATCTCCTGTCGGGGTGCATCTTACAACAAGCCAGTCCTTTTCTTCGGCCAGCATATTGGCAATCGACGACATCAGGACTGTCTTTCCAGACCCGCGCACCCCCATGATCAGAAACAACTGATCTGTCACCGGACTCTCATGAAAGGTTGTCAGAATCCTCTCCGTCTGCTCCGGCCGTTCAATATATTCTACCGGTTTTCTGCTGAACGAGATCATGAATGGATTTTTCTGTCGCGTACTCATACCAGTCCGCCTCTCTGTTTATCTAAGTTTATCTAAGTTCAATATCATTATATAAGTTTATCTATCTTTTGACAAGTCCTGTCCTGCACGGCAAAGATATCCCCTATATTCCGCACACCATCCCCATTGATGAAGGCTTCCCGCATCATCCTGAAAAGAGAGGTGCCACAAAGAGAGGTGCCAGGTTCCCATAAAAATTCTATAAAAAAATGCATTGAAAGTTTACGATTTGTTAATCGGAACCTGACACCACCAAGGCGCCACCGAGGCGGCCACTCTCAGTCGTCGATATTGATATCACCCATCCCTGTAACGGCCTTGATTGTTTTCTTCCCGTCGCCGACGGAGATTTTCTTATTGCCGCTCAGGGTGTCTTCGCCGACCGTGATATCGCCTCTCGCTGTGGACGGAGTGATCGTGTAGTGATCCACGGAATCCGCAAGATTAAGAGTAATATCTCCGTTGCCGCTCTGCAGATCGAAGGCATCAGAGCTTGCGTCCTCCAAATCGATATCCCCGTTGCCGGTGGTCATGCCGATTGATTTTCCGGTGCAGTCTGACAGCGTAATGTCGCCATTGCCGGATGATATGTCAATAGATTCGGCAGACGCCTTCTTGTCCGGATCAATGGCAATATCGCCATTTTTCGTAGATAAGGATATCTGTCCCAGCTCCCAGTGGCCTGAGGGAATAGTAACTGTCAGCGTTCCCCCGGAAGATGCCTTCTTCTCGCCTGAGGAAGCTTCGATGACAAATGTATCATTGTCGACATGTACAGTGGGTACAGATGTCTTCGGCCCTTTATATGTCCACCCGAAATTCTTCCCGGCCTCGATCTCGATATCATCCTGTGACAGCTGAATCTGAAGATTTGAAAATGAATCCGTGCTCTCGGAAACCTCTGTGTCACCCT
>Ga0256405_10012635_pt1 | contig 10404 bp, 9 predicted proteins | sample RumenRJG_02DNA_FD_189096 | JGI IMG/M metagenome (GOLD analysis project Ga0256405, IMG submission 189096) | Bovine rumen microbial communities from Lethbridge, Alberta, Canada - RJG_02 | ecosystem: Host-associated > Mammals > Digestive system > Stomach > Rumen | place: Canada: Alberta | collected... | reverse complement strand
GATCAGCGTCGTCACAGAGGTGTTGATGGTACGGGCCAGCGTCTGGTTCAGCGAGTCGTTGAACAGCTGCTGACGGTCGCGCTTGCCATAGAGGCCGATGTTCTCACGGATACGGTCGAACACCACCACCTTATCGTTGATAGAGTAACCGATCACAGTCAGGATAGCACCGATGAAGGTCTGGTCGATCTCGAGCGACATGGGCACCCATCCCCAGAGCACTGAGTAGAAGCCGATCACCACGAGGGCGTCGAGTGCCAGAGCCACCGTTGAGCCTACAGAGAATGCCACGTTGCGGAAACGGAACAGGATGTAGAGGAAGATGGCGATCAGGGCGATGATCACAGAGATGATGGCGCCGTAGGTGATATCCTTAGCCACTGACGGACCTACCTTTGCAGAGCTGATGATAGAGCCACCCTCGCGAACGTCGGGGTTCTTGAACGACTCTACGCTCTCCTGGCTGACGAAGCCGCCCTTCTTCAGCGTGTTGAAGAGGATGGTCTCGGCCTGGTCGTCGACCTCAGGATTGTTTGACTCGATATCCCAGTTGGTAGAGATACGGACGGTCTTGCCGTCGGTACCGAGGGCGATGACAGAGGTGTTGGCCTCCTTGCCCTGGTTCTCACCCATGGTGTTGATGAAGGCACCCACGAGAGCCTGGCGTACATCCTCCACGTGAGTCTCCTTGTCGAGGGTTACCACGTAGTTGCGGCCACCGGTGAAGTCGATGCTCTGGCTGAGTCCGCGAACGGCGAACGAGATGCAGAACAGGATGGCGGCAATACCCCAGATGGTGAAGGTCTTCTTGTACATACCCATGAAGTTGTACTTGGCATTCTGCATGAGGTTCTTCGAGTAGCCGGTCACGAAGGTGAGGTTGGTCCACTTGTCCTTGCTCAGCATGTGGTCGTAGACAACGCGCGTCATGAACACAGCTGTGAAGAAGCTGACGAGGATACCGATGATCCAGGTGGTAGCGAAGCCCTTCACGGGACCTGTACCGAAGTAGAGCAGGATGACACCCGTGATGAGTGACGTGAAGTTAGAGTCGAAGATGGCGCTGAAGGCGTTGGCGTAACCCTTGTTGAGTGACTCCTTGACGCTGAGGCCCTTCTTGAGCTCTTCCTTGATACGCTCGTAGATCAGCACGTTGGCATCCACAGCCGTACCGAGTGTCAGCACGATACCGGCGATACCGGGCATCGTCAGAGCAGCCTGGAATGAGGTCAGGATACCGAGTGTGAAGAAGAGGTTGAACAGCAGGGCAATATCCGAGAGGATACCTGGGATGAAGCCGTAAAGCATAATCATGTAGATCATCAGCAGCACGAAGGCTACGACGAACGAGATGATACCCTGCTTGATAGACTGTGCACCGAGTGAGGGACCGACTACCTCTTCCTGTACGATGCGGGTAGGAGCCGGCATCTTACCAGAGTTCAGCGTGTTGGCAAGGTCTTTGGTAGCCTCGATGGTGAAGTTACCTGTGATCTGAGAGTTACCACCGTCGATCTGAGTCAGGATACGTGGAGCAGAGTAGACGGCGTCGTCGAGCACGATGGCAACGGCCTTGCCGATGTTCTGCTTGGTGATCTGGCTCCAGCGGCGTGCACCGTCAGAGTTCATCTGCATCGATACTGAGGGGTGGCCCATCTGGTCGAAGTCGTCCTTGGCGTTGGTGATGACATCACCCTCCAGCGGAGCGCGGCCTGAAGGCTCGGTGATCTTGAGGGCATAGAGCTCGAAGATGTCGCCCTTGGTATTCTGGCCTCCGAAGTCCTCGGGCTGTGCACCCCAGCGGAGCTTCAGCTCGGCAGGGAAGATGCGGCTGGCGAGGTCGGAGTAGATGATCTTGTTGATCTCAGCGGTATCGCGGGCGTTGGCATAACCTACGACAGCGAGCGTGTTACCCTGAGTGGGCTGGAAGATAGAGAACAGCGGGTTCTGCTTCTTAGCAGCCTCGATGGCCTTGCTGTTGTCCTGAGCCTTGGTGTCCTTCTTGGCGAGTTTGGCAGCGAGGTCGCTGGCATCAGCCTTTGTGGTGTCGGCAGCAGCCTCGGCAGTCTCGGCAGCGGGCTCTACGGCAGCGCTGTCCTCAACCACCTCGCCGCCCTGAGCGGCATAGCGCTGGTTCAGCTGAGCCAGCAACGGGGTGATCTCCTGCGAGTTGTAGGTCTCCCAGAACTCAAGGTTGGCTGAACCCTGGAGGAGCTTACGGACGCGCTCGGGCTCCTTGATACCAGGCATCTCGACCATGATGCGGCCGCTCTGGCCTTCGAGCTTCTGGATGTTCGGCTGGACAACGCCGAACTTATCGATACGGTTGCGGACTACGTTGAAGGAGTTGTCGACGGCGCTCTGCACCTCAGCGCGGATAGCGTTCTCTACTTCAGAGTCGGTAGACTGTGTGCTAACCTTGCCCTTCATCTGCTGGGTAGCAAAGATGGCGGCGAGGGGACGGCCGTTGGCCTCCTGTTTCCAATACTTCACGAACAGAGAGATGAAGTCGTTCTGGCTGGTTTCTTCTTCCTTCTTGGCGAGTTCCATTGCCTTCTTGTAGGTAGCGTCAGACTTGTGGTCGGCGAGCACGTCAACCACGTCGGGTACTGATACCTCAAGAATCACGTTCATACCGCCCTTCAGGTCAAGACCCAGGCCAATCTCCATCTCACGGCACTGCTTCAGAGAATAGATGCCCATATACACCTTCTCGTTGTTGATTGAGTCGAGGTACTCCGCACCTGCCTTCTCGCCCATGGCGGCAGCCTTACTCTCGTAGTGGCGTGTCACGAATGAGAAGGAAAGGTAGAAGCAGCACACGAGAATCAGAAGCACTGCGATAAATTTTACAATTCCTTTGTTTTGCATTTTGATTTTTGATGTTATTTATTGTTATTTAATTCTGTTCGCGCATATTTGAGCGTGCAAATATAGACATTTTTTTAGACAACGAAAAATTTATGGACGATTTTCGTTCGTTTTTTAAGGTTTATGCACGAATTTTAGCCTGCAGGCGATGGGGTAATGGTCGCTGGCGTCCATTTTGTTGTCAACCTTACAGTTATAGGGCACGAAGTGATCGGAGCACATAATGTGGTCGATACGGAAGAAAAATCCTTTCTGAAAAAATGACAAACCAAGTCCTTTTCCTGTCTCTACGAAGCAGTCTTTCAGGCCTTTGGCGATGGTTCGGCGGGAGTAGGAGATGGGGTTGTCGTTGAAGTCGCCGCAGACAATCATGGGGTACTGCCGATGTTCCTCGATATACTTGTGGACGGCATCGGCGCCGACGGCTCGCTTGGCTGATGCCTGCCCCAGTTTGTCGATCAGCATCATCGACTCTTCTTTGGCCTCCTTGCGCTTCATCTTCCCTGAGATCATCTCTTTGTAGTGGTCGCGGTCGGCAGAGGATAAGTGGATGGTTTCCAGATGGTTGTTGATGACGAGCACCGTGTCGCCCTCGATCAGCAGGTAGTAGGCGACGGAGCCGTTGGCCACCGACGGATACCAGATGCGCTCCTTGCGGATGATGGGGTATTTCGAGTGGATGCCTACGCCGTTCATGCTGATGTTCTGCTTGCTGAAGAAGGTGGTGTCGTTGTAAGGATATACCTTGCTGTAGCGCTGGAAGACGAATCGGCGCCAGCTGTCGACATCCTCCTGCATACAGACGATGTCGGCATCCTGCTCCTTCAGGTAACTGAAGATCGTGTCGAAGGCCTGCTCGTATTTGTAGTTGCCGCCATATTGGCAGACGTTGTAGGAGATGATCTTGATGGTCCCCTCGGGCTCCTGCTGGCTCGAGTGCATCGGCACATAGATGGTCAGCGGCACGTAGACAATCGCATAGCCGAGGATGGGTATCCACAGTTTCTTCCACTTGAACGTGAGCCAGAAGAAGATAAACAGCAGGTTGGCAATGAGGAAGAAGGGGAAGGTCATTCCCACATTGGAGAGCATCGGATGCTCGACAGGATTGATGTAGTCGGAGTATCCAGCTAGCGCCATCAGCAGCACGGTAGCCACATTGGCACCTGCCACGATGTTGATGGTGAAGGATTTGAGTTGCTTGATCATCGTTCGTTGCTTGCGTCGAAGAGTTTTTTCTTCTCTTCCTTGGTCAGGCTGTCGTAGCCGCTTTTGCGTATTTTGTCGAGGATGGCGTCGATCTCATCCTGGTTCTGCCGCTTGCGGGCATTGTACTCTCTGTCGGCTTCCTTGCCGCCGCCGCGCTCAACGTGCATGTTGGGATTCTCATACTGAGTGTTGTGTCTGCGCTGCTCGAAGTTGCGCTTCAGGTTCTCGAAGAACTGCTGTCCGCGTCCGCGATCATAGGAAGAGTCGGGATGGCGGTTCCAGTAGCGTATCATCAGGTAGCCGAAGAGCATACCTCCGAGGTGGGCGGTATGAGCAACGCCGTCGCCCGAAGAGCCGAGTGCCGAGAAGAACTCGATGGCCACATAGCCCAGCACGAACCACTTCGCCTTGATAGGGAAGGGGAACGGGATGATGAACAGCCGTTCGTTGGGGAAGGTCATACCGAAGGCCAGGATGACGGCATAGACGGCACCCGAGGCGCCGATGGTAGTCCAGGCGTTGAGGGCATGCGCATAATGCTGTCCGTACTCCAGCACCATTCCCAGAGTCGTGGCAGGCACCTGCTCGGCAACGGTCATATAGAACGAGCCAAATTGTGCCAGCTCCTGCAGTAATCCTGCTCCTATGCCGCACGTAATGTAATAAAAAAGGAATTTCTTCGGCCCCCAGACATTCTCGATGACACAGCCGAACATCCAAAGTCCGAACATGTTACTGAGGATGTGCATGAAACTGGCGTGGAGGAACAGATAGGTGACCAGCTGATAGAAGTGGAAATTGCTTGCCATAAAGAAATGCAGGCCGCCGATGTCGGCCAGATCGATGCCGCGCATCTGCAGGACGAATGTGGCAATGAATGCGATCAAATTGATGATCAGCAGATTTTTTGTGACGGGTGGTATGCGGAACATCATGCGCTATAACGTCTTGTTTATTAGTAAACTTTAATTTCTTGTTATTTCTAATTCGGGTGCAAAATTACGAAAAATATCTCGGTTTAGCACCAAAAAAGGGCATAATACACTTAATTTTCAATAAAAAAGTAATTTTTTCCGATTTTTTGTTGTTTCTTTAAATACTTTACATTATATTTGCCCTCGATTTAGACTAAACCATAGTTTATTACTATTAATAATTCATTAAATTTTAAACATTATGAACAAAACAGAATTGATTGACAAGATTGCAGCAGGTGCTGGTCTGACAAAGGTAGACGCCAAGAAGGCTCTCGACGCAACAGTAGCAGCCATTAAGGACGCTCTCGTAGCAGGTGACAAGATTTCTCTCGTAGGCTTCGGTACATTCAGCGTTAGCGAGCGCCCCGCTCGTGAGGGTATCAACCCCGCAACAAAGGAGAAGATCAAGATTGCTGCTAAGAAGGTGGCTAAGTTCAAGCCAGGTGCTGAGCTCGCCGACGCTCTCTAAGTCTAGAATTTGTCAATAAAAATTAAGGGACTCCGAATCGGGGTCCCTTTTTATATCTGTCTATGCCAGAGGCATTATTTGGGCTGCTTGCCGATATAGGCGAGGATACCGCCGTCGACGTAGAGCACATGACCATTCACGGCATCGGAAGCGTGAGAAGCGAGGAACACAGCGGGGCCTCCCAGTTCTGACGGATCGAGCCAGCGTCCGGCAGGTGTCTTGGCGCAGATGAATGAATCGAATGGGTGACGGCTGCCGTCTGGCTGACGCTCACGGAGCGGAGCTGTCTGAGGCGTAGCGATATAGCCCGGGCCAATACCGTTACACTGGATGTTGTACTCACCATACTCTGAGCAGATGTTACGTGTCAACATCTTCAGACCACCCTTGGCAGCTGCATAGGCACTAACGGTCTCGCGACCCAGCTCAGACATCATCGAGCAGATGTTGATGATCTTACCCTCGCGACGCTCCATCATCTCAGGAATAACGGCTGAAGCGCAGATGAACGGACCAACGAGGTCGATGTCGATGACCTGCTGGAACTCAGCACGCTTCATCTCGTGCATGGGGATACGCTTGATAATACCTGCATTGTTTACCAGGATATCGATATTGCCCACCTCGGCGTGGATCTTCTCAACGAGTGCCTTCACGGCATTCTCGTCAGTCACGTCGCAAACATAACCCTTCACGTTCTCAATGCCAGCCTCCTTGTAGTTAGCCAGACCGCGCTCGAGGGCTGCGTCATTGATGTCGTTGAAGATGATGGTCTTGATACCTGCTGCTACGAAAGCCTTAGCAATGTTGAAGCCAATACCGTAAGAAGCGCCAGTAATCCAGGTGTTCTTTCCTTCCAATGAAAATAGATTTGCCATAATTGTTTTGTTTTTAGGAGTTTGTTTGTAGTTGGACGACTCGGATTCGAACCGGGAATGACAGAACCAAAACCTGTAGTGTTACCATTACACCATCGTCCAGAATGCGGCTGCAAAGGTACAAATAAAAAATTGAAGTACCAAAATTTTGCAGCGCAAATATTACTTAACGATCAGTAAGTAGTAATTCTTCTTGCCTTTTTGAGCCAAAAGATACTTACCATCGATCAGATCTTCAGCCGTGATGGCACGATTCTGGTCAGCCAGTTTCTCCTTGTTCAGGCTGACGCCACCGCCCTGTACCATCTTGCGCATCTCACCCTTGGAAGGGAAGACGGGTGCTGCTGTGGTGAGCACCTCGATAGCGGGCTGTCCCAGCTGGTCGCGGCCCATCTCGTACTGAGGCACACCATCGAACACATCGAGGAAGGTCTGCTCGTCGAGTTTCTCCAGATTCTCCTTCGTCGACTTGCCGAAGAGGATATTGGATGCCTCGATGGCTGTGTCGAGTGCTTCCTGCGAGTGCACCATCACAGTCACCTCTTCAGCCAGGCGCTTCTGCAGCACACGACGGCCGGGATCCTGCTTGTGCTCCTCAACGAGGGCATCAATCACGTCCTTCTCCAGCGAGGTGAAGATCTTGATGTAGCGCTCGGCATCATCGTCGCTCACGTTCAGCCAGAACTGATAGAACTTATACGGAGTGGTGCGGGCAGGATCGAGCCAGATGTTACCGCTCTCGGTCTTGCCGAACTTCTTGCCGTCGCTCTTCGTAATCAGCGGGCAGGTGAGGGCGAAGGTCTCTACCTCGTTGCCCAGAGTGCGGCGGATAAGCTCCGTGCCAGTAGTCATGTTGCCCCACTGGTCGTTGCCGCCCAACTGCAGCTTCACGCCGTAGTGCTGGTAGAGATACAGGAAATCGTAGCCCTGCAGCAGCTGATAGGTGAACTCTGTAAAGCTCAGACCGTCGCGGGCAGTTCCGTTCAGGCGCTGCTGGACACTCTCCTTGGCCATCATATAGTTGACGGTGATGTGCTTACCCACCTCGCGAGCAAAGTCGAGGAAAGTGAAGTCCTTCATCCAGTCGTAGTTGTTTACCATGATAGCGGCATTGGGCTCCTTCGACTCGAAATCGAGGAACTTGGCCACCTGACGCTTGATGCACTCCTGATTGTGGTAGAGTGTCTCGTTGTTGAGAAGGTTGCGCTCCTGGCTCTTGCCAGAAGGGTCGCCGATCATACCTGTAGCACCACCTACGAGGATGATGGGTCTGTGGCCGCAACGCTGCAAGTGACGGAGCATCATGATACCACAGAGGTGTCCGATGTGGAGGGAGTCGGCCGTGGGGTCGGTACCTAGGTAGGCTGTTACCATCTCTTTCTGTAGCAGCTCTTCCGTGCCAGGCATCATCTGTGCCAGCATACCGCGCCATTTCAGTTCTTCAACAAAATTCTTCATATATTCTTTCTTATTCTAGTATTTCAAGTTTCTAGGGGACGGGGTCGTATCCGCTGCCGCCCCAGGGGTTGCATCTCAGGATTCGCCAGATGGCCAGATAGAGCCCTTTGATCGGGCCGTGCTTCTGGATGGCCTGTCTCGCATATTCGCTGCATGTGGGCGTAAACCTGCACGAGGGACCCAACAGCGGGGAAATGCACAACTGATAGAATCGTATGGGCAAGACCAATAGCTTTGCAATCAGACGGGATAGCGGGTTCATATCTTCTTTGCGATTTGTGCGATGAGACTCTTGACCCGTTTCTCGATCTCTGCCGAGGGGAAGTGTGCGTCGGACAACCAGACGAAAGCGATGAGCAACTGCCTGCCCTCCTGTATCTTCTCTACGACGGGCTCCTTATGCTTGCGGTAGGCCTCGCGGACCTGACGCTTCACCCTGTTTCTGTCGACAGCATGCTTGAACCGTTTTTTCGGAACGCTGATCAGCACTTGTACTGGTGCGCAGCCTGCCTGTCGCTCTGTCTCCGTATATATCGCCCTTAACGGGAAAGCAGCCACCGAATGGCTGCTGCCTTTTTCGAAGAGCGTTTCCATCAGCTTCAAGCTGACGATGCGCTCCTGTTTCCTGAAGGTCGGAGCCGGCATCTGGATGTATGTTGGGTTATTCCTGATTCTCAATCAGATAGTGCTGCAGAGCACCAGTCATCGAAGGGTACTTCTCCGTGGGAGCCTCGATGTCCAGACGCAGACCGGCATCTTTGGCAGCCTTGGCAGTAGTAGGTCCGAAAGTGGCAATGGCAATCTTTCCCTGCTTGAAGTCGGGGAAGTTCTTGCAGAGCGACTCGATACCAGAGGGACTGAAGAAGATCAGCATATCGTAGTCGAAAGTCTTCACTTCCTCGGGGGTGAAATCGTTGCTCACCGTCTTGTACATCACGCATTCCTTATGGATCAGCTTCTTCGAGTCGAGCAGCTGAGCCAGACTGTCGTTGTGTACGTCGCTCATCGGCACCAGGTATTTCTCCGTCTTGTGCTTCACCATCGTGGGCACCAGATCATCGATACGGCCCGTCTCGCCAAAGAATACCTTGCGCTTACGGTATTGCACGTATTTCTGGATGTAGAGGGCTATGGTCTCTGTGACGCAGAAGTATTTCATGTCTTCAGGAATGGTGACTCTCAACTCCTTGGCCATATTGAAGAAGTGATCAATCGCATGGCGCGAAGTGAATACGATGGCAGTATAGTCGAGGATGCTCACCTTCTGAGTGCGGAATTCCTTGGCCGTCATACCTTCCACCTTGATGAATGGACGGAATACCAATTCAACTCCAAACCTGTTCGAGATGTCGAAGTATGGTGACTTCTCACTGGCAGGCTTTGGCTGCGAAACGAGAATTTTCTTGATCATTTGTGTCCTAAAATTTTATTTTAAAAAGATCCACAATAGACAACAATCCACCCCAAAGAGCGAATAGCGGTACTATTTCGAGGGCACAAAAGTACAAAATAATTTGTAGAAAATAACGCTTTTGTTTAAAAAAGATGATGTAAGACTTGTAAAATGTCAGTATTTTAACCAAAATGACCGCAATAGCGCAATAATAGATGGCATAAATTGCAGAAAAGTGGAAATATGCTAGCAAGAGCAGTATCGGGAAGACGAGTACACCCTCCACCGAGGTGATCAGCAGGAGGGATGTCAGGAATTTTTTATTTGCAGCATTGCCGAAGAATACAGGATTCACCATTGCGTAGATGCCGAACTTGCAGGTAAAATACATCAGGAAGATACCCGCAAAGATGGCCAGAACCACATATCCCGACGAGAAGATGAAGGTGTCGGTCACAAAGTTGGTCGTGTAGAAGTAATAGAGAAGGCCGTAAATCAGACTCGTCTGGATCACAAACACCATCTGCAGTCTCATCTCGTTGCCCGTTTCCAGGATTGTGTGCTCACCTTTCGGTGTGTAGAAGAAATCCTTCAACTGGCGGGTGATGAAACCCGAGATGCGGGAGAAAGTAAAGACGGTGAGCAGGAAGCAGGCAATGAGCAGCCCCGTGACGAGGTTGTCGTTGTTCATGCTGTAGGGCACAGGATCACCTGCTACACCTACATGCGTCCTGCTCACCTCAGGATGGTAGAGGGTGTCGTTCGAGAAATAGTTCTCCTTGTAATACAACGGCAGGCTGATGACCTGCTCGTCGGGCATAGTCAGGATACTGTCTTGATACGTCATCCCTTATGACCCCTTAGGACAGTCCGAAAGCCTTGCGAATATCGTCCACACGATCCAGCTTCTCCCAGGTGAAGAGCTCCACGTCGATGGTCTTTGTCGGGTGGTAGTGGCTAGTGAAAGTCTTGCTGATGACCTGTGGCTGACGGCCCATGTGACCGTAGGCTGCCGTTTCACTATATATAGGCTGACGCAGTTTGAGCGTACGCTCGATAGCCTTCGGGCGCAGATCAAACAGCTGCTCGATCTTCTTGGCAATCTCACCGTCGCTCATGGCTACCTTGCCGCGACCGTAAGTATTCACG
>Ga0256405_10012634_pt1 | contig 10405 bp, 8 predicted proteins | sample RumenRJG_02DNA_FD_189096 | JGI IMG/M metagenome (GOLD analysis project Ga0256405, IMG submission 189096) | Bovine rumen microbial communities from Lethbridge, Alberta, Canada - RJG_02 | ecosystem: Host-associated > Mammals > Digestive system > Stomach > Rumen | place: Canada: Alberta | collected... | reverse complement strand
TTTAAAGCCAGAATAATGATTTGTAAAGGTCTAATAAAAATCAAAAAAACAGCCAATGTTTAACACATTGACTGTCATAAAAATTATCACTTATTTGTGTCTACACACACTATTTGACAATTATCCTCTTTTTTTTATGGAGTAGTTGTAGGAGTAGTTGTTGGATCAGGCGATGGTGATGTGTCAGGTGTTGGTGATGTGTCAGGTGTTGGTGATGGTTCTTTTTTCTCCTCTAATTTGGCTATAGCAGCATCACTTTGTAATTCACTATATGATTTGTATGTAGCAACTATTTTATATGTTCCGTATATATTTCCTGATGATGGGCTATATGTATATGATGTTTTATCTGTCCATTCTAGTAATACTCCATCTTTATATATATTATATCCAAATTTTCCATATTCTGCTTTTCCGATTTCTCCAGGATTTACTGCATTCCATGATAGAATTGCTTTATTTCCAGATTCTCTTACTGTAAATCCTCCTGGAGAAGGAAGTTTGTAATTCTTTGTATCGTATTCTGTAGGCTCATATCCTTTTTTGAATAATTCGTATATTGCTTGTCCACCAGGTGCTGCTAGTTTTGCAGGATTGCTTCCAGGTGCTACTCCAACTTTTACAACGCTTGATGGCATTACAAATTCTGCTCTGTCAGATTCCATAGCTCCGGCAAATACAAGTGCTCTAAACAATCTATCTTTTGCCATTGTAGCTTGAATATTATGTAAAATATATCCTTGTTGAATCAAGTCTTTTGTTAATGAATCATATCCATACCACATTCCAATTACTGTTTTAGTAGAGAAACCAACTACCCATGAATCTCTTACTGCGTCATCAGGCATTCCATAATTTTCCATTGTATTACTGTCATAGTTTGTTGTTCCTGTTTTACAAGCTACATTGTTTGGTGTTCCATCGTATAATGCTACATCTTGTAATACACTAGCTATCATATATGCTGTTGCATCTGACATAACTTGTTTCTTATCATTAGATGAATCATGTGTTTTTTCTTCTTTTGTTTGTCTAAATACTACTTTTTCTACAGCATAAGGTTTTGTATAATATCCTCCATTTGAAAATGCTGCATATGCACCAGCCATTTCTAGTGGTGAAACTCCTGTAAACGCTCCAATTGCATGTGCTTCATGTAGCGCAACTGGTTCTTTTACATCATTTTTGTTCTTTTTGTTGTAGCATTTCTTTTTTTCAATATCATATTCATATCCACTTTCACATGTTTCTGGTTTAATTCCAAGACTTGTAACAAAGTCTCTTATTTTATTATTATCAACTTGTTGGAATGCTTTTAATGCTGGAATGTTACGAGAATCCTTTAGAGCTCCTCTTAACGTAAGTGGACCATAATATCCTCTATCCCAGTTATTTATTTTTCTACCATTTGAATATGTATATGGTTCATCAACAAATTGTTCATATGTTGACCAATTATTATATTCTATACCTGGTCCGTAATCAAATAGTGGTTTTGCTGTTGATCCAGGTTGTCTATGTATTTCTGTTGCGTAATTATATTGGTCTGCATTACTGTTACTTCTTGAATTTACGTTTCTACCATTTCCTATTGCCAGAATTTTTCCTGATTCTGAATCTACAACTGCAACTCCTGATTGTACTCTATCATCTTTCCAATTAAAGTTTTCTCCATCAAGAACGGAATTTACTGCATCTTGTCTTGATCTATCTAGGCTTGTATATACAAGTAATGGTGTTGTGTAAGGATTTACACCATATGTTTCTTTTAATTCATCAACAACTGTATCAATATATCCTTGGTATGGGTTAGCGCTTTCAGTTCCTGCATTTGATGTTAATGATTCAATTGGTATTGAATTGGCAATTTCTTCTTCTTCTTTTGTTATATATCCATGTCTTCTCATAAGATATAAAACTGTTTTTCTTCTTGCTGCAGCATTTTTAGGATTTGATGTTGGTTTGTATGCATTTGGAGATTTAAACATACCTGCAAGTATTGCTGCTTCACTTAAGTTTAATTCACTTACACTTTTTCCGAAGTATGCTTCTGATGCTTCTTGAACACCATATATATTTCCTCCTAAAAAGTGGTTATTTACATAAAACTCAATTATTTCTTCTTTTGAATATTCTTTTTCTAGTTTAAATATTGCAAGATAAATATCTTCGAATTTTCTTGTAATACCTGATGCTCCAGAAGTTTTTTGCCCATATTTGTCTGTGAAACTATTTTTAACAACTTGCATTGTTAATGTTGAAGCTCCACCTGCATTTGAATGACCTAAAACTTGTCCTATTGATGCTTTAATAAATCTTGGTGTATCAAATCCATTATGTTGATAGAACCTTGCATCTTCTGTTGCAATAATGGCATCTACAAGTACTTCAGGTAGTTCTTCATATTTTACTTTTTCTCTGTTTTCTGATCCTATTTTTGCAAATTCGTTTCCATCTTTATCGTACATTCTAGATACTTCTAAGGTATTTAATTTAGCATTTTTATATTTAGGGTCTGCTTGTGCTTTAACATATATCATAAATCCACAGAATCCACATAGTAATATAATTCCTAATGATAAAAATACAATTAATAATAGGCTTACTATTTTTCTTTTTTTCTTTTTATTTTTTATTTTTCCTAGAAGTATTCCCACTCCTATTATTATACCTATAAATACTGCTATCAGTATTGTAAACTCTACACCAAATGTCATATAGCATAATAATAAAAGAGCTATTGTTGCAAGAGTAGCAGCAATTTTAAAACTGTTATTATTTTTTAATTTTTTTCTTTTTAATTCTTTTTTTTGTTTTTGCATTTTATTAACCTCCAATAATTTTATCAACTATTTTTAAATAGTCTATTTTTGGGCAATAGCCATCTTTAATTAAGTAGGCTTTTTTTCTAAAAAAGTCTATAGGAATTGATTTTTTATTTTCTTTTTTTATGTAGTCAATAAAAATGTTTGTTTCTAATAGATATGTTTCATTAAGCTTTGTAAATCTGACTATTAGAAATGATATTCCATTATTTTTATATATATTTTCAAGATGTTGTATTTGGTGTTCATGAATGTTTGAGAGGGGAAATGATGTTTTGTTTTTTGTTTCTTTTGCCTCAAAATCTATATATTTTCCCTTATATAGTCCATTATAATCTGTAGTTGATGGTACTGTGAAGTATGCTTCTTTAATTACAGCTTTATCTCTTGATGGATAATCAACTTTAACTATTTTTATTGGTGTGGGTTTTTTATATATATATGCTTTTTCTATTTCCCTATAATATTCATTGCTAGAATTGATTTCGTTTTCTAAAGTAATCCCTCTATTTTTATGACTGATTTTACTGTCATAACTATTGTTGCTTTTCTTTTTTATACCATTTGGATAATTCAACTCTATCACCTATTCTTAATTATACTATATATTTTTAGATTTTGCTACATGTAAATGTTTATTTTAATTATTATTTTGTCATAATATTTCTAATATTGTTTTATTTATGATTTTTTAATTATTATGTATTATAATTCATTTTGGTGATTGAATGAATTATCTAGAAATAAGCAAAATTATTAATAATATGATTGATAATACTAGAAATGTTGTGATAGACTTAGAAATAGCTCGTTTAAAGAGTAGGTTATCAATTGACAAAAATAATCAATAATGCAATAATAATAGTGTAAGGGATTGGTGATATTTATGTATCAAAATAAGATTTCATTAATGCCTCAAGATATTCTAGAAAAAGATTTTAAAATAGATACTAGAGGATATCGTTTGAAAGAGGTTGATCAATTCTTAGATATTATTATTGGAGATTATGAACAGTTTCTTGAGATTATTAATAATCTAGAAAAGGAAAAGGCAGACTTATTAGCTGAGATAATGAATTTAAAACAAGAGTTAAGAAATTCGAAGCTTAGTGTTGAGGTTGCTTCTAACAATAATTCTATGGGAGAAGTAACAAATGTTGATATAATGAGAAGATTATCTAATCTTGAGAAGATGGTTTATAATTCAAAAAATACTTTGGATTCAGATGAAAAAGACAATTAAATATATAGACAAATGCTGGAATAGATACTATTCTTGAGGAAAGTCCATGCTCGCACAGTCTGAGATGACTGTAGTGTTCGTGCCTAGGGAAAAAATAACCTAGGGTAGTTATACTAACGGCGGAAGATGTTCTAAGTCATTGATATGAACTATTCTGTAAAGTGCCACAGTGACGATTCTTTTAGAAATAAAAGGGTGAAACGAGGTAAACCCCACGAGCGAGAAACCCAAAATTTGGTAGGGGAGTCTTAACAAAAGAATTGAATGGAGTTAAGGACCATTATGGTAGATAAATATTTGTCGCCTTTTTAAGGTACAGAACATGGCTTATTTATATTTATTGTTTATGTTATGAGGTGTTATATGAAAGAGTTAGGTGAATATCTAAAAAGAACACGTATTAAAAATGGTGTTAGTTTAACTGAAGCTTGTGAAGATTTAGAAATTTCCACATCTCATTTAGAAAATATAGAAATTGGGAATATTAGGGCTTTTAAGGATGTTTATGAATTAAGAGATGATGTAAAAAGTTATGCTAAGTATCTGGGATTGGATGCTGATAAAGTAGTTGATGAATTTAATGGCTTTTTGTTTCAACATACATCTAAAATTTCATTAGATGATATAAAAAAAGCTCAAAGTAGAAAAGAAGAATTACTTAAAAATAAAAAAATAAGATCTCCCTATACGATGGAATATAAGGAGAAGAAAAGTATATTACCAATTATTTGTTTTGTTTCTATTGTATTTTTACTGTCTATTATTATTTATATAATTTTGCATAGTATTAATAAAGTTCCTGAAAGAACTGATGAACTAAAAGGTGTTGTTAAGGAGGAATATATTATATGAATTTACCCACAAAAATTACTGTTATGAGATTGATACTTACTTTTTTCATCTTAGTTTTGTTGTGTGTTCCTTTTTCATATTTAGGATTTAATTTCCCAACATATGATTTTTATGGTATAACTGTTCAGTTACATTATCTAATCGCTGGTTTTATATTTGTTATTGCGAGTTTAACTGATTTTTTAGATGGTTATCTTGCTAGAAAAAATAATCAAGTTACAGATTTAGGTAAAATGTTAGATGCAATTGCTGATAAGGTTCTTGTTAGTCCTGTTTTAATAGTTTTATCAGCAAATGGTTTTATTCCTGTTATAATTCCAGTTATTTATGTAACTAGAGATATAGTTGTTGATGCAATCAAAATGCAAGCTGCAAGAAGTGGAAAAGTTCAAGCTGCAATTAAGTCTGGAAAGTATAAAACAGCATTTATGATGGTTGGATTATCTTTTACTTTCTTTTATAATATTCCGTTTGAATTTTTAAATATAAGAGTTGATTTAGGATTATTATATCTTGCATGTATCTTGTCTATTGTAAGTGCATATGAGTATTTTAAAATAAATAAAAGTTTAATTTTATCAAACAGTGAATCTTAATTATTAAAGTTTATTTTTGTACGAAAAACTTATTTTATATAATAGGTTTTTTATTTTTTATGGTTTATATGCATGTCAATTATTTAAAACAAATGTTCGAAAAACTCTTGCGTTTTAAAAAAATATATTATACAATAATATTGTAAGTTATTTACGAGGAGGAAAAAAATGGCTGTTAGTAAAGAAACTTCTAAAGATAAAGCTTTAGAGCAAGTATTAAATGATATTGAAAAACAATTTGGAAAAGGTTCAATAATGAAATTGGGCGATAATAAACATCTTAAAGTTGATGTTGTTTCTAGTGGAGTATTATCTTTAGATATAGCTTTGGGTGTTGGTGGATATCCAAAAGGTAGAATTATAGAAATATATGGACCTGAATCAAGCGGAAAAACTACTTTTGCACTTCAGGCAATTGCGGAACATCAAAAAATTGGAGGAAGAGCTGCTTTTATCGATGCAGAACATGCTCTTGATCCTGTTTATGCGGAAAAACTTGGAGTAAATATTGATGAACTACTTTTATCGCAACCGGATACTGGTGAACAAGCCTTAGAAATATGTGATGCTTTAGTAAGAAGTCAAGCTATTAGTATTATTGTAATTGATTCTGTTGCTGCATTGGTTCCACAAGCTGAAATTGATGGAGAGATGGGAGATTCACATGTTGGGCTTCAAGCAAGACTTATGTCACAAGCTTTGAGAAAATTAAATGGTACTATAAGTAAGACAAATACTACTGTTATTTTTATTAATCAGTTACGTGAAAAGGTTGGAGTAATGTTTGGTAATCCAGAGACTACTACTGGTGGAAGAGCATTAAAATTCTATTCTAGTGTAAGATTAGAAATAAGAAGAAGTGAACAACTTAAAATGGGTGATGGAGTAGTTGGAAATAAAACTAATGTTAAAATTGTAAAAAATAAAGTTGCTCCACCATTTAAGACATGTGTAGTTGATATAATGTATGGTGAAGGCGTATCGAGAGAAGGAGAAATTATAGACTTAGCTGCTGAAGCAGGTGTAATTGATAAAACAGGTGCTTGGTACTCTTATAATGGTGAAAAGTTAGGACAGGGTAAAGAAAATGTCAAATTGCTTTTAAAAGAAAATGAAGCACTAAGAAATGAGTTAGAAAATAAAGTGAGAGAATTTTATGATATTTCTCTTTCTAATGAATCGAAGAAAAACAGTAAGAAGGAAGATTAGAAACTTTTTCTTTCTTTTTTTTTGTGATATATTTAATATAGTTATATACATATAAATTATTGGAGGACTTATGAAAAAGATTAAAGATTTAATTGATTGTGATTTTGATATAGATATATATGGAATAAATGATGACTCTAGATATATAAAAAAAGGATATTTATTTGTTGCAACGAAGGGTTTTAATGTTGATCACTATGATTATATTGATGATGCTATAAAAAATGGTGCTTCATTTATTATTGCAGATAGAGATATAAAAATTGATTTTCCACACATAATTGTGGATAAAAACATTTCTGATTTATATAGGTTATTGTGTAAGAAATTTTATGATGTAGATTTTAATAAATTAAGAATTACTGCTGTTACAGGTACTGATGGTAAAACTACTACTGCTACAATAATAAAGAATATAATTAAAGATTGTGCATATATAGGAACAAATGGTTTAGAAATATTTAATGAATCTTATCATACAAGTAATACTACTCCAATAGAGAGTGAGTTGTATGGTGATATCAAAAGAATCATTGATGCAAATTGTGAGAATCTTTCTATGGAGGTTTCTAGTGAAGCGCTACTTCATAATAGAGTTAAAGACTTTAGATTTGATGTTGTTGGAATAACAAATGTTACTGGTGATCATTTAAATATTCATAAAACATTTGAAAATTATGTTTTTTGTAAGAAAAAAATATTAGATTTAGTAAAAGATAATGGATTTGCTGTATTAAATGGTGATGATAAGATTCTTAGTGAAATAAGTGGAAAAAACATTATAAAATTTGGTTTTAATAGTGATAATGATTATATAATTGATGATGTTAAGTATTTTGATAAATATACAGAAATATATTTGAAGCATGATAAAGAGAATATTAAGATAGTTTCACCTTATAAAGCAAGATATAATGCTATTAATGTTTCTATGGCTTTTATAATGTGTAGACTATATGGAATTGCTGATGATATTATTCTTAGTAGAATTAAGGAACTTAAACCAATTAAGGGTAGAACTGAATCATTGGATTTTGGACAAGATTACGATATTATTCTTGATTATGCTCATACTATTAACGGAATAAAAAATATAATTACTGCATTTAGAGATTATGATAATGTTATTACTGTTACTGGTAGTGCTGGTGGTAGAGAACATGAAAAAAGAAGAGTAATTGGAAAATATGTTATTGAAAATAGTGATGTTGCTATTTTCACAATGGATGATCCTAGATATGAAGATGTTAATGATATTATTGATCAAATGGCTGGTGACAGTAAAGATTATATTAGAATACCTGATAGAGAAGAAGCTATAAAATATGCTCTTGATATTGCTGATGCTGGATCTGTCGTTTTAATTCTTGGAAAAGGTAGAGATGAGTATATGGCAATTGAAGATAAAAAACCATATTATTGTGATTATGATGTTATAGAAAGATATTTTAAGGAAAAGTGAGATAGACACTTTTCCTTTTTTCTTGACATAGTATGAAATAAAAATTAAAATAGAATTAGATTGGGAGTATGCTAATCTAGATGGAGGTATTATATGAATAATGTATTATTCTCCATTTTACTTGTTGTTATAGGCCTAATAGTTGGCTTTTGTATATCTTTAGCAATTAATTTTTTAAAGGGTAATAATGCTGAAAAGAAGGCAGAAAAATTAATTGGTCAAGCAAAGAAAGATATTGAAAAACTTAAAAGAGAAGCTGCTTTGGAGCAAAAGGAAGAAGCTCATAAGGCAAAAATGGATTTAGATAAAGAAGTTCGTGAAAAAAAGGCAGAGATTAAAGAAAGCGAAAATAGATTATTACAACGTGAATCTAGTTTAGATAAAAGGGAAGAAATGTATCAAAAACGAGAACTTTCATTAGATGAACGTGATAATAAATTATCTGAAAAACAAGAAGAAATCCAAAAAGAAAAAAGTAAAGTGGAGGAAATTAAAAAAGAACAGCTTGATTTACTTGAAAAAATTTCTGGTTTTAGTAAGGATAAAGCCAAGGAACTTGTTATGAGCAAGGTAAAAGAAAATATGAATAAGGAAATATCTGAGTATATTAGAGAACGTGAAAATGAAGCTAAGCTTGAGGCTGATAAAACTGCACGTGAGATGATTGTATCATCAATGCAAAAATATGCTGCTGATATTGCAAGTGACCAGACTGTAACTGTAGTTGATTTACCTAATGATGAAATGAAGGGTAGAATCATTGGTCGTGAAGGTAGAAATATTAGAACAATAGAAGCGATTACTGGTGTTGATTTAATTATAGATGATACTCCAGAAGCTGTCGTTCTTTCAAGTTTCGATCCTCTAAGGAGAGAAATAGCAAGGGTAACATTAGAAAGCTTAATAAAGGATGGAAGAATTCATCCTACTAGAATTGAAGAATTATATGATAAAGTTTGTAAAGATATGAGACAACAGATTATTCAGTATGGACAAGATGTAACATTTGAATTAGGATTAACTAAATTCTCACCTGAATTAATTGAAACTATTGGTAAATTACATTTTAGAACTAGTTTTGGACAAAATGCTTTACAACATTCTAAGGAAGTTGCAGAATTATCTGGTATTCTTGCAGGAGAGATGGGAGAAAATGTTAATTTAGCTAAGAGAGCAGGATTATTACATGATATTGGAAAGGCTATTGATCATGAAGTTGAAGGTAGCCATGTTGATATTGGTGTTGATTTAGCTAAAAAGTATCATGAAAATGAGGTTGTAATAAATGCTATAGCTTCACATCATGGAGACACTCCATCAACAAGTGTAATAGCTTCTATAGTTGCTATTGCTGATGCTTTGTCAGCATCAAGACCAGGAGCTAGAAACGATTCTTTAGAAAACTATGTTAAAAGATTATCTCAGCTTGAAGAAGTTGGAAATGAAATTAAAGGTGTTGAAAAAACATTTGCTGTTCAAGCTGGTAGAGAGTTGCGTGTAATAGTAAAACCTGAAGAAGTAGATGATTTAGAGGCTCATAGAATTGCAAGAGAAGTTAAGGAAAAAATTGAATCTAATCTTAAATATCCAGGCACTATTAAAATAACTGTCATAAGAGAAACAAGAGCACAGGAAGAAGCAAAATAATAGTGAGATATTATTATTTGGAAAGTTATTGATATTAATCAGTAACTTTCTTATTTTTTTTTGAATAATATTATTGGAGGTGATACTAATACAAATATATTACTTTTGGAAAATTGGAAAGTTTTTATTTGATAAAAAAAGTAAATGTTTAAATATTGTTGAAAAAACATCATGTTTTTTATCATATTACTACGGTGATAGTAATATTTTTTCACTAGAAAATATAAATATGATGAAAAAATTTTATTTATACTTTCCAATATATAATAAATACATAGAAAAAATTGATTGGTTACATTATATTAAAATACTTAAATTGAGTAAAAAGGAGTGTTATTTCTATTATAAACTTGTTTTATTCTGTAATTGTGATATATCAGAATTGGAGATATTAATAAATAATAATGTATTTTTAAGAATATAAAAAGACACTAAATAAATGAATGAAGTTGTCAATGATAAGTAGACACTAAAAAAGATTAATTAAAGCCTAGTTGAGTTCTATACTCAACCGGGTTTTTATATTGTAATGCATAACTAGGACGATAATTATTATTATCCCAAACAATAT
>Ga0256405_10012633_pt1 | contig 10405 bp, 8 predicted proteins | sample RumenRJG_02DNA_FD_189096 | JGI IMG/M metagenome (GOLD analysis project Ga0256405, IMG submission 189096) | Bovine rumen microbial communities from Lethbridge, Alberta, Canada - RJG_02 | ecosystem: Host-associated > Mammals > Digestive system > Stomach > Rumen | place: Canada: Alberta | collected... | reverse complement strand
GTATCCCCTGGGAACTGGTGGAGTTCGGCATTGTGACAACCGGTGATGATGAGCAGAGAGGTACTGTGATGCAGCGCTTCCACAACCTCGGCTGGCCTGCCTCGAAACTGGCTCAGTACTATGTGGGTGATGAACTGGCCTGTGGTGTGAAATGCTGGAAGTTCGACACCCGCAAGAAGCCCGTCTCCGGCTCAGTCGGAGCCATCTACTGGATTGATCCCTCCAATGGCCTCTGTCTGAAGCAGCAGGCCTCCGACGGTTCAGGCTTCGAGGTCTTCATCTACGACCTCCAGTATCAGGAATGGACCATCGATCTCTATCCAGAAGCGTTCCTTGACAAATAAAGGATAGAACATAAAGAAGGCTCGCCGTGTGACGAGCCTTTCTCTTTGGTCAACAGAACATTTTACCGATTTTCCTGTACTTCGCCAGACCTTTGACCGTTCCCATCTTCTCAACGATATGATCTTTCTGGAAGCGGCTGATCTTCATACGTGCTGATCCCGTACTGCTTAATTTGTAGATTCGCATCACATCTTCAGCTGTAAACTCCTTAGGCAGACGGTTAAACCCTTCCAGTGTTTTCTGTCGTCTCATCACATTGACCGAAGCATCCTTCAGTTTATTGTCGAAGTAAGCCTCTGCCAGGGCACCGAAGTAGTGACGTTGACAGGCATATTGGATATTCGTCATGAGCTCTGCCAGTCGCCAGTCCACCTCGTCCGTTTCAAACTCACCACACCAGAACGCACCATCCTGTTTCATCTGTTCCCAATGGCGCATCACGATGAATGGCGCAGAAAAGTTCAGACCATGATAGGCACAACGTTTCAACAGCATCTCATCGGCTTTCGAATCGTTTTCTTCAGCGTCTGCCATACGACGGGCGGTCCAGTCATAGAGTTCATCTACAATCTTCTGCACACTCAGTTCACCCTTCATTCGGTCGAGTTTCTCTGCCCAATCCTTCAGACGGTTGTCGCTGTCATAATCGACGATGGACTCACGACTCATCATCTCAAAATTGGTGGCAGGCAACGGGATACAGGTCAGTCGCGTGGCCAATCCGCTTCCGAAGTTCTGCTCGGTCACCATCTTCTTCAATGCCAGCGGCGTGCCCGTGTAGATGAAGTTCCAGATCACATAGAACTCTTGAAACACACTGTCCACGTTTGAATACGCCTGGCCATCCTCCTCATTGTGGAATGCTTTCAACTGGAGCGCCTGCTTGTCGATGTACGCACCGCCTTTCTGCAGCGACAGGGTATTATCCAACTCCGTGTCGAAAGTCAGCATGTGCAACTGCATCAACTCGCCATCCACTTCCTCCTTGGCGTTTACCATATCCTGAATGAACTGGGCATTTGAGGTTCGCGCAGGGTGGATCCTCACTATCACTTTCGGTTTCTTGGGTTTCTCCTTGTTGGCGCCCTTCGTACGCATCTGTTCGCGATAGGCATTGATGGCATCTTTTCCGATCTTGTCAGCAGCAACTATCGGGGCAGCCAGCAACTTAAACAATCGCGTCGCAAAACTCTTACCACTGGCAGGATCGCCAATGATCAGTGTCGAGTTGTTCAGGCGTCGCAGTTCCTCAGGGCGATGATAAAAACGATAGGTGCACCTCGTCATCAGCGTCATCAGCAGACCACCAGCCACAAATAGCGCCGCAGGATACTGGTTGCGCTTCAGCCCTTTCGTGATGTCCTTGATAATCGGGTAATCCTCGCTCAGCCCCTCAATCTGCACCCCCCATTCCCAGAGTTGTTGTGACATGGTTTCCTCAGCGATTGAAGGGACGGTTGGTGAGCCTGTCGCGCTCGACCGAAGGTCGCTTGCTACCAACGGGTCGCAAGAACCACACGGCCCTTCGACTTGCTCAGGGACCGTGCGTTGCAATACCGCCTGCATCACTTTCGAGATGCCTTTAGGCTGTTCTTTACAGGCCGACTCTACGATACTGCGAAGTTCTTCTTCATGGAGGCCCAAGCGTGGCATGATCTGAAGGAGCAGTTCACGGTTATTATCACAGATCGCCCGCAGACTTACCGCCAACTGGTAGAGTTTCACATTGCGCTCTCCCTCCTGCGGTTCTCCCCCGTTCTGCCGCCACCACTCAGCGATAATGTCATCGTAAGGAATGCCCTTGAATTTTAAACTGGGGTCTGTCCCTAGTACTAAAGGGGTGGCTTGATTTATTACGGTACTATTTTCTTTCGTAGCCTGTGAATGACCGTCTCGATATAGAGCAGTATATCGCTCACCAAACGCTTTGTTCTCATACGTAAATAATTCCTTATCCAAATAAAGTATGTCAGATTCCTTGCAAATGTAACTCATCCTTGATGAGTCCTTTCCACTTTCATCGACCATCACATTACCAAGCTCGCGAGCCATAGCGTGCTGGTTGTCGATCAGGTTTCCGAGGCTGGCATCCGCCTTAAAGACCACTTTCAGACCTTTCCCACTGGGTGTGATATACACCAGCAGAATGTCATTCTTACGAGTCCTTTTAGTCCTGTCGTCCGTTGCCAAATGCCAACTTTCGAACACCTCGCGCGGATTATCCACGTGGTCGATATCCATCACCACAAGGCCCGTCAGGCGGGTGGCAGATTGTTTTCGCCAGGCACCAGTCTTACCAGTCTTCGAGGTCGTCTCGTCGAATGTCGCCTGGAAGATGAAGGCAGGCAGTTTGCGCTTCAGGGAAGCCTCACCAGTCTGACGATATTGGTCAATGTTCTCGTTCCATTGTTTTGCCCTGACGAGCGCATAAAACTGCGCTTCGTCAACGGGCAAAGTAGGATTGCTAAAATTCTTCTGATAGCAAAACATGAGTTGAATGTCAGTCGAAGATTAAATGGAGTCGATGATGTGTTGATCGACCAGCGCCTGCTTGGCCAGTTCATTCTCTTCGTTGAGAATGGTCAGTTGATCAACAAGACTGAGGTCTTTGGGAATACTCGAATAGCGTTTATAACGCTTTACCGAGCCCTTCACCCAGCCCCAAGGCGTCTTCTTCAACAGTTCAACCTTTTTGTGTTCCCTACCGAGTCGGTGATACGGTCTGAATGTCAACCTACCTGTATCCTTATCAATAAAAAGGGTACCTTCCACATGTCTGCCATTCAGCATCTTTTCCAGCACTTCAATGGCATCTAATACAAATACATACTTCTTCAAATTATTAAGTTACTCGAAAAATCTCTTTGCTTCCCATTCGCGACGGATCTCCAGGCCTCGCAGTTTCTTGCCCCCGGCATAGACCCATCGCTTGAATTCCTGTCTGATGGCGTTCTTACTGCCACCTTTACGGATCAGTTTCAGCAGTGTCGAATCTCGCAGACGGGCGATGCCCAGGTTAAAGGCGAACGACACCAGTGCATCCAATTGTCCCTCTGTCCGAGCCACATGCAGTGCTTTCACCTGTTCTTCCACCTCCTGAATATCCATCTTCAGAAGTTCCACTGCCCATTGCTCAGAGATACGATCGCCCATGCGCACGCCTTTCGTGTGTCCGTAGCCGATGGTAGGCACCCCCGCTTCATCCTTGTAGGCCTCCAGCGAGTGCCCCTCCATCACCATCAGTTGTTGAATCAGATTTACTGTTGTTTTCATTTTTCATCTCCTTTTCTTTAGTTGATATGATACATTCCAAAAACTTCTCTCTCAGGTACTCCTTGCTCTTGACCTCTCCTCCACCCGATCCTGCCATTTCCAGACCCTGACTCAGATGCCACTCCTCGCACAGTTCCTGACGCTCAACCTGTCGTTGTGTCAGTGTGCAGATGCGTTCACCCGTCTTCTTGTCGTAGTCCTTATACTGGCACGAGGCGCAGCAGATCCGGATCTCAATACCCCATCTGTTTCTATAAGTTCCCATCGGCAGTCTCGTTTATCGGTAAAATCAATCCATACTTCTCGTAGAGTCTCATCAGGTGCTTGTGGGATGGTAAGGTGTACATGTCATCATCCACAAATTCCACCATCAGATTGTAGTGCCGCTGTGCCACCGCATTGTTCATCCTCACCCGTTTGCCAGTCGTCACATAGAGCAGCATCGCATAGATGAGCATCGCCTTGTCAAGCGGATGGTAGAATCTGAGCAGCCGATCCATTGCCTTTCTGTTCTCGGCGTTCAGCCATTGGAAGAGCAGTGCCAGCATCATCTTTCCTGCCAGTCCGAACTCCTCGTTCATCTCCACCTGGCTTATTTCTTCCTCTCTGATTGGTTTCATGTCGTGAGTCAGATGAGCCATCACATTTTTCTTCTCTTTTGGGCTCAGTGGTCTTGCCACCAGCATCTTTCCAATTTTTGTTCTTTTCATTGTCTTATTAAATTAAAAATGTTGTTGATTTCTTGTTTGCGTCGGCAAAGGTAGGCATAAATCTTACACGCCTCCTTTGTTTCCGTAATCCCGTAAATTCTCCGTATTTATCCCGTGTCATTCCGTAAGAATCGCCCCTTTTTACCCCTCAAACTGCTGCATCAGCACATCCCAGAACGTATCACAGAGCGACGCCATCGGATTGTATGCCATCTCGAAATAGGCATTCTCAAAATCATCTGCTTCAAACACCTTATATATATTCTTGAAGACATTCTCCGTGAGTTTCAGTCTCTCGGGCCACAGAGCGGGCGTGGCATGACAGGCCATCATCAGGAATCCGCACTGCGTCAGTCCGTAGTCGAGTCGGTCTCTCACCACCAGATAGATACCCAGCCAATGATACTTCTTTCTGAACAGATCGGGGTGATTAGCCATCAGACCCTTCAGCGCCTCTTGCAACAGTACCTCCTTTTCTGGTGTCGTCATGTTTTGGTATCTGATGCGCAGGTCGTCGTAAAACTTCTTCTTGGGCATCAGCATGAGCGTCTTCTGAGTCTCCTTCTTAGGCACGGGAATCTTCTCCACCCGATAATAGGCTCTCACCTCGTTCACTAGATCGATATAGTCATAGAAGCCATACATCAGTCCATGCGCCATCAGCGTCACTAGGTAATGCTCCGCCAGCGCATAACTGCCAGCCTTCATCGCCATCCCCACTAAGGTCTCGTCCTTCATTCTGATCCCGTCATGCCACACGCAATCCAGTCTTTCCTCAGTCTTTTCCATCATTAGAAATGTTTCATGTTGCAATGTTTCAATGGTACGGGCCAGTCGAACGTCTTCTCAGGCTCCATCCACACATGGATCATCACCCCAGCAAACAGGGCAAGCCGCGTGTAGTAGAAATACTTCTCCTGCCCCACCGTCAATTCATAGCCGTTAGGTCTTGTTTCCACACTCAGTCTCTCAGGCCAGCGCCTCTGTTGATAACGTCGGCCGTTCTGCATGCAGTTCTTCTTCTGCAGCGCCTCATTCGAAAGTCCCACTTCCGACATGGGTTTCAATACATCTTTTATCATCATTAAAAAAATTAATTGTTGAAAAACGCTGCAAAAGTAGATCGCCATTATTCCACTGCCAAAAACAAACCGATGTCGGATCTGATGGAGCACCTCAAAACACGCTGAAACCCCAGTGCTCATCAAGCTTCAGAAGAAAACAATAAAAAATTCCACCAACATCCCAATGGAATGTTAGTGGAACTTTAATGGAGGAAAATGTAAAGGTCTAGCCCTTCACATCATCGATGATCCACGTCGAGAACGGATAATCCGCCCACTCACTCATATATGTGCCAAACTTCTTATTCGTATTCTTGTCTGCCTTCATGATGTTTCGCCCCAAATTCGCATTAGAATCCTCAATCACGCCAGCCGCCTTCAGACACCCGATGAACACCGCCTTCAGCTTGAAGCGCTTACGCTCATACTTCCATAGCTTCACAAACGCCCTGCCCTCATCCGAATCAAAGAATCTGTTCAGGAGCGACTCGAACCAGTCATCATCGTACTTCTGATCCGTGCGCACCAACTTGATGCACTTCATCTGATACAAGTCTGTCAGTTCCTTCACAATGGCATAGTAATTATTCTCCCCTTTCATCATCTCCTTGTGGATCAGACTCAGCTCCACATCCAGATTAAAGATAGCTTGAAATTGTTTTTCATCGAATTTTTTACGGTTGTTCACTATATACTGGCCGTAGTTCACATAGTTAAACAACAGCATCGTCCCTCTTTTCTCTGCAAACTGTCTGAATTTGGCATATCTCCTCTTAAACTGATCAGTCAATTCAAAATCGCAGGGCATATCTTTTGTCATGAGTTCAGAACTCACCTCTTCCACGGCTTGTATGGAGGGTTTGCGCGCAAAATCAAATATGCCCGTATTCAGAGCCTTAATCACAGCCTCCCACTGTATCTCTCTCAGTTTTTCCTCAGTGATAGGTCGATATTCATAGAGCTTTCTATGGAATTGTCTCACCATGTTCTCATCGAGTTTCTCTTTCTTCTTTCTCATGAAATACTCCTTGAAAACAATCGGATTGCAATGCACCTTGGCATTCTCAGCCTCTGCCAGTAAAGAATTGAATTGGGCAATCTGACGCTTTAAAATCTGATAAGCCTCTTCATCACGTATCTCTTCACACAGCTTATCAATAAAAGTCCAGAAAAGAGGATGATCATTGTCAACGTCTTGTTTCGACGATAGGCAGAAAGGCTCAATACACTTGGCTTGTTTCAGATCTTCGATATAAAAACTTAGATCACGATTAGCCTTCGTCAGCATATTGATCAAAGAAAGAACCATATCACTCCTCGTCTCTTTCCTTTTGGTCGGATTCTTGGTGTAATTGCAGACTAAGACATTGATGTCGAAGATCTTGTCACTCAGATCAGTTGGATGGTAGGGGGAAGCTCCAGAGACAGCAGCCAGGGCCTCCCCCATTTGGGCCCCTTCAATCTCTTCAGAAAAAGTCTTTTCCATAATTGTTGAATTGGTTGTTATTATTGATTGTTAGATAATGAGCTTGAGAAAAACAGAGGCAATGAACACCAATAATAAACAAATGCGTCTAAGGGCAACCACACCCATCGGATTTTGAATACCACCAATGCCCACGCCCCTGTAGGGTATGAGCTGGTAGCCTTCGTATTCGATTTTGCTTTTATTGTGGTTGTATTAGACGCAACGAAAACTTCTGGCTCTATTTTCCCAAAAAATGTATTTACGGATGCAAAGATACTATTATTCCCTCAAACACCCAAATATTTCTCTATTTTATTTTTCGATAGGCAATGATCTATATTTTAATAATGTGATTTGCGCTACAATGCTCGTGCAAACCGAATGCAATCAAAGCTGGCTTTAGATTGCTGAGGTGCCGCCGAGTATCGATCGCTTCAGCGATGCAAAGTTATAGTGTTTACTTCATTTACAAAGCTTTTTATTAGAAATCTTTTTTAACAATTGTAATCACCACACTAAACTCTTTGAAACTCAAACAAATACACCGCAAAAAATTATGCTAAAAAAATCATTGATGCGTCCCCTGCGTCTAAAAAACTAGTGTTTAGGGTCTGTCCCCTGCGATAATGATGACAGGCAAATTAATAATTAGATAAGTTCAATATTTAGTTTGGAGGGGCTCTTCGGAGCCCCATTTTATTCCCACCCCTTTTCATCAATCAACCTTCTGAAGTGGAGTTCCAAAGAAAGGATCGTCTCTACTCTTCTGCTGCTTGAGAATAATCTGCACTTTCTTCTTCATGTCTGGTGAAGGGCTGAACACCTTCAATCAGATGATGCAGGTGATCTATGTAATTGCCCACCTTTGCGCGATTATCACCAAAAGCCAGTTGCCAGTTGAACCCACGATACGGATCCTGCCCTAACGTTCTGCGCTCCATATCTCCATTGGCACAAACATAATTGATGATACTATTGAGATATTCCTCCTGTAGCGATGTCAGTTGCTCAGAACGTATAAACTCATAGAACTTCTGGTGAGCCTTTGCACGATCAATCTTACACATCGAACGGATCATTGCAGCCACATTGCCACCATAAATCTTACGCTCCCTTTGGCAGTATTCTTCGTATTGTTCTTTCGTTCCCAGTTCTTCCCACATAATACGCTCCAGCTCATGAACATCCACAATAGTCAACTGTTCCATGTGATAGATCTTCTGGAACACCTCATCATCGCGATGCTCAGCCAGATAGTCAAACACACGCTGACCGTAGGTCACATTCTGTGGTCTGGGCTTGTCTATACGTGGTGCATCAATCACATCCTCGATATCCACATCAAAGGTGCCTGTATCGTTTACGTCGATAGCAAAGCGCACCAAGTCTCTCAGCACCTTGCGCACGCGTTCCAGATCCTCAAGCGACGCACTGAGCCAGAATCCGTCACCCATCACCTCCTCGATGGTTTCCATCTGCTGCAAGACCTGTGGGATATTTCGTTTCTTGGCTTTCAGGAAATAGCACAGCAGCTTGATCTTGTCAGTCACAGCCACAGGATAAGGCGTCTTCTTCAGAAGGGCAATCTCGCATGCATAGACCAGCACATCCAGTTTCATCGCCATCTCATCGCCTGATGCCACCAGCAGTGGTGCTATTGTATTCTTCAATACGGTGATATCAGCCTCTTTCAGATCATCCCAATGCTGCGCTGCACGGAAGGGATCGATGTCGGCACTGTTTTTACGCACCAGGATGCGCTCAAAGCCGAGGGCACCCACCTGCTGCCATAGCTCATTTTTCAGGTCACCATGCATCTGGCGCTCAAAATCCGTCTTTGCCTCCCTCTGTAACAGCAACGCCAAGTCTGATTTCTGACCAAACACACGTTCCGTCAGCGACTTGGACTGGGATGCGACAACCCCCTGAGGGTTCTCGTCGAAGTAATCAAAGTTGTTGCAGAAATCAAAGATGATAAACTTCTCCTTATCCTTGCCTACACCCAGCAGATTCTTGCACAAACGGGTACCACGACCTTTCATCTGCTCGAACTTTATCTTAGAGTGAACAGGTTTGAAGAAGACCAAGTTCAGGATCTCTGGCACATCGATACCAGTATCAAGCATATCCACACTCACAGCAATACGTGGCTCGTGATCTACTTTCTCAAACTCGTCGAGCAGATGCTTCTTCTGAGTCTCCTGATAGTCAATCACCTCGCAATAGTCTGGCCCAAGTTGAGGATATAGCACTGCAAATCGTTGAGCAATCTTTACGGCATGCTTATGGTTGTACGCAAAGATGATGGTCTTACCAATATTCTCTCCGCTATCCACGCGCAGACCTTTCTCCATCAGTTCCTGCAGCACCTTGTCGATCGTGTCAGTATTATAGACGTAGCGGAATATTTCGTTATTCTCAATATCGCGTTCCGTCACGCCCTCACTTTTAAAAATAGTATCCAACTGTTTCTTCTCATCTTCAGAACGATCGTTGTATTTGATACCGTGCTTCAGGATATCAGAGTCGTAGCGATAAGCCTCGAAGTCCACCAAATGCCCATCTCTTACGGCCTCAGCATATTCATAATAGTCATTGGGCACACCATCCTCCAGCTCCAGCAGCCTGTAAGTGCTACGATCAATCTCCTCACGAGGTGTAGCCGTCAGACCAACCAGCAGTGAATCGAAGTAATCGAAGATAGCACCATACTTACCAAACACAGAACGATGAGCCTCGTCGATGATGATCAGGTCGAAACGCCCCACGCTGAAAGTCTTCTCCTCAATGTCGATGAAGTTGATCATCGTCTGATAAGTAGAGAATAGCAGTCGTGCATCAATGTTTCTGGCTTGGCGAGGATCGCAGAGGTTACATTTCGTCTCATCAGGCAGATAAGTATTGAACTTACCAAAGGCCTGCTCCACCAAGGCCGTTCGATCAGCCAGGAAGAGCACGTTCTTCACCCAGTTGTTACGCAGCAGCACCTCAACCAGTGCTATCGACACACGCGTTTTACCAGTACCAGTAGCCATCACCAGTAATCCCCTGCGATGCTTCAGGTTGAAGTGCTCGCAGATACTCTTCACGGCTCTGGTCTGATAAGGGCGATTCACAATCTCCTCCTTTGCCAGCATATCGATGATATCTTGGCGCCCACGTTTCTGTATCAGCTTCTGCAGGTCCAGACGAGAGTGGAATCCATAGATCGTTCTGGCAGGGTAACCCAACCCGTCGATGATATGAGTCTCGAATCCGTTGGTATAATAAACCACTGGCATTACACCATATTTCGCCTCCAAGCATTTGGCATAGAGTTCAGCCTGCGCCTTACCCACCACAGGATCAACCGATGTCTTCTTGGCCTCTACCACAGCCAGCGGCATACCATCCGTGTCAAACAACACATAGTCTGCATAGCCGATGCCCGATGGGTTTGGCATACCATGCACCTCAATCTCAATGCAGGCTTTTCCGCTTACGATAGCATTGTCAGTCTCTGAAATCTCCCACCCTGCCTCGCGCAGCATCTCATCGATATAGAT
>Ga0256405_10012631_pt1 | contig 10407 bp, 6 predicted proteins | sample RumenRJG_02DNA_FD_189096 | JGI IMG/M metagenome (GOLD analysis project Ga0256405, IMG submission 189096) | Bovine rumen microbial communities from Lethbridge, Alberta, Canada - RJG_02 | ecosystem: Host-associated > Mammals > Digestive system > Stomach > Rumen | place: Canada: Alberta | collected... | reverse complement strand
TATTATGTTGGACAGCAAGCATTTGAATACAATGAATATTCAAGTAAAACGTAATGCTTACGGTCGTCAACTCGGAAGTTTTTATCACGAAGGCAAATTTGACGGTATTGATAGAAATATTCCGATGACTTTTATTCGTGCTCCGTATATTGAATCGGTTGGCAACCGCGTTGAAATTCTGTCGGTTGTAGACGGTAATATCGTTGCAGCGCGTCAAGACAATCAAGTAGTAACGGCTTTTCATCCTGAACTCAACGAGGACACTGCCGTACATGAATACTTTTTGAAAATGATATAAACTCAATTTTCTTTTCTTAACTTTTTATATTTAACTTTCATAAGAATTATTACAACGGAAAACGCTGAAGAAACAGATGTTATAAAAATTTCAGTGAGTTCCGTTGTTATTATTTTTGTACAACACTCATATTTGTTATCCGCCATTTTTTCGTAATTTTGTGACAAATTCTTAATGTATTACAATGCGAATATTATCTTTATTTTTATTGATGTTACTGTCTGTCAGTGCATTTTGTCAGAAATCTTTGGAAAAGAAACTTTCGGATGCTACTCATGTTGTAATTGCGGACAGTTTCAATATCAAAATCCTCAGCGGAAAAAGCAATCATATAAAAGTAACTGGCGATGATTATTCGTTGAAAAATTTTGTCATAAAACAGAAAAAGGGTTATTTGTATCTTTACCAAACTGACAAAGTAAGGATGACAATTAACGGCGAGGCTCAACCGACTCAAGAGATTAATTTCTCGGAAATTGTTCTTACTTTGAATCAGAAGGTTGAAAATATCTCGGTTTCCAATACTTCAAAAATTGATTTTCAAGACGAATTTTCAACACGACGTTTGATTCTGAAAGCCTCTGACAATTCGCAAATTCACGGTAAATTCTCTTGCGATGCCTTCGGATTGTTTCTTTCCGGCGGTGCTGAGGGTTATGTTTCGGGCAAATTTCGTACAGCCAAAGTTATTGCCGATTCGTCAAAGGCTGTTGCAAGCGAAATTCAAGTAGAAAATTCGGAATTTCAGGTTTCGGGCGGCTCGTTGGTTTCTGTTAAAGGAAAAACTGTCAACATGAAACTTACGGTAAAGGGGTTAAGCAGATTTGAGGCTTTACAATTTAATACTCAAAATACTTTGGCTGATATTTCCGGAAATTCCGACGTTTTTTTCAATTGTTCCAACTCTCTTACAATCAATGCAAAAGAGCGTTCTCATATTGTTACGACAGGCAATCCGAAAATCAATAAAAATGTTACAAAAGATTGCAAATTCGGCAGACGCTGATTAGTCAACAATCACAAATGCAGCCCAATAAAAAGGCTCATTGTATTGATTGCCGTCTCTAAGGAAACTTTGAGTTTTGTGCAAAGCCTCACGCGGAGAGTTTCCGTCGAAAAGATATTTGTAAAAACGCCGCATAAAAAGCGAAGTAGCCGAATCGTCCACGGCACCGAGAGTCATAATAATAGTTTTTGCGCCGGCAAGTTTAAAAGCACGTTCCAATCCGTAAACGCCGTTGTCGCCCACTTGTCCCAAACCGGTGTTACATGCCGAAAGTACAACAAGTTGAGTATGATTAAGAGCAAGTTCCGATATTTCTTGAGCGGTCAGGTATCCGTCTTCTACATCCTCAGGAATATTGTACCCCAAATAAAGATTGTTAGCTCCAGCAAGAATCAATCCGGCATTTTTCAAGAGTTCTGATGAGGCTTGATTTTGGATATTTCGCGCCGGATTCATAAACCCGTGAGTTGCAATATGAATTATATTTTGATGTTCCACAGAATATCGTTTGAAAGCCTCTTCGGTGGAATTTTCTTTGGTTAAATGAGTGATTTTTTTGTTCCAATTGATATAATTGATATAGTCGCCCTCTTCGCGTGTGGCTTTCAATGGTTTAAACTCTTCGAGATAATTGGTTCTGTAACAATATTTTTCGGTATTCGGATTTGACATCTTTTTGGCTTGCTGTATCATCAATTCGGGCGGAAGATAGTAATCGACATCGGAAACCATCAACATATTGTTTCCGATTTTTTCTTCGTTTTGGTCAAGTATATTGGTGATTGATGACAATCTGTAAATATTGTAAACATCTGACATACAACTTGATTTGTTTACGGCAAGATATTCGGGAGCTATGCTGTTGACACCGGCAACGGGCGAAAAATAGATAGTTTCGGTTTCTGGAAAATCGTTTAGGATCTTGTCCCAAATTATTTTCTTGAAATTAGTGTCAGTGTATAAAATATTGGGGTTAATTGCTTTTATATCTTGAAGTTCTGCTTCTGAAAACAATCTTATTAATTTTGGTGCTGAACATCTGTTGTCGAAAACAAATGCGAAATACGGATAATCGCAAAGAAACGGACGCTGATTGCTGTATTCTTGATCGTAATTGAATATTTTTACAATTTCTACTGCTAACTCTTTGTCTTTTAGCGAATTTCTTATATCAAAAAAGTCAACTGATATTTTTTCGTGAAAATGACTCATTACATAGTTTTTACTTTTTAATTTGTTTTCTATTTTCTTGCTAACCAAATAAATACTGTCGCGATCTTCGTTTCTGAGTGATTGGTTGGCATACAGATGTTTTAAAATTACGAGCTGATTATAAATTTTCAGAATTGAATCGTTGGCTTGAATATTTTCACGAAAAGACAGATTTGAAATAAAATCAACATTCTTTTTCAACATGTTGATATTAAAAGCGTTGATTAGTAATTTTTCTGACGGATTGTTGATTGTACTCAAAAAAGCGAGTATCCTGTCCGACGAGATGTTTATATTGTTGAAAAAGGTAACTTGATTTCCCAAAGTGTAATACGCATAATTTTCGGTCGTAAGTCTTTTTGCAAGTTCGATAGCCTTGTCGATGTAATAATCCACACTGTCATTTTTACCCAAATCGCTTTTCGTAAGCGCAATATATTCGTAGAGATTTATATAATCGAAATTCTCGTAAGGGTGAGCCAACTGCATTAAATCTTTGGCTTTGAGATGATTTTTTTCGGCATCTTCCAATTTTCCGAGTCCGAAACAACATTTGCCGATTTGTACCAAACAATAGAAACTTTCTGTAGGTGAATATCTTTTGGGATCGTTGTAATATTGGTAACTTTTTTGATAAAACCGTAATGCGTTTTCGTATTGAATATGATTGTAATAAAAGTCAGCCACTTCCTTGAAATAATCGCCGATTCTGTCAGGACGCTCAGCAATAGTATCTTGTGAATAATAATATTCGGCTTTTTCTTTAATTTCATCGTAAAGTTTCAACCCGTCAAGAAAAGGAATTTCAATTTTGTCGTACCACAATCTCAAATTGATTTCTTTGCCGACAACAAACCCTTTTATTTCCTTTTCTTTACGCATATAAAAACTGTCAACGTATGATTCAAAAAGTTTGCAAGTTTTCAGACCTTCGTCGTATTGACGGTTAACCAACTGAATTTGAGCTAAATATTGCAGCGAATTGAATTTGATATCAATCATATTATCACCATTTTCAATAGCTTTTTGTTCAAGTTTGTTGCAAAAAAGATTTTGATAATAATTTACCTCCGCACTGCTGAAACCGTTTTCCAAAAGATCGTCGGCAGCACGTGCGCAAGATTTTATTGCCATCGGATAATCGCCTGACTTGGTGAAATACGGAATTGCTTTTTTGAAATTAACTATTGTTTGATATTGCATGTGAAGACGGTTGAAAAATACTCCTCGGTTGTAATATGTCCATCCGATGTATTCGGGATCGAGTTCGGGTTCATTTTTCTCAATATAATCGACACAAGTATCTGAATATATGATACTTTTGTAAGGTTTGTTGAGAGTATAATACATCCTCGAAATCATCCAATATGATTGCAAAATTTGGGTTTTGTCTTCCGAAAGTTTGGCATATTCCATAGCTTTTTGATACAATGTATCGAAACCGTTATCGTGCTGTGTAAGTTTAATTTGCGCCAAATTGAGATACAAATCTGAAATCTTTACTTTTATTGACGGGTGATTGGAATAGTATAATGCAGATTTACAGAATTTTATGGCTTCGACTTCCTCTCCCGACGATGCTAACGAATCGGCATAGATAATAACTTTAGAAGCAAACTTAACCCAATAGGTTTCATCAGCCAATTTGGGTAAATTTGTCATGTGCAGTTTAATCATGACACTGTCGTTTTGAGCAGTTACATAATTAGTTAGCAATAGAAAAAAAGTTACAATTAATGTAATAGGACAAAAATATTTTATCACGATTAATAGTCGATTTTATTTTTTAAATATTTATAGTAGATTCTTTTTACCGAAAAATTATGTAGCAAAGATAATAAAATTTTTAGTTAAAGAATTGTTTTCGTGATTTTTAACAAAACATTCGTTATTCATTCCAATTTTTTTTCGATGACATTTTACAATCTATTCTAAAAGAAATTTATCAAAAAATTTTACTTGCGAACGTTGAGATAATAAAAAACGTCTGACTGTTTTACAATCAGACGTTTTTTATAAAATTTTTGTTAATTGATTAGAAAATATATTTCAAACCGATTTGACCTCTCCAACGTGAGTAGTAGTCAGCGTATGAACGCATTAGGTAATCACCTTTTTGGAGGAATTGATATTCACCATTGCCTTTGTATGTGATTGGTGAATAGTATTGTGATGTACCTGAGTAACGTCCCCATTTTGGACTGAACATGTTAGAGATATTCATTACATCGAATGATAATTCGATGCCGTGAGTTTCTTTACCGACTTTGAAATTGAAACGTTGTGCAAAGTGGAAATCAAAATGGTTTTCAAATTTCTCGTTGTCAGCATAACGCTCGTAATATTCACCTCTGTGATCTTTCAAATATTCTTCAGAAGCAAGCCATTCTTTGAGATTGGCTTTCTGTTCGTCAGCTGTGAATTTCTTGTCGTCTTTGAATTTCATTTGATCGATTTGTTCATCAGTAGGAATATAGAACAAGTCGTTGCCGGGAGCACCGTCACCGTTGAGGTCACCGTCGTAATAAATACTGTAAGGTTCGCCTGATGATCCTGTGTAAATCAATGATACTGAAGAAGTCCAGTGTTTAGCATAGCTCTTTGTATATGTTACGGCTGCTGTTATGCGGTGAGGGATATTGTATGCTGTAAATCCAAGTTCAGGATCGTTTGGATTGGTGTAGATGTAGTTGTAATTGTAGTTAGATTGTGCTACAGAAGATGTTGCACTGTTAACAGATTTTGATCTTGTAAATGTGTAAGATGCAGAAAGTCCGAGACCGAAATTGAATTTCTTGCTACCTTTGATAGAAAGGCTGTTTGAATAACCCTTGCTTGTGTTGTCAAGCAAATACATGTTAGAAAGTTTTTTGTATGGAGTTTCCGGCTTATTAAGCAAAGGACGGTTGTCGCAATCTACTCCGGTAACACTGCTGAGGTCTTCGCCGGTCATGTGTCTTGTTAAATCCTTGTAAACTACATCGTTGATTACTTTTGACAACAACCATTCAGCTGTCCAATCGATTCCGCCTAAAGAGAAATCCAATGCTAAATTGAATTTTACGCTTTGAGCAAATTTGAAATCTTTTGCAAATACGTTTACTGTTTGATTACCAGAAGCTGCAAGGTTTCCATACATCAGAGATTGGTCGTACGGATTCATAACCAAAGTACCGTTTTCAGGTTTGCTTACGTTGTAAGTAATAAGTTGCAAACCGGTGTTAGAGAAGTTATTAGAAAGCCATACAAATGGGATTCTACCGGTGAAAACACCTACACCGCCGCGAAGTACGTAATCTGCGTTGTCATCAAGTTCGTAACGGAACCCAAATCTCGGTGACCACAACGGAGTGCTGCTGAGTTTTTGGTCGGTTTTTACATCCCAACCTGTATTTGCTGAATATTCATTGAACTCGTCGTTTGCTACAGGGGTGTCGAAGAATAATGGAACATCGATTCTTAAACCGTAAGTCAAATCCAAACGGTCGTTAACTGTGTATTTGTCTTGAACATAGAAACCTAATTCGGCAGCACTAAATTCAGCAGCCCATCGACTATCACCAGTAATATCTTCGTTTGCCATACCGAAACGGTAACGTTTAAGAGCTTTGGGATTTGTGCCGTCTGCAAAATCGTAAAAATCCTGCGGTGAATCAAAATCGTAAGTACCGTAATTATCTTGGATAAACAAGTTTCTGAATTTGTAAATCTCGTTGTGAGTACCGAATGTAATGGTGTGTTTACCTGCGTACAATGTAAAGTTGTCTGCAATTGTAGTGATGTCTTGATCAAGACCATTTGCTGTAGAAGAACGTTCTGTACCAAATGTTACAGCACCGCTGCCAACGTTACTAATTCGGATGTATGGAGCAATGCCGTATGGATCTCTGTGGTCGCGAACACGAACGTAAGAAACTTTGAATTCGTTGGAAATTTTGTCAGAGAAACGGCTTTGGAGTTCGCCGGTGAAAGTATTTGTTTTAGAAACAAAATCGTATGCATAATCAGAAGCGTCGAGGTTTGAAGCATTGCTCTTACCGCTCAATTGTTTAGCGTTTACCATACGCCAACTTACAGCTGCTTTGTGTTTTGTATTGATATTCCAGTCGAGTTTCAAACCTGCTTTGTCTGATTTTACATAATTGTCAGGATTTGAGAAGTCGCCTTCATAACCTTTAGATCTCAATACGTCAAGAATTTTATTAGCTTCTTCGGCGTCAACTTTTGAAGCTGTAGAACCGATACCGTAATTGTTAGGATATTCCTTGTCGGTGGTTTCGTAGTTAGCAAAGAAGAAAAGTTTGTTTTTAACGATAGGACCGCCGAAAGTAAAACCGGCACGATATTCAAATTCATCATCATATTTTTCGCTGTTTTCACCGTTCATCATTTCATAACGGCTACCGATAAGGCTTTGATTGAGACCGTCAGCGTAGATGCTTCCGTGGAAATTGTTAGTACCTGATTTTGTGATAGCATTGATAGCACCGCCAGTAAAACCTGATTGTCTGACATCGAAAGGTGCAACGCTAACTTGAATCTGGTCAAGAGTTTCAGTAGAGATAGGCTGAGTACCGGCTTGACCGCCGTTAGAACCGTTGGCAGTAAGACCGAAAACGTCGTTGTTCATAGCACCGTCTACTTGGAAAGAGTTGTAACGGTTGTTAACACCGGCAAAACTCATTGCACCGTTGTTAGAAGTAGCGATTTGCGGATTCAAACGCGCTGCATCAGCAATAGAGTGCGAAATAGAAGGCATGTTTTCAAGATCTTCGGCAGTTACACGGCTTGAAGCACCGGTTTTGTTGGCGTCAAACTTGTTTTTTGCCTGAACAACTACCTCGTCAAGTTCTTTGGTGTCGTCATTCAATTGAGCATTAAGTTTCAAAGTTTCACCCAAAGCCAATTGTACATCGCCTTGTTTAGAAGGCGTCATTCCCACAAATTGGAAAGTTACTTCGTAAGGACCGCCCGGTTTCATACCTTGAATTACATAGCGTCCAAACTCGTTGGTAATGCTGGCGTACTGAGCACCGGTGGGAGTATGTACTGCAATTACAGTAGCACCCGGTAATGTTTCGCCTGATTTGTTGGTTACTACTCCGGAAAGGCTTGAAGTTGTAACCTGAGCCATCGAGATACCGACAAACATCGAAAGTAATAATGTCAGCATCGAAATGCGGATTAATCTCATAATTATTGTAATTTAAAATAGGTTAATGTATTTTTTTCTTTTTTTATTAAATCTAAATCTCTCTCTTTTAAGATTTCTTCTGTTAGTTTATATTGTTCTATATTATTATCGTATTGATTGTAATCGATTTCCACAAAATCCGCACCGCAATCGCCGGCATGAAGTATGTTTTCGTGTCTGAAATCGGTAGAAACACCACACTTTATATTATAATTGTGACAACAATTAATAATTTCACGGATTTGCGGTTTGAATTTCAAAACGTCAACGCCAAAAGAGTATTCCAAAATATGCTCTTTGTCAGCTACGATTGTTACGGAATGAGGGCGGGCAGAGATAGCTGCCGACAAATTTTCGGGGGCAAAATTACACCTGATGTTTAATTTCACATCAGATTTTGGAGACAAGCATCTGTTTTTCACAAAATCTAATTTTTCTGCAAAAACAGAAATAAAACGGTATTCAGATATGTTGACAGATTCTAATAACTTGAATGACAAATCATTATCAGCATCAACTATTAATCCTTGTATCATTATTTTGTTTGGTTAAATTATGTAATTTTTGCAAATTTTAACTATTGCAATATTAGATATTTTTATGTTTTTTTAATATTAAATTCTGATTACATTTTATTGAAATTGAAAATAAAGTATTTACTTTGCGGTTAGAAATTGCAATTGATATGTCTTTAAAGAATTTAGTAAACGATACAATCCCATATCTTGATCCCCATGAAAGCGGCGAACTTGCATTGGAGCGGATGGACGAATACAAGATTTCGCATCTGCCTGTAGTGAAAAGTCAAACCCATGAGTATTGCGGACTATTGTCGGAAGACGAAGTCTATGATATGGAAGACACAAATCAAAAAGTAGGTTCGGCAAACTTAAAACATTATTATGTAGACGAAAACGAACATATATTTGATGTGTTGTCGTTGGCATCAGAAAACAAGCTTTCAGTAGTTCCGGTATTAGACAGCAACCAAAAATATCTTGGCGTAATAACTCAACAAACCATAATAGATAAGATGTCGGAAGCCACTTCAGCAAGTATAAAAGGCGGAATCATAGAAATAGAAACCGATTCACAAAACTATTCACCGGCATTAATAGCAGGAATTTCGGAAAACAATTCGATGAAAATAATGAGTTTGTTGACACGAAGCCACGGTACACGCGGAATCAATGCAATATTGAAACTAAACGGTCCTGACACATCCGGAGTGATACAAGGCCTTGAGCGTCACGGATATAAAGTAAGACAAGTATACCAAGGCGACACAAAATATTCGGATTTGATGGAAGAAAGATACAATGCGCTAATGAATTATATGAACGTCTGAAAAACGCATATAAAGGCATAAAAAAAGGTTACACAAAAAAAATGAAAAAAAATTGAAATAATTTTTTGTGAAATCAAAAGTAAAGCGTAAATTTGCAAACCGAAAAAAGCACAAGTTTTCGAGTAAGATAGTAACTTAATTTTAAAAACATATTTTTAATACATAAAACAAATGAAACGCACATTTCAGCCTTCAATTAAGAAGCGTAAACACAAACACGGATTTAGAGAGCGTATGAAAACCGCTAACGGAAGAAAAGTTTTGGCTGCGAGACGCAGAAAAGGTAGAAAAAAACTTACAGTTTCTTCTGAAGCTACTTGCAAAGGTCACTATTCGCACAGCAATCACGACAATCACATGTCTGATAAGCCTTACGCAAGAAAGAAATAATATCTCATCGCGCTCAAATGCATTTAGCATTTAATTAGAAAGATATTTTTTAAGCCCTCAATTCGTAGCGGGATTGGGGTTTTTTAATTTGTATATTGTATAACACTCTTTATAAAATATAATGGCAGCATTACAATCCATTAGGAGCCATGGAAAACTCATCGCAATTTGCGTGGGTGGTGCTCTTCTTGCTTTTGTTTTAGGTGACTTCATCAATTCAGGTTCTGTATTGTTTGGTGCAAGTCAATCTAAAGTTGCAGAAATTAACGGAAATTCTATAGATCAGAAAGATCTTGATTATCGTATTAAAACTCGTGAAAATTTCATCTCTTCTATTACTGGCGGCAGTGTAGACAGCGAAACTTCAGAGCAGATTCGTGAGTATGTTTGGGAACAAATCATTAGAGAAAATACTTATCTCAAATATGCCGAAGAACAAGGTTTGAAAGCTACAAGCGACGAATTAGCTTATTGCATTCAAGTCGGTTTGGTAACTCCTACTATGGGACAAGTTTGCTCTCCGGATGGTGTTTATAATCCTGCAAGAGCTGCTGAAATTAGTAAAACTGACCAATACGCTAATGTTTGGAAATACATGGAAGACGAACTTCGCGAAGCACGCTTATATAATAAGTATGTAAATATGGTGATGTCCGGTCTTTATGTAACTAATGCTGAAGTTCAACAAGAATTTAATCATCGTACTCAATTGTCTGACATCAAATTTGTTTCTGTTCCTTTATCAGAAGTCAGCGACGAAGAAGTTCAAGGCAAAATCACTGATGCTCAACTCAAAGCAAGTTACGATGAATTAAAAAATATTTATTATCGTTCTATTGAAACCCGTAATATCGATTACGTGAGATTCAATATGATTCCTACAAGTGCAGACTCTGCTGACGCTTACAAAATTGCTTTGAATGCAAAAGAAGGTCTCGAAACTGAACATGCTGACGAAG
>Ga0256405_10012630_pt1 | contig 10407 bp, 10 predicted proteins | sample RumenRJG_02DNA_FD_189096 | JGI IMG/M metagenome (GOLD analysis project Ga0256405, IMG submission 189096) | Bovine rumen microbial communities from Lethbridge, Alberta, Canada - RJG_02 | ecosystem: Host-associated > Mammals > Digestive system > Stomach > Rumen | place: Canada: Alberta... | reverse complement strand
CCGCAGATACTGACGGCTGGACTGAAGATGACTGGAAACAACTCTTGCCTTGGAACATAAAAATCACGTCTTTTGAACCCCAAGGTGTCTGGACGGCTTCCCAGGGGGCCCAAAATTGACGGACACGTAATCCATATTCTAAATCCTCCATAATATAATGTCAGTTGCAAAGCAACCGGCTTTTGCACAGGCTCAATCTTGCGCCGGGGAAACCGAAGCTTCGCCGTCCGCAGCTTCGGGCTGAGCGGAAAGGCAGCATTTCATGAGTGCATTAAACGCTGAGTTCAGATCCTCAAAGCTTTTCTTCAAGGCGTCGAGGTCCTTCTGCATTTGCGCCCTGTCCTCGTCCCCGGAAGATTCGTCCGGGCAGGGCGCATCCAATAGGCGGGTTTCATCCAAATTCCTTTTTTCGTCAAAGTCTTCCATGTTAGCTCCTTGTCAAGTACGGGAATGCGCTTGGCGGGCTCCTGCCGCCATGCCGTATATGGGGGGATGCCATTTTCAGCGTTGCCTTGAAGCTGTGCTGGCGGTTGCCGCCGGTGCGCTTCCGCGCCGTAGTAAACATCCACCGGTAAAGCCGGTGGCTTTATGTTCGCCCCAAATGCCCCGTAGAAAGACTCCGTACCATGTTTCCTGTTCTGCAAAAACCTTCATTACTTTCATATTCAGCCTGCAAAAGAGCCTTTGACAGTAAGCAAAAAACAGGTAACAGGGCTGTTTTCATGCTGTAACAGGACTATTTACATCTTGTAACTGGACTATTTACATATTGTAATTAGCCCTATTACATGTTGTAATCAGTCCTGTTACAAGTTGCTTGCTTGTTGTTACACGGTTTCTTGCAGACGCGGTGCAATCCTCATGCTGATTTGTTTGGCTCCAAATGTTCTGTTTTTGAACCGTGTGCACCCTGCCCCACGTGTACACGGAGCCGAACGTCGAGGGCGGAGTGCCTGGACAAAAGAAACGCTTCCGCCATGAAGGGTAGAAGCATAAAGCCTGGTCAAGTCGGCTTGAAGATTGACTATCTTTTTGAAAGGGAAAAATTCTTCGCCAAGAATTATACGGGCGTGAGGGGTCATTTTTATTATGAGAATAAGAATGAGCCCGATTTTCTTTATGGTTCCAGGCTTTTAGCTTGAATCGTACAAGCTCGACAGGATAGAGTTTTCCGTAGAACAGAAGCTTTCCGTGCTTATCAGCCAGAAAGACGAGTATGAAGTCAAGTATTCGTTTTCCTTTAGGGATGCTTTGAAGTACACGGATGTCGCAGACAGAGTTCCGTATGTGACAGGGATGAAAGTTCAGGTAGTCATCCTTTCAAAAGCGGATTCGCACGAAATAGCTAAAGGGGTGTTCGAGATTACCGGTTTGTTCTCTGGCCCTGGCACGCTGTCCGAGAAGCAAGAGGAGACACTGGCAAGGACACAGGGGCCTGCGATCCTGTTTCCTTATGTAAGGGCTGTCATATCGCAGACTTTGTACAATGCTGGTTTTGCCGTACCGATTATACCTCTGGTCAATGTAAACGCAATGGCACGTGATACAAAGGTAAGGGTGATTGGAAAGGAGGGCTGATGCAGACGGCCCCGTCCTAAGGAAGAAAGGGGGGGCCGGATCCGGCCCCCTTTTTTTTCATAAGAACCGATCACTCTTTAAAAAGACTATTATAGTCTATACCATCATTATCAATTTCGTCGAGGCCGCCCTCGCTGGCAAGTGAGAAAGGAAGCTCTTTTAGGTTCACGAAGTCGCGCGGCTTGTAGTCACGTTCTGTGATTCCGTAATTGTCCCGGTTTGAAGCGTCACAAAGCTGCTCGACAGTTTCAAACTGGATTGGAAACTCTCCCCAAGCCATAACCTGAAACTCTGAGTATCTTTCTTTCAATGGAGTGTACGAGTCGTCAGCATTCCTAATGCTCCAAGAGCCATCATTCTCTTGGACGCAGTCAGGCAACAAGGCAATATACTGTAATGTGCTGTAAAGTATAGGATCAGACTTATATTTAACCAGAAGCATAGCAGTTCCAACTGGAAGCTTCTTAAGGTCATCATATCTAGGGCCTTCAGAAATCTCTGTATGCCAATAAATATTCGTCATATAGTCCATATTCTAAAACCTCCCCATTTCTGGTTTATTACGTTCTATTCTATACGGACTGGAATGGAATGTCCAGCAAAAAACTTGGTGGCCTTAGTTTGAAGAAGATATTATGACAGGCACAATGGCCTGTATGAAACAAGAAATAATGGTAGACGCGCTTCACGTCTTTATGAAGACTATAACGATTTCGACGAAAGCTACAGGCCGTCATGTGGTTCTCGTCTTTTCGAAAGGATCATGCTTAGGGAAAATATCGCTGAAATTGTGCAAGAATTTACCAAACAGTTGAACAGCAAAGGCGGCAGTTACTTGCTTAAAGTCCCATCTGCTGCTGAGAGGGTCCTTTATATGACTATCTATAGGCATGGTCAATTTGCAAGATTTGAGCATGATGCAGATAAAAACTTTGCATCAATGAATGTAAAAGCGTATGATGAAATTCAGTCATCAATACAAAATGATACTAGCATGGAATATAATGAGGCTGTTCGGATTAATAAGATGAAGGATGCTAAAGCTCTTGTGTATAGTTTAAGCGCCGTTCTTTCACAGAACGTATGGAAGGAAACTCCATTAGGGCAAGCATTTAGTGATACTGTTAATGTCGAGCGTATCGCAGCAAATATTGCCGGATTGCCAGATAACATTGATGAGCTGACGCATACGAAGACTGAAATATCTGTTCCGAAAGACAAGATTCTTTATAATAGAAGAAGAGCTGCTGGAGCGAGGTAGCAAGGAAAAATGAAATGGGGAGCGAAAAGCTCCCCATTTTTTTAGTTTTTAGTCATTAGACCTATCAAGGTAAAGTTCTGTCAGCGCATAGTCGCGCTTATCTTCGATATTGTAATTTACGCGGTTAGACTCACGGCATAAGGCGTCAACAGCTTCGGCAGTTAGTCCAAATTCTCCCCATGCTATGATTTTAAACCCACTTGGATATTTCTTGCTAAATGGACAGAATTCACTGCTGTGATTTTTAATGTAGCCCCATGTTCCGTCATCTTCCTGATAAGCATGCCTCATGATCAAAGTTGACGGCATTTTCTTTCCCTCCCACTCATTAGTGAGAGCTATTATAGCCAAGCAATGGCCAGCTCCGCGATAGCCAGGTCCAATCTTAGGAAAATCTGTGTGCCATGTGATAGACGTTGTATAATCCATATTCTAAAGTCCTCCATTAGTTTGATTTGTTACATTTTATTTTATACGGATGGGAATGAAATGTCCAGCAAGAAAGGGCTCAGGAAAGTGAGCGATAGAGAAAGGAACTATATCCAATAGTCCTTTTTCCGTGAGTGGTTCCAGGCTTTTCGAGAGGGTCATGCTCAGGGGAGGAGACTGCCAACCGGCTCCCACTTTTGCCAGCATCTCTGAATCGAGAAAGCCGGCGGTCAATCGTCCGGCTGCAGGCCTTCTTCCTTAAGGAGCTGTGCCAAATATTCGCTGTCCGTACTTGCCCTGCTCAGGTCATCTATGCGGCCGGACGCAATCAGACGGTTAGCCAAGGCAAGGATTGTGTTCTGTCCGGATGCAAAGCCCTCTCGCTGTCCGGATGCAAAGCCCTCGCGCTGTCCCAGCTCGAACCCGCGTCTCTCCACCTTGTCCAGAACCTCACACATAGCTATTCCATTCTCAAGCCCGTACAGGCAGATGCGGATGCTGCCGTTCCTCCAGTACTTGGCTACGTCCCGCTCCTGCTCGTGCATCCTGCCGTCCAAGTCCTTGTAGGCAGACAGCGGTGCGGCATCGCTCAGCTCGTCCTCCCTCACCAGCTGCCTGCCGTCAAACAGCAGGACGTTGATGATGTCCGAGAACACGTCGTCGTAGGATTCCAGCGACTTCTCCGTTATGTCCGCCTCTCCCATGCCTTTATTCTACGTCATTCCCGCCGTTTTGGCAAGGCTGGAAGCACGGGTGCGGTCTGACGCCTCGTTTCGCACCTTTTTTTCCGTGATTGCGCCCGGCCTTTCCGATAGAATGAGCATCATAAAAGTACGGGCAGCAAAATCAATCGCACCATTTTTTGCGGGGTAAAGACGCGAACTCCCGCACGTACTTTGTTTTGTAAAAGCGCAGACAGCAATGCAACAAAGGAATTGGACCTTCGTATGAGAATACGATGCGCTTTGTGTCTATGGCCGGACATGCGGCCGGAACAGGAGGAAACACATGGCACAGACCCAGATTGTGAGCGGGCGCTACAACAGCGCGAAGATTTTCACCAACGACGTGGAGGAGGCGTCCATCTGCCAGGTCAAGACCCTCTGCGACCAGAAGTTCGCGGAAGGCTCCAAAATCAGGCTCATGCCAGACATCCACGCGGGGGCGGGCTGTACGATCGGCACGACCATGACGATTACGGACAAGATCTGCCCGAACCTCGTCGGCGTGGACATCGGCTGCGGGATGGAGACAATCGTGTTCCATGCCGACTCCCCGACGAGCCGCACGTTCGATCCGGAGAAGCTGGACAAGTCCATCAGGGGCAACATCCCCTCGGGCTTCGACATCAGGAAGTTCCCGCACAAGTTCGTTGACCAGATCGCTTGGAACGATATCCGGGGAAAGTATGACAAGAACCGGGCGCGGCTGAGCCTGGGGACTTTGGGCGGTGGGAACCACTTCATCGAGGCAGACCGCGACGAGGACGGCAACCTCTACATCGTCGTCCATTCGGGGAGCAGGCACGCGGGGCTTGAGATCGCCGGTTACTATCAGGCCGAGGCGTGGAAGCAGATCAACGGCAAACGTTCCTGCGACATCACCGCGCTCATCGACCGGCTCAAGGCGGAAGGCCGCGAGCAGGAGATCGAGGGCGCGGTCAAAAGCCTGAACGCCCAGATAACGTCGGACGTGCCCGAGGCCCTGGCCTATGTCTCCGGCTCCCTGTTTGACGACTACCTGAACGACATGCGGATCATGCAGCAGTTCGCCATGCTGAGCCGCAAGGCGATGATCGACACCATCTGCGTGGGCCTCCGCGTCGCGAAGGACGAGATTGCCGAGCAGTTCACGACAATCCACAACTATATCGACCTGGACGCGATGATCCTGCGCAAGGGGGCGGTGAGCGCGAAGGAGGGCGAGAAGCTGCTCATCCCGATGAACATGCGCGACGGGAGCCTGGTCTGCGTCGGGAAGGGGAACGAGGACTGGAATTTCTCCGCGCCCCATGGGGCGGGCCGCATCATGAGCCGGGCCAAGGCACGGCGCGAGCTGAGCCTGGAGAAGTTCAGGCGGGAGATGGAGGGCATCTTCTCCACGACCGTCGGCAAGGACACGATCGACGAGGCCCCGATGGCCTACAAGCCGATGAAAAGCATTATGGAAAACATCGGCCCCACCGCCGAGGTCGTGAAGATCATCAAGCCCATCTACAACTTCAAGGCGGGCAGCGAGGAGGCCCCGTGGAAGAAGCGGCGGTGAGGGGAGTGCGGGTACACCACTGCTCATATATGAGCTAATCTGGACAAAAAACGCGGATTTTGCTAATATATGAGCAATGGTTCAGCTGGAACAGAAGACCGCTCCCCAGATTGCGGAAGCCGTGGCGGAGCGGGTGCGGAAGCGCAGGAAGGAACGGCATCTCACACAGGCGGAGCTCGCCGAGCGGGCGGGGATGAGCTTCGCATCCTACAAGAGGTTCGAGCAGAAGCATGAGATAGCCTTTGACTCGCTTGTGAAGATTGCGATTGCGCTCGGCTGCGAGAAGGACTTTGATGCGCTGTTCGCCACTCCGTTTTTCTCTTCCATAGAGGAGCTTATCCGAAGTGAAAAAAGTTGACAGGCTTTCCGTCTTTTTCGACAACGGCTCGCAGAAAACGCCCGTGGGTACGCTCGCATTGTACCGGGACAGGTTCGCCGCATTTTCCTATTCTGACCAGTGGCTTTCCACGGGATTTTCCATCTCTCCTTTTTCGCTTCCGCTGGAAAAACGTGTTTTTATCCCGGAGTGGGAACCCTTCGGAGGTTTGCACGGCATATTCAATGACAGCCTTCCGGACGGCTGGGGACGGCTGCTGGTTGACCGCATGCTTTTGCGCGAAGGAATCCAGCCGGACACGCTTTCCGCTTTGGACAGGCTCGCTATTGTCGGTTCAAGCGGCATGGGTGCCCTTACCTATGAGCCTGAGACATACATTTCAGGTCCGTCCCTCCTTTCCGCAGATTATGATGAGATTTCATCCGAGTGCGAGCGGATTCTCAATTCGGAGCTGTCGGAAAAAGACAGGCAGAAGCTCGATGCGATTTTTGAGGCCGGTGCTTCTTCGGGCGGGGCAAGGCCGAAAATCTTTGCGACGATAGATGGTGAGGACTGGATCGTGAAGTTCCCGTCAAGCATGGACTCTAAGGAAATCGGGCGGCAGGAGTACGAATACAGCCTGTGCGCAAAAAAATGTGGCATCAGTATACAGGCCTGCAAGCTGTTCCCGTCAAAGAGATGCTCCGGCTATTTTGCGACGAAACGCTTTGACAGGAATACCTTTGCTTCTGGAAGGGTTCTGATGGCGAGCGCATCAGCCCTTCTTGAGACGAGCCACCGGATTCCGAACCTCGACTACAACACCCTGTGCCTTCTCACCTTGCAGCTGACAAAAAGCAATGCCGAGGTGGAGAAGCTGTTCCGCATGATGTGCTTCAATGTATTCGCCCACAACCGTGATGACCATTCCAAAAACTTTTCATGGTTGTACGATGAAAGGGAAAGACGGTGGGTGCTCTCTCCTGCATACGATTTGACTTACAGCAATTCGATTGGCGGTGAGCATGCGACCACGGTCAACGGCGAGGGGAGAAGCCCCACGATGGAGAACCTGCTCGCGGTGGCGCAGAAGAACGGAATCAAAAAGGCAAAGGCGGCAGAAATCGCGGAGCTTGTAAAGGGTTTGGTGTCGAAAGAACTTTCGGAATGGGTGGTGTAGGGGGAACCGGAGGTAATTCTGGACATGCCCGCGTGAACAACTGGTATGCGACTGTGAACAACCCGAAAAATGCTTGCGTAAACAAGCTGGTTTACAAGTCCGGACAAGCCGGAAACGCACCGGAGAACAAGTGGTATTCAACTGTGAACAAGCTGGAATTCTTCAGAAAACCAGCTTGTACGCAATCGTGAATCAGCTTGTCACAGAAAGAAAACCAGCTTATGCACAAAAGAAAACAAGCTGGAACTGATTAAGCTTGCGCAGGGAGTCGCGGTTGTAGCTTATAAGCTTGTTGTTACCTTAAGTTTATATCGCATTTTCGAGGTTTCCATACCATCGAAGTGAACGTCTCATTCGCCCCTTTTCCATTCCTGCCCGCCGTGCTATAATGGCCCGTATGGAAGGACGCTTTCTGCCGATTGGCATACAGGATTTTGAGAAACTCCGCAAGGGGAACCACGTCTACGTAGACAAGACGGCCCTCATATACCAGCTGGCACAGACAAGCATACCCTATTTCCTGAGCCGTCCCCGGCGCTTCGGGAAGAGCCTCTTGCTCTCTACGATGGAATACTACTTCCAGGGCAGGAAGGACCTCTTTGAGGGCCTTGCGATCGCGGGAAAAGAAAAGGACTGGACGGAATGGCCGGTGCTCAAAATCAGCTTCGGGCTGAACAGCTACGAGGACAACGCGCGGCTCAAGGCACGGCTCAACGCCATCGTGTCGGAATACGAGAAACTGTATGGAATCGAGCGTCAGGGCGACGACCCCGCCGAACGCCTCGCAGCTGTCATCCAGACGGCCTATGAGAAGACCGGGAAGCAGGTCGTCATCCTGATCGACGAGTACGACAAGCCCATCCTGGACGCGCTCTACACGGAATCAGAGGAGCAGAACCGGCAGGAGCTCAGGAGCTTTTACAGCCCGCTCAAGGACTGCGACAAGTACATCCGCTTCCTGTTCATCACGGGAATCACCAAGGTGAGCCATGTGAACATCTTCAGCGGCCTGAACCAGCTGGACGACATCAGCCTTACAAAGGACTACTCATCCCTCTGCGGAATCTCCAGGGCAGAGCTTGAGCGCTATTTCACCCCGGAGATAGAGGCGCTGGCGGACGAGCAGGAGATGGGCGTCGGCGAGGCGAAGGAAAAGCTCGCCCGGATGTACGACGGCTACCACTTCACGCACGACGTCGAGGGCGTGTACAACCCCTTCTGCCTCCTGAAGTGCTTGAAAGACAAGGACTTCGGCTCCTACTGGTTCGAGAGCGGCACCCCGTCATTCCTTGTCAAGTCAATCCAGAAGCAGCCGCTTGAGCTGGAGAACCTGGTGAACGGCAGGCTCGCGACGGAGAACCAGTTCAAGAACTACGACCCCGGCTCGGGGAACATGCTGCCCGTAATCTACCAGTCCGGCTACCTGACCATAAAGGGCTTCGAGAAGGAGGACCGCTTCTACACCCTTGACTTCCCGAACCGCGAGGTGGAGGAGGGCTTCCTGGACGTGCTCTTGGGCAAATTCGTCAGCGTCCCCTATGACGACATGGGGCTTGCGATAGACAACATGCGGATCGCGCTCAGGAACAGGGACGTGGACAAGGCCCTTGCCATCATACAGGCCGCCATAGCCGACCTGCCCACTGTCGTGAAGAAGGACATGTGCGAGAACTACTACGAGTCGGTGACGCACCTGATGTTCCGCATGACCGGCTGGCGGGTAGCATCCGAGCTTCAATCGGTGGCCGGGCGGAGCGACGTGGTCGTTGCGACGAGGGATACGGTCTATATATTGGAGCTCAAGATGGACAGGGGGCGGAGCTTTGACGATGTCGCAGCCGAGGCCCTGCATCAGATAGACGCGAACGGCTACGCGGACCGCTTTGCCGTAGCGGGGAAGGCCCTGCGCAAGGTCGCCCTCGTGTTCTCCAGCGAGGGCAAGGGCCTTGTCGGCTGGAAGGCCGCCGGAAAGGCATAGGGGAGGTGAATCGGCCCGAAACAAAACTACCTCAAGCCGAGAGAGATAGCCCCGAGCGTTCGTTGAATGTTCATGCTCCAGAGGCAACCGTCATTGGGCAACCTGCCAAGTCCGTCATCTGCACGGACGGCGAGAAAGAAGGATATCATAGACATGCTTACGGGCAAGGAGGTAGGTATCATGCGGGGTGGCGGGTTTCTCTGTCAACACTGCCCGTGGGCCGCATCGATGACATTGATTCTCGGTGCCGCTCTACGCTGATTTCGCTATTCTGTATTCTTCCCATTCCCGCTCCCGGTGGGCATTCCCGGATCTCCCTGCGAAGCTGCGGGAATGTGTTCAACCTTCTATAATATACAGCATGGAGCGAAAGCTGCGCCCCCGCCGCAAGGCCCAAAAACAGTGAGTAAAACTCACTGGAATTCCGCTGAACTCAATAGTATACTTTTATCATGTCTGTCTGTGTCCTTTGTCACTATCTGACAATGGGGCCACGTATAATAGAAGTAGATTAAGCCGTATTAGGAGGAAATACCTATGAGCAATGAGAACAATGACTTTGACATTCAGGACGGCGTGCTGAGAAAGTTCCGTGGCAGCGAAACTTCTGCCGTCATCCCTGAGGGCGTGACGGAAATCGGCGAGAAGGCGTTCGAGGGCTGCACGTCGCTTGAGTCCGTTTACATATCCGAGGGAATTAAGATTATCTGCGTGGATGCGTTTGCAGGCTGCACGTCGCTCACGGAAATTCACTTCGGTGGCAGCAGGGCGCAGTGGGAAGCCGTCGAGAAGGTCCAAAACTGGAACAAGGGCGTTCCGGCAAAGGATGTCATTATCATGCAAGAATATATCGATAAGATGCTCGATACTTTACCCCCGGGAGAGGCAATGGTCCTGCGTCTGCGGTATGGCCTTGATGGCGGTGCCTGCAGAAGCCTGAGGGAGATTGCGGATATCTTGGGGGTGTCAAAGGAACGTGTCCGCCATATTGAAAATACTGCCCTGCAGAAGATTAAAAAACTATGAGTAGAACTTACTGGAAATCTGCTGGAAATGGTAGTATAATAAATCCTAAAGAACTACAGTTTTTTGAGTTGCTCTATACTTTTGTCATTGTATCTGATGTTCCTTGTCACTATTTGACAATGGGGCCGTGTATATAGTATCTAGGCCAGTTGCAAAAGTCCACGGCACCACAACGCCACGTCTTGCTATCGTTGTGTGTGGCCATGCTTTTTTACTGGCTTGCAAGAACCTCGAGGAACATGGAGGAATAAACTGCGCTGTTTTGTCAACACAAAATTTTTACAGGTTTAAGGTGTAAAGTTTTATGCAGCCCGATTCCTTTCCAGTTCATTATACTGGAAGCATTTATACATTTCATCAGGTACGTTGTAATC
>Ga0256405_10012629_pt1 | contig 10408 bp, 7 predicted proteins | sample RumenRJG_02DNA_FD_189096 | JGI IMG/M metagenome (GOLD analysis project Ga0256405, IMG submission 189096) | Bovine rumen microbial communities from Lethbridge, Alberta, Canada - RJG_02 | ecosystem: Host-associated > Mammals > Digestive system > Stomach > Rumen | place: Canada: Alberta | collected... | reverse complement strand
TCCGACACTTCACAGTATGTCTTCGCGTCAGAAGCTGCAAATGCCGGAAAGATTCTTTTTTCCAAGACTCAGTTGAATCCACCCGAGGCTCCTTCAAAAATCCTTAACTATCTTAACGAGTCACTTAAGAAAATAAACTGCAAACGGCAGATTTCAGAAAATGAGATAATGGCAAAGGACTGGGATACGCTTACAGATGCTGACTTCAAAGAGCTCGAAAGTTCAGGCTTTAAAGACTACTCGTTTGAAAAGCAGCAGGTCATGGACGCCCACAAGTACGAGTCACTCTACTTCATGGAGAAGGAGTTCGCTCCAGATGAGCTGAAAGAAAAAGCCGAATCTGCGATAAATGATCCCGACTGTGGCGGCATCATCCGCATCAAAGGATTCTGCAAGGACGGCACAGACGGCTGGCAGGAGCTGAATGTCACAAAAGAGAATTTCACCGAAGCTCCGATAGAAAACGGTCAGGATATCGTGATCGTGATCGGCGAGCACTTAGGAAAGGAAAAGCTCTCCGCTATCTTCGGGGAGCCGGCGGAAGTCCATGCTGATTAGAGTCGCAAGAGCTGCCCTACACTTCTGGGAAGAGCCCTGTATTTCAGGCACAGCAGGCTCCGGCGCGGTATTTTTTTCAGGATGTAATCTGGGCTGTGTATTCTGCCAGAACTATGCGATAAGCCGTGGTCATGTCGGAAAGAATATCACAGTCCAGAGGCTCTCTGACATTTTTCTCGAGCTGCAGGATAAAGGCGCGAATAATATAAATCTCGTGACTGCCGGTCACTTTCTTCCAGTGGTCATCGATGCGTTAGAGGACGCAAAGAACAGAGGGCTTTCGATCCCGATAGTCTACAATACCTCTTCCTATGAGAAAGTCGAAGCTATAAGAGACCTGGACGGGTTGGTAGACATCTACCTGCCGGACTTAAAGTACGTAAGCAGCAGGCTTTCAGGGGATTTTTCAAAGGCGCCTGACTACTTCGAAGTCGCGTCAAAGGCGATAGAAGAAATGGTGCGGCAGACCGGAGAGCCTGAGTTTTTTGTAAAGAAAAAGGCCTCACTTAACCAGCAGATGTCGCTCTGGGAATCAGAGGATGTCATGGACGCCGCCACTTATAACGAGTGTGCCGATGATCTGATGAGTGAGGGCAGAGAAGTTCTTATGAAGCGTGGAACTATCGTGCGCCACCTGCTGCTTCCGGGCTGCACTGAGGACTCCAAAGCAGTCGTAAAGTATCTGTACGAGACCTACGGAGACAGCATTTTTATAAGTATAATGAATCAGTACACCCCTATGCCACAGGTCGCAGGGCATCCGCTCCTCTCACGAAAAGTCACGGACGACGAGTACAACGAAGTGCTCGATTACGCGATAGATTCAGGCATAGAAAACGCCTTCATGCAGGAGGGCGATGTCGCCGAGGAGAGCTTCATCCCGGACTTCGATTGCGAAGGCCTATAATTTTATTTTTTCTTATCATAAAGAAAAGGCCTCCTCGTCTCGTGACGGGGAGGTCTTTTATTATGCTATTATTACTTTCTGATTTTTCTCTAAGAACCTGATGTACTCATCCCTCGGGAGCGGCTTACTGAAATAGAAGCCCTGGATATAGTCTATCTCGAGTTCCTTCATCGCATGCATGTCCTCGTCCGTCTCAACGCCTTCGGCTACGACCTTCAGGCAAAGACCCTTTGCCATGTGGATCATTGAATCCATGATAAGTCCGACACGGCTGGAGATAGCATATTTGGTGACCATCGAACGATCAGCCTTAATGAAATCTATAGGCATGTCGACCACGTAATTCAGATTACTCTCGCCATTTCCGAAGTCATCGAGAGAGCAGCTGCAGCCTGCTGACCTGAAGGCATTCAGGTTATTGAGGAGCATGTCGCGGTTTACGATCATCGCAGTCTCGGTGATCTCGAAGCAGAACATCCTCGGTGAGACACCCGCGTCTTCCATTTTTTGCAGATATCTGGTGGACAGCGTTTTATCCTCGCACTGCAGCACCGACAGGTTTATATCTATAAACTTCACTCCCAGATCCCGGACGCCGCCATTTTTTATGATGTCGAGCGTCTTTTCAAACATCCTGTCACCTATCCGGGTGACCTGCCCAGTCTTCTCAGCTACCGTAATGAAGAGTCCCGGAGTCATGATCGAACCATCTTTTCTTCTGATGCGGGCCAGCGCCTCAGCGCCAGTGAAAGCATCATCCTCAAACGAATAGATAGGCTGGAAAAATGCTTCTACTCTGTCCTCGTCGAGCGCATCGTCTATCTCTTTGATGATGCGTCTCTCCTGCCTGAAACGCTCGTAAGTATCATCTGTCACAGTGATGATTCCGGTATCTGAATACTCATCGTTCAGCGAGATCTGCCCCAGGAGCTCCATGATCTCATTGATCGAATGCGCCCGGCGTCCCTGCGTCTCCAGAATTTCTAAAAAGCTGTTCCCGTGTCTGTGGCAGAATTCTGTAAGAGATTCATTTATCTCACCTGCAGTATCCGCTGCGACTGAAGGGTCACGGAATACCATGATGTACCCTGACTGCCCGGCATAGAAGGTCTTCGCCTGCTCGAAGCCGCTGAGAAACCAGGCCACATGCCGCATGACCGCTCCGTTGCTGTCAGCCGGAGAAGCCAGATCATAGACCAGCTTCACGAAGATATATGAAAACTGGAGATCCTTCTTGTAAAAATCTCCGATGTATGACTGAAGGGTGCTCAGATTAAAAAGTCCTGAAGACCTGTCTGTCTGAAGTACCGGGTTCTCGAGCTCGAGGTAGATAACGCTGAGTCCCAAAGCTGATGCAAATCCCACGACCAGGATCTGCGGAAACAGGAACTGTATCAGCGCCGAAAGACACTCGGCACATATCCAGAGAGTAACTGTAACGAAGACATTTAGCGGTAATTTTTTCCGGTAGAAAAGTGCCATCAGAAATGTCATTATCAAAAAAAAAGGTGCGAAGAAATATGCTACATTGCAGGCCGGACCGTATGAATATGTCGCCTGACCGTTCGTCCTGTAGCTGATGGGAAGGACTGCTATGATGACAGCAGCCGCTATGAACAGGAACAGTGCAGACTGCTCACACCTGTGTCCGCCCTTCTCTGTCGTCGGCGTCTGAGAGACCATATAAGCAAAACCGATGTAAGCCATGAATACAAGCGCCATCAGGTACAGCTTGCAGAGTATCTCTGTAGCCATCGCTGAAAATCCGTTTTCTGCGTAAACTATCGCAAATACAGAGAGGATATCAAGGATCAGGCATCCCACGTCTGCCAGTATAGCGGTCCCGAAGATCCCGCTGCTTTTGAAATCGACCTTTTGCTGTCTATGATAAAAAAAGAGGATTACGAAAAGTATCGTAAGTCCGCATAACTGAGTTGCAATATTCATATTCCTGTCTCCTTGATTTCTGCGACAAAAAATCCGGATAGAAAGACCATCCGGATTTATTATAACATGATTTCATAATCCTGTCACAATTTTATTATTACTACTTTCTAAAGGCGACCGAGAACAGAGTGTAGCCGTTCTCACTCGATACAGAGATAGTACCGTTGTACCTGTCGGCAGTGGCTTTTGCTATCGCAAGTCCCAGTCCGAAGTGGCCTTCGCGCCTGTTTCTCGCCTTGTCTACCCTGTAGAAGCGCTCGAACAGATGCTTCTGCGACTCAGGATCGATAGTCTCACCATGATTCCCCACAGAAAAATAGATGTGGTTCTTTGAACGGGTCAACTTCACATCTATCGCGCAGTCATTGTCTGAGTGGTTTATCGCGTTCTCGATAAGAGTCTCAGCCATCCTGCTGATGTCGACAGGATTTCCGTAGAACCCGACCTTTTCCTCGATGTCCTGATTTATCGTGACGCCTTTTTCAAAAGCAGCCGCTTCAAACGGAAGGATGACGCCTTCGATCGTCTCAGACATATCGAAAGTCTCCCAGCCTTTTTCTACTGTCTCGGCATCCTCGACAGACGCAAGAGTCAGAAGCTCCTGGATCAGACGGTTCATTTTTTTCGTCTCACCCTTGATATAGGTCAGGTACTTGTCGTTATCAGGCGTGCTGCGCGCCATGTCTATATTCACATCGACTACTGCGAGCGGTGTCTTCAGCTCATGTGAGGCATCGGCGACGAACTGCTTCTGCTTTTTGATATTCTCAGCGATAGGCTTCACCAGATAGCGGGCGAGCAGGATACTTATGATGATCGCAGCTACTACCGCTACCGCTCCGATAGTTCCCGAAAGAGCAAATACCGGTATCAGCCTTCTCCTGAGGATCGTCGTGTCGATGAAGGTGATCTGCTTCATGTCATCGATCTCACGAATGTCATACATATAGCGTGAGTACACGCCGGAATCATTCCCGGTCTCCTTCATCTGCTTCGCGAGTGAGGCTACATCGTCTTTGTCTGCGTCGTTATTGTAGACATAGGCTATGCCATCGTCGTTATTTTCTACGGTGACATCTCCGGCGTCTCCCGAGGCTTCATCGGTGATAGAACCCGATTCACTGGTATCCAGTGAATCCGCATCCTCGATAAATACCGCATAGGAAGGCGATTCCGGAAAGGCATCTCCGGCCTTTGACTTCGATGCCTCGTCCGCGTCTCCGGCCTCCTTCACCCTCACGTCGAGAATGCTGTCATAGTAAGAGTCATACGAGGCGTCCTCAGCCCTGCGCAGCTGCCTTTCAAGCGACGAAGTGTTCTCGTTGTACTGGGTCGCCATCGCAAAAGCCAGGATCACTATGACTATGGTAGCGATAGTTATCGAGAGGATCAGCTCGATCCTGCGCTGTAATTTTTTGATCATGAGGCTGTCTCTTCCACGTCAAGCCTGTAGCCGACGCCGCGGACCGCACGGATCTTCACGTTCGCCTTCAGGAACTTGAGCTTTCTTCTGATAAATGACACGTAGACCTCGACGTTGTTATACTCGACATTATCCTCGTGTCCCCAGATACGCTCGGATATCTGCTCACGGGTCAGTGCCTGACCTGGGTTATCCATGAAGTACTCCAGGATCTTGAACTCTTTTCCGGCAAGGGAAATGGTCTGGTTGTCCTCGGTGTTCACGAGCGAAGCATTTTTACGGTCGAGCTTCAGATTACCAACGGTCAGGACATTCTCCTCCTTGCCGTAGTTTCTTCTGATCAGGGCGCGAAGCCTTGCGAGAAGTTCCTCCACTTCGAACGGTTTAGTCATGTAATCGTCGGCTCCGGCATCAAGGCCTTTGAGCTTATCCATCAGATCTGAGCGGGCGGTCAGCATCAGCACCGGCGTCGTGACTCCGGCCTTTCTCATCTCATAGATGATCTCGATGCCATCCTTTCCCGGAAGCATTCCGTCCATGATGATGATGTCGTAGGCGCCTGTCATGCACATGTCGTACCCGGTCGTGCCGTCATTTGCGATGTCGACCTCGTACTTCTCCTGCATCAGCCTGTCCCTCAGGGCATCGGCGAGCGCGAATTCGTCCTCTACTATAAGTATCTTCATATAAAAATTCTCCTGAAAAACAAAGTTCTTTCTATATTTTACACCATGTGGTAAAATTTTTCCATGAAAAATAATCGGATAAGAAAACAGGTATACACTCACATCCCGGTCTATTCCGGGGACGTTTCGGGTGCCGCTTCGGCGCTCTACGAGTTCGACGGGCTCACGGTGATCCACGACCCGAGCGGCTGCAACTCGACTTATAACACTTTTGACGAACTCCGCTGGGCGAAGCGCGAAAGCGCCATCTACATCTCAGGGCTCCGTGAGAGCGACGCGATAAACGGAAATGACCAGAGGCTTTTAGACGACGTAGTCACGACTGTCGACGCATTAAGCGAAAAGCCGTCTTTCATCGCCCTCTGCAATTCCCCGGTTCCCGACATCATCGGCACTGATTTTGCGGCTCTCTGCCGCCTCCTCGAAAAAATGACCCAAATCCCCGCTTTCTACGTACACACGAATGCAATGCACGACTACACAGTAGGCGGCGCCAATGCGCTGGAAGCACTGGCGGAGAAGATGACAGCGAAAGAAAGGATTGATGGTCATGCATGCGAAATCGGTGCCGCCAATCATGCTTCACATGCGAAATCGGTAAATCTACTCGGGCTGACTCCGTTTGAATTCCCCTATGATGAGCAGGTAGATCATCTCTATGATCTGCTTGAGTCCGCCGGCTTTACGGTCTGCGCGAACTGGGGCAGAGGAACTAAGAAGCACCCGGTAAGCTTTAAGGACGTATCTCACGCTTCATGCGCTGACGTGTCACTGGTCATCTCTTCTATCGGGATAAAGGCTGCCATGTATCTCTACGAGAATTATGGTATCCCTTATGTCATCGGAAATCCGCTCGCCTCCGATGATTTTGATTCAATTGTCTTTAACGATCTGCTAGCTTCCATAAGCTCTCAAGTAGTTAAAAATTCTTATCTGTCTCTTCTCGACGATTCTGCTTCCACTGCCTTCATCGGCGAGTCTGTCACCATGGGCTCCGAAGCCGCAGCTTCTGCTCTTTCAGGCACTCCTGCCAGGCTCATCCGCACCACAGAATGCCAAGTCGATGTCAAGCCATTTTTTCATGGGGAAACGGAAATTGCTGAAGAACTGAAAAAAGCCGCCGTTATTCACGGCGACCCACTTTTTAAAAATGCCCGCTCACACGGAGTCAGGGGCTTTGATGCGACTCGCCAGACGTGGATCGATGAACCGCATCTGGCGATGTCGGGAAGGCTGTACTTCCGGGATTAGAAGTCGATCTCGGTATCGTAGTAGCAGGCCTTGAGGACTTTTTCCATGTCCTCCTGTGACGGCTGGCGCGGGTTAGAACCTGTGCAGGCGTCGAGGATGGCGTTTGCTGCGATATCATGGAGTCTGTCAAGGAAGACGTCTTCAGGAACGAATCCCTGCTCTGTCGGATAGCTGTCTGCTCCGTAGTTCTTGATGCAGTGAGGGATGTTCAGCTCATCGTTCATGCCACGGATGTACCTGATCAGGTTCGCTATCTTCTCATCGTCATTTGCACCGTCGATGTGCATGTAATCAGCGATGACTCCGTATCTCTGCTTTGCTCTCGCATCTCTGGCATTGAAAGCGATGACCTTTGGAAGGTACATGGCATTTGCTGCTCCGTGGATGATATGAGCGCCGTAATCTGCGAATGCTGCTCCTGTCTTATGAGCCATCGAATGAACGATTCCTAAAAGTCCTGAAGAAAATGCAATTCCGGCAAGGCACTGTGCTGAATGCATAGTGTCACGGGCATCCATGTCTCCGTTATATGACTTAATCAGGTTTGCCTGGATCAGCTCGATAGCGTGGATAGCCGGTCCGTCTGTGAAGTCGCTGGCTGCTGTCGATACATAAGCCTCGATGGCATGTGTCAGAGCGTCCATTCCGGTGTGTGCCACCAGCTTCTTCGGCATAGTCTCAGCAAGCTCCGGATCTACGATAGCCACATCCGGTGTGATCTCGAAGTCAGCTATAGGATACTTGATTCCCTTGTCATAGTCTGTGATGATAGAGAATGCTGTAACCTCTGTAGCTGTTCCAGATGTCGATGAAACTGCGCAGAACTTTGCCTTGTGGCGAAGCTGCGGAAGGCCGAAGACTTTACACATATCCTCAAAGGTGATGTCAGGATACTCGTACTTGATCCACATGGCCTTCGCTGCGTCAATCGGGCTTCCTCCGCCCATGGCTACGATCCAGTCCGGTCTGAACTCTTCCATGACTTTAGCGCCCTTCATGACTGTATCTACTGACGGGTCACTCTCGATCCCTTCGATCAGCTTCACTTCCATTCCGGCTTCCTTCAGATAGTCCTCTGCCTTCTGAAGAAATCCGAATCTCTTCATAGAACCGCCGCCTACGCAGATGACTGCGCGCTTGCCTTCGAGTGTCTTTAAGGCCTCGAGGGCGCCTTTTCCGTGGTAGATGTCTCTTGGGTTAGTAAATCTCTGCATGTAAAAATTTCCTCCTTTATGCATACTGCGGGCCCCTGCCCTTGTTAATACATTCATGAAATTTTAACATACTATCAGGCGAATTGCTATGATTTTTTTGTGAAAATGTACTAAAATTGTTACTATTCACGGCAGGCTTCTGTGGGGGTTCACGACGGACGCACTTGTGCGGACGTTTGAATACCCACAGAAGCCAGCCTGTGAAGCAGGAACCTCCCCAGCAACCGCAGACTTTTAGCATCGAAGATGCGGCAAACGCGCGTAAGCGCGGTTGGTCTGCGGTCTGATTGGGGAGGTGCCGTGAATAGTAACTAAAATTTACCGCCGCATCAGCTGGATGGGCGGTGTCGGAAGCAGGTGAGGTGTCACTTCTCACTCACGACCTGGAAGATCAGGAACTTCAGGTAATAGCTCGTGTCGAGACCCCAGAGTATAGGGTGGTCCGGTGCCTGCGTGCGGAACTCGACCTGACGGAGGCGCTTGTGGGCTGAAGTATCCGCCTGCGCTATGACTTTTTTAAAAAGGTCTTCAGTCATAAAATGCGAGCATGAGCAGGTAGCGAGGTAACCGCCGTCTTTTACGAGCATCATGCCTTCACGGTTTATCTCACGGTAGCCCTTCTCCGCCTGCTTTACGGTATTTTTTGACTTGGTAAAAGCCGGTGGGTCGAGGATCACGAGGTCGAACTGCCTGCCATCTTTTCGCATCTGCGGGAGTGCATCGAGCACATCAGCCACTTCAAAGCGAGCCACAGAATCCAGTCCGTTGAGCTTCGCATTTGCTGTCGCCTGCTGCACAGCGAGTTCCGAAATGTCCAGTCCGAGCACCTCCGAAGCCCCGCCCCTGGCGGCATTCAGCGCAAAAGTCCCCATATGCGTAAAACAGTCGAGCACTGACTTGCCCTTTGCCAGTTTCTGGATTTCAGCCCTGTTGTACTTCTGATCAAGGAAGAAGCCTGTCTTCTGCCCGTTCTCGACGTCTACAGTGTAGTGCACACCGTTTTCTACTATCTCAGTCAGCGGATTTTCAGGTCTATCAGGATACTCACCTTGTGGGTTCCACTCACGCTGCATGTCGTTAAACGGCTCATCGATAAAACCAGCAGAGGCAGTATAGAGCCATCCCTTGAAAGGCTTCATTCCCTCTTTTTTGCGGACAGAAGCATCGCTGCGCTCATATATACCGCGGATCACAAATCCACGCTCTTTCAGTTCAACGAGCAGAAGCCTGAGGATCATCGGCTTAAGCCTGTCTATCCCGAGCGCCAGAGACTCCACTACCAGCAGGTCGTTATACTTATCTATGACCATCCCCGGGAAGAAATCTGCCTCTGAAAAAATCAGCCTGCAGGCATTCATATCCACTGTATTCACGCGGTAGTCTACAGCCGCCCTGACTCTCTCCATGAAGAACTCCTCATCCGGTTTTTCCTCTCTGTGCCGGCAGAGCATTCTGACCCGTATCTTCGAATGAGAATTGTAGAATCCCCATCCCATAAAGTAGTCATCGAAGTCGAGCACTCTGATGACCTCCCCGTCCCCGGCATCATCAGACACTTCGCTTATCTCATTATCAAAAATCCAGGCACCGCCGCTCTTTAAAAGCCGGCCCTGGCCTTTTTTCAGTTTTATATACATTAGCAGATCCTCGGTAATAATTCATTTCCTGGCTCCGGGAGGTAGGTCTCTGCACCTATCTCAGTCTCGACTATGACATGACCCGACTGCTCGTCTGTCACTTCACCTATCACACAGGCTCCGTCAGTGTCATCATAATGCTTAAGGATACTTACGATCTCATCGGCCTTTGAGACAGGTGCCATGATGACCATCCGTCCTTCGCATGCGAGATACAGCGGGTCAAGACCAAGCATATCGCAGACTCCTCTCACTTCGGGCTGCACCGGAACCTGTTCCCGTGACAGCCTGATGCCTACTCCGCTCTCGTGCGTTATCTCATAGAGCACAGTCCCCACGCCTCCTCGGGTCGCGTCCCGGACCACATGCACTTCCGGGACTTTTTCAAAGACTTCGGAGAGTGGCTTCCAGAGAGGTGCACAGTCACTCGTCACGTCAGCTTCTATCCCGTATTCGTCTCTCGATAAAAGTATCGAGCAGCCGTGCCTGCCGACATCCCCTGTCACTATCACAGCATCGCCCGGCCTTGCGAAAGCGCCCGAGGTACTGACACCTGAAACTATTTCACCTACACCGGCAGTCGTAATAAAGCATCCGTCCACCTGGCCTTTACCGGCGACCTTCGTGTCACCGGCGACTATAGAAACGCCACACTTGGAAGCAGTTTCCGCCATCGAAGCGACTATTTTTTCAAGAGAAGCTATAGGATAGCCCTCTTCGATCACAAACGAGCAGGTCAGATATAGCGGCTTCGCGCCCATGCAGGTCAGGTCATTTACAGTCCC
>Ga0256405_10012628_pt1 | contig 10409 bp, 7 predicted proteins | sample RumenRJG_02DNA_FD_189096 | JGI IMG/M metagenome (GOLD analysis project Ga0256405, IMG submission 189096) | Bovine rumen microbial communities from Lethbridge, Alberta, Canada - RJG_02 | ecosystem: Host-associated > Mammals > Digestive system > Stomach > Rumen | place: Canada: Alberta | collected... | reverse complement strand
GATATGCTCGCAGACCTTGCGGATGCGCTCCGGAGACGTGAAGAGAGCCTCTGCGCTCGTCTTGTTGACGAGAAAGTTCCGCTCCTCGTCCGTGATCTGGTCGGTCATCTCCTCGAACTCGCGGTTGAGCGCGTCCTTGTCGATATGAAGCTCGACCGGCGTCGTCTGGAACTTGAGCGGCAGCGTCGCGCCGTCGTCGATGGAGTCCTGAAACGAATACCGGCTCATGTAGCCGTTCGCATCCGCATCGGCGCCGAAGGTATTGAAGGTGTTGTGTTCGTAGCGATTGATCGGCGTTCCCGTAAGGCCGAAGAAGAAGGCGTTGGGGAGCGCCTTGCGCATCTTCGTGCCGAGGTCGCCCTCCTGCGTGCGATGCGCCTCGTCCACAAGAACGATTATGTTCTCGCGGTCGTCGAGGCACTTCGACACTTCGCCGAACTTGAATATCGTCGTGATGAGTATCTTGCGCTGTTTGGTCCTGAAGAACTCCTCGAGCTCTTTCTTGCTCGCGGCACCCGTCACGTTCTCGACCTCCGCCCCGAGAAAATCGGCGGTGATCTGTGCCTCCAGATCGATGCGGTCGTCAACGATGACGATCGTCGGTGCCTTGAGCGACGCCTCGTGCCGGAGCTTCTGTGCGGCGAAGAGGATGAGGTATGACTTCCCGGAGCCCTGGAAGTGCCAGATGAGTCCCTTCTTGACCTTGCCTTCGACGCAGCGCTTAACGATGGCGTTCGCGCCCTCGTACTGCTGGTACCGGCAGACGATCTTGACGAGGCCAGTATTGCGCCTGTTCGGGCGATATAGCGTGAAGTTGCGGTAGATGTCGAGGAGCACGCCGGGGGTTACGAGCGAAAGGAAGCTGTGCTTTACGTCGTCAAGCGTCCCCTCGCGGCGTATGCAGTCTGCGAACCACGGACCCCACTTGTCAAGCGGAGCCGAGATGCCGCCATAGCGAAGCTTCTTGCCCTCCGTGGCGATGTTGAACACATTGGAGACAAAGACATGCGGAACGCTCTTTTCATAGTCGAGGATGTCGCTCGCCGCGTCACCCCAGCTGATGGCCGGCCGCACCGGCGTCTTCGTCTCGCACATCACCATCGGAAATCCGTTGATGAAAAACGCGATGTCGAACCGCTTCGCTCCGGCGTTCGTCTGCCCGCGCTGGCGATACGTCCATTCGCGCACTGCTATGCAGGAATTGTTCCGCGCGTTGTTCATGTCGAAGAAGTCGATCGCCGTCGGCAGGTTGTCAGGGCCGCAGGGGAACGAGTTGAAGGTGAACAGCCGCTCCCTGAGCCGCTTGTTCGTCTCGACGAGATCAACAGGGTTCACTATCCCGAGGTACACGCCCTGTATCTGGCGCACGATCTCGTCGGCCTGGGCGGGAGTGAGGCCCTTCTCCTTGTTCAGCAGAAGCAGGCTCTGCTTCAGGAGATTGGCCTGAAGCGGAAGCCCCTGGTTGGCGCTCTCGTCAAGAAACTCCCTGTCCATCAGCATCCAGCCATTTAGCCCGGCTGCATCGAACAGCATGTCCTGGATCGTGTTTGATTCGTTGAAGTTGCTCATGGTTTACTTCTCCTTTCAGATCTTCTGACTATCGGCAATAGCCGACGGGGTCAAACAGTTCGGGCCTGGCGCGTTTGGTCCTGCGGCATATTTGCCGCAGTTGTCCACCGCCGCCGCTACCTGTTCGTCAATGCCGTGCATCACTGCGCCCTTGTAATCAATAACAGCCGCGCCATCGCCGGCAATCAGCTGTGCAATGCGGTTCAATACCTGCGCTTGCTCGCGCGTCATTGGTTTCTCGCCCGGAATGTAGGGCCAGTTAATTGGTGCAAGCATCAGCAGATTGCCATTGGCGCAGGTCGTGAAAAGCTTGCCGCCTGGCTTGTAAAGCGGCGAGAATCCTTTGTTCTGCAATGTAATCACGCGATAGCCCGCTTCAAACGCCCGCCGCGCGATTTCACGCTCGCCATGTGAAATACAGGGTGAAACCAAGACTGCGCCATGCCGTCCGGCCGAAAGGGCTTCGGATAGCTTCGCCTCGAATTCGGGTGTTGAAAGCTCTACAATGGGGTTGCCCTTCTCGTCGCGGCAGATACGCGGCTTCCTGTCTCGCCTCCGGCCATATTTGGCCAAGTCCGGCCCTCGGCCATTTCTGGCCGAGTTTTCAACGCGGTATCTAAAAAATTTGCGCGAGCATTGCACCTGCACGAGCCGCGGCCGGGCGAGAAGAAAGTGGTTGCCGATTGCGGCGAAATGACCGCTTGCCGCGCCGCTCCAGGGCGCGATTGCGCCACCCTCGGCAAATGCAGCAAAGGAGATCTCGATGTCGCGCGCCACCTTGAATAGCTCGGGATGCTCGCGTTTCACGCCAAGTCGCCGCGGGTTGTCACGCAAATAGTTTATCATCTTCGCGAGCTGCCCTTTGTGAAAGAGAATGGTATCAACAAAGCCTTCGGCCCATTGGGGAGCCGCCGCAAGTATGCGGCGGGGCGTAACTGCCGGGAGCGGCAAATTCGGCCCTACGACATACTCGCCACCGTTTATAAGTTCTCGCCAAGCCATTGTGCAACCGACCTTGAAGCCGCGAATGATGTCGCCAAGGTTTTTGCGCCTGTTATCAGGCCCTTCGGGTTTGTCTGGGTGGGTGAGCGGCAAGCGCTCTTTCACAAAGAGGATGCCGTGGAAATGCTCGGGCATCAGCTGCGCTTCGATCAGTGATACCTGTGGCCAGAAATCGGTGATTTTGCGCCAGCAATCAAGCGCAGCCTGCCCCATGGCCGACGGCTCAACCACCCAAGTGGGTTCATTGCCGGCACAATCTTCCAACGCTGCGCTTTCGCATGGCTTTTTCACGAGCCGCCCCAAGACGGGCCGCCGCTCTTTTAACACGATTGTAATTTCGTATATCATGCGCTGCGAGTAGTCGAAGCCAGGGAGCCGCCGCCCCATGTGGGGCTTTTTCACGCGCCGCAACGCGCCGTTCTCGTCGCGCTCCCAGCCGGGGGCTGTGTAGCCATTAGCCCCCCACGAGTCCGGCCCTGCGGCGGAAACGCCGCAACCATAGTGATTTGTTACGTAGTTAGCCATCGGTTAGGTCGCTTCCAAGCATTTGAACCATCGCTTTCTTAAGCGCGCTTAACGGCACAAGTTGATAGGGCTCAAAGAGATATGGTGGTATTGTTTCATCGGCACAACATGTGATGAAGCGACTCTTCTGGTCGACGGAAAACATCTTGGCGCGCGCAACCCATTTATCGATTCCAAGGATGCCCGTCTTTGTCTCGAATATGTAGAACCGATCCCGCAACTGGGCAATGATATCGAGCTCCATGTCAGACGACGTCTTCGAGGAGTCAAGCTTGGATAGTTTCACATTGAAGAAAACATCGAATGGGCATTTGTGTTCCTTGGCAAAATCTTGCAGCGTGCTTTCAATGAGCGAGCGGTTGACCACCTCAGCCCAACTGCCGTGCCAGAATTGCGCGGCCTCCTTGTCATTGAGACGACGAATCTTGATTTCATGCTTGGTCCGTTCAGTCTCAATCCATCCCAAACGCTCAAAGGCATCGCAGAGCTGCAGGAATGTGGTCTTCACTTCAGGTTCGAGGCCATCGAGAGGAATATCCTGTTTCTGGCAGGCCTTCGCGACAAACTTCTTGAAAATCGGCACCGCATATTCTTTGATGCGAAACATGAGTAGAGCTGCCCGCTTGGTCGAAAGCGGCTGTTCCTTCTTCGTAAAGTCAAGTATTCTGTACCCGAGCTCTGCGACAAATGACGCCAGCTTCCGGGTTTTACGCTCCTTGAAGAAGGAATCGTTCTCAAGCAACTCTTGATTGCGAATCCTTACTCGTTCGTCGATCTGCCGTTGCAGAACATCGCGAGCGACGATGAGTGCATCCAGCTCTGTTGGATGAGGTGTTATGCAGGGAATTTGGGATATTAGCTTAGTCATGGATAGTCCACTTCAAGAGCATCAAGATTGATAAAATTCTATTTGCCTTACGAACAATCAAATCGTACCCCATTTCTCGTAATTAATTGTCGCCAAAAGATAGTGGAGTACATCGTTCATGTATGCAGATCGACTGTCTGCGATTGCCTTTATTTTTCCCTTCAATGTCTCAATGTTGTCCTCGCCAAATATTACCAGCAATCGTTTAGCATAATTGCTGTCACGAGCGGCGTCAAATAATTCAAGCGAACAATTTCCCCATTCAGCGTAAACATAAGTTCGAGGATACCATATCGCCGAATTTTCTTTCAAAATTGACGAGAGGCACAAAACGCCATCCGCTTCCATTAATTGCTCAAACGTCGCGAAACGAGCATTAGCACGGTCCTTGATCCAATCTGCAAACGCATCCATACGATTAAGTTTCAGATAATGATTACGCAGCCCAAAAGACTCCGCTCGGCACCATAGCACTCCAATACCATAGAATCCTTTCTTGTAATAATCTTTGCCGTTGACCATGTAGTAACGCGAAAATAATAAGTCGTGAAGAACCCCATCGCGCTTGGTCTTGATCAACAGTGCAACAATGTAAATCAGCACCTCATGGATCCAAGCGCCAGGGAGATCAAATATGCCCAATCCTTCAGTCCAAGACGACAAATCTTGGGACCTACTTTTCAGCTCAGCGAAACGAGGTATTAGATCTTTTAAGACATTTCCCAATGACCCATCGTCCAACAATACTATCTGAAGTTCAACCCATTCAATGAACTGATTTCTAAAAGGAATAAGTTGCTGCAACTTATCATACACTATCTCATAATATGTTTCTCGTTCCTTCCCAGATGGCATTACGCGAACACGTAATGAATCAAGCACCCTAAACGCCTCAGCCAAATATGCATTACCAAGGGCTATTGGTCCTTGAATCTGCTTGAGTGCATTCTCTTTAAATTTCTTGAAACTATCATTTGTAGGCAACGCGACTGGAGCATTCTTCTCGTCTAAGAATGCCGGCAAAGGGCCCAACGCCGGCTTGGTATATTCTGGTTTGCCAAACAGGAATCGAAGCAATGGTTCCCAGTTGTCATTCTCGGCAGCAGGAGTACTAAAATCGTAACCGATTCGCGATTCAAAGAATGTCGGAGCCGACAGTTTCCCAGATTCATCCTTCTCACAAAATATAGGGATAAACTTACTTTGATCAACACTTGAATAAAGGCGTTGAGAGATGATTTGCGATTCCGTACCAACGCCATCTTTACGTGCATTCGCTTTTTCGGTATACCGTCTGTCAATGAATGCCAACACGTGGGTAACAGATGGATCTGTCACCATCTTTTCCATATAGGCGTTCTTATCCTGCCCAGCAGCTAAGTCCCAGATGTCCAACAAGACATCTACGTGGTTTGCACGCAATCGCTCTGCATAATGGCGAATGCGATCCTTGTAGTCTACAGATGTCCAGCTGTAAGAGATAAAGACTTTTGGCGTTTTTATTTCCATATCCAACCTCCTCAATCAAACCCACCCATAGTATTTACAAATTGCAGCTGCTATAACACCCGACACTGTTCCTGTAGAAATATCGTAAACCCCCTGTGCTGCCTTTGCGGTCAGATTTCCAAGCCAAGACGAAAGCCTATCACCGAATTGTGCTTTCCTTTTAGGCTTCTCGTTTTCCAATATTTCTTTCAGCTCAGCAATCTCTTCATTAGCAATCTTGAACCCATTCAACAATCCTTCAAGTAATGCCCAGTTCCCTGTTTCAATATTAATGGTTGCCTGTTGTGCGACTTGCCCACAACCAATAGATACATTTGCCACATCTTTCAATATAAGTTTGGAAACCAAGTTATCTACTTTAGCAGTATCTAATATCGGCGCGCCTGTCTTCTCGCCAACATCTGGGAATTCATTTTCCAGTTCAAGTACAAAGTTGAGTATTCGGTTCCTCACTGTCTCCAATATCTTAATTACCGCAGTCGTAGAAACCGTTTTATGGGCAGAAATCATATTCATCCCTTGATAAAAGCGGTCCGCGAGATGCGCAACAAGATCAGCAGGCCAACTCTGATATATTTTACCCATTTTACTTGTCCCGGAGAGAGTCTGCAATTCAGCAACACCCTCTAAGAACCAAAAGCGCGACAGGCCTTCGCGATATTTTTCTGGAACATTCAACAATGGAATAGGCGCATTTGACATTGTCCGACCGCCAATTCCACTGAAATTCCCAAATGACTGAGCGGAAAATTTTCTATACTCAGGAATGTCCTTGACCTTACCATAACCATTTAATTCAGACACAGCCCACTGTTTTAATGTGCCGTTCTTCAACCGAGCGGCCAGCACGCAGCATTTCCTCAACAAAGACGCAAGATCAGAATCTGCCGCAACAGCTTCTTCTTCGATTTGTTCTAATAATGTTTTACTCTTAACCATTGATCAACCCTTTCATCACTTGGTCTATGGCGGCGATGGATTTTTTGAGATTCGCCTTCGCCGACTCCGCCTTGTCGGCTATCGCAACAAACTCGCGTTGGAGGGAGAGAGGAGGGAGAGGGATTGGAATTCTATTCAACTTTTCTTTATTCAGTTTCGGTTGCGCCGTTCCTGTTATATACGGAGAAATATCCGTCAACTCAATATAATACTCCACAAATTTCTGAGTAGCCTTCTCTTGGAATTTTACTACATGCGCATGATTATTAACCCAACACTTACCGGACACGGAAAATGCAATCGGCGTCGTACGTGCTGTAAGATTCGCACCGTCTTCCGACACAAGTAGAATTTCTTCATCAAAAATATATGAATCCACATAATCGACCACACCAGAAGCCCCATAATATGGATAGACACCAGCTTTTCGATCACCAGATTTCACAGGAATTCGTCGGCCATCTAAACTCTCAGACAATTCTCCAAACGGCCTTACCTCAACATCCACTCCAGAAATATACTCCCGGAACTTGGCCTTGAGCATTTCATCGGTGGCGATGATGGCCTTTTTGTAGGATTCCTTGAGGTCGTTCGCGGCCCAGAGGAGCTCGGCAAGCTTCTTCTGTTCGTCCATCGGCGGCAGGTCGAATTCGCAATTCTTGAGCGTTCCCCAGTTGATGGTTGGCGAGAGTCCGCCGACGGAAATGCGAATTGCCTCGTTCATGAACTGATCGGACGCAATGAAAAACGGGAAGAACTTTTCGTCCACGACATCTGTCTTTGGACGAAGGACCATCCCGTGGGCCGAGAAGATTCCATCGAATGGAGCGATGGCGACCTTGCGCTGGTAGGCACGCCGCCGACCGAACAAGACATCGCCTTTCTTCATCAACAATTTGTCGCCTATCGGCGCGACATCCCCTCCCCAGCGCGACACAACAAAACAGCCCGGATCAATGTGCTCCAACCCAATGTAATGCGCGGCGTCATCTGCCGTCGGCTTCTTCTTGGCAACACTATTGATGGCAATCGCTTCAAATTTCACACGCTGCATCGCCCCGGCAGCGCTCCGCGCCGCCGCGCCGGCGCGCGCGACAATTCCGCCTCCCGAATTCCGCATTCCGCATTTTCCGCTCATCACACCACCTCCCAATGACCGCCCTTGTCGGGACCGACGCGGCGGACGAGGTTCGCATCCTTGAGCTTGCGGATGTTCCACCTCACGCCATCCACCGAAAGTCCGGTCGCGTTGGCGAGTTCCGCCAACGTGACATCCGGCATCGACTTCATGATGTCCATGATTTTCTTGGTAGTTTTCTTGGTAGTTTTCTTGGTAGTTAGCGGCTTGCTTTTCCGCGTCGGCTCGTAGGCCTCGCCTTTGGCCTTGAGGGCGCGGAGGATTTTGTCGAGCATGAAGTCGATGAACGGTCCGCAGCCGGCCTCGCCCCCGCTCTTGCGTATCGCGGCATAATACTCTTGCTGATGCGCCCAGACGATGTTTTCGACCGGCACGCCGTAGAATTCCTTTCGCCACGACCCGAGAAGCGCGGTCTGCCAGAGCCGCCCGGTGCGGCCGTTGCCGTCAGGGAACGGATGGATGAACTCGAACTCGTAGTGAAAGACGCAGCTCTTCACGAGGACCGGGTCTTCGGAGTCCGCCAACCACGCGAAAAGGTCCTTCATCAAGAATGGAACATGGTCCCACGGCGGCGCCATGTGGTGAATCGCACCATTCGCCCCCATGACGCCGACATTGCAGTTGCGCCATTCGCCCGGCCTGTCGACAAGACCTTCCGTCATGAGGCCATGCGCTTTCAGGAGATCGTCGATTGAATAGGGATTGAACTTCTCGAGCGCGTTGTAGGCTTTGTGCGCGCACTTGACCTCGGCGATTTCGCGCGAGGAACCGGCAACGCGCTTGCCGGCGAGTATGGCGGTGATCTGCTCTTCCGTAAGCGTGTTCCCCTCGATTGCGGTCGTTCCGCGGATCGTGCGGACATGGTTGATCTTTCTGAGCCGCACGCCATCCGGACCTTCCAAGATGATGCGGTACCGCTCCACGGCGGCGGCGATCTCGGCGATCAGGTTCATAGCCTTCCCGCTTACGGTATAGGGGGGCGTGTATTGGATTTCGGAATTCGAAGTTCGGAGTCCGGAATTGTGCTTATGTTTCTTCATCTTACCTTCCCTCCACCAGAAGTTTAAAATCATCAAGAGCGTCAACCGTTTGGCTTGCAGCCCGATTCCATTCTTCTATCGCATCATCAAGACCCTGCGCCCCGCATTCCGAACTCCGAATTGATGCCGCGTGCGCGTAGAGCGAGATCGCAAGCGAGAAGCTGTTCGCGGCGATCTCCTCCGCCGTCGCGTCGCAGGCGAAGACGCCGTCGCTTTGGCGCGCGCGGTAGGCCTCAAGGATTTTGTTTATGTGTTCCGGCGACAGCTGGCTCTCGGCGTTCTTGCGCGTCACCTCGCCCACCGCATTGATGAACAGGACCCGGCCCTTCGCCTTCGCCGGCTTGCGCGAGCGGCAGATCATGACACAGGCCTCCATCGGCGAATTGTAGAAGAGATTCGGCGCGAGGCCGATCACCGCCTCGACGAGGTCTTTCTCGATCAACGCCTTGCGGATGTGCTTCTCCTCATCGCGAAACAGCACTCCGTGCGGCAGCAGAATCGCGCAGCGGCCCGTCTTCGGGTTCATCGACTTGAGGATGTGCTGGATGAAGGCGTAGTCGGCGCGGCCCTGCGGCGGCGTGCCGAGGATGTTGCGCTCGTAGGGATCGTGCGCGAATAGCTCGCGGTTCCACTGCTTGATGGAATAAGGGGGATTCGCGAGCACCACGTCAAAGGTCTTGAGCTTGCCGGCGTCAAGGAAGCCGGGCCTCAAAAGCGTGTCGTCGTTGATGATGCGAAACTCCTCGACGCCGTGAAGAAAGAGGTTCATCCGCGCAACCGAGGAAGTAAGCGCGTTCTGCTCCTGTCCGTAGGCCTTTATCTCGCGCCAGTTCTCCTCGCGCGCCTTGCATCTTGCGATACAGGAGATGAGCATTCCGCCGGTGCCGCAGGTGGGGTCGTAGATCGACTCGCCGGCCTTCGGTTCGAGTATCTCGGCCATCAGCTCGACGACCGTGCGGTTCGTGTAGAACTCCTGCGCAGTGTTGCCCGCGTCGTCCGCGAACTTTCCGACGAGGTATTCGTAGGCCTGGCCCATTTCGTCCGCCGGACAGCTCGCGATCGACAGGTCGATCTTCGAGAAATGCTCAAGGAGCTCCGAAAGCGTTGCGTCCGTGAGGATGTTCTTGTTAGTCCAGTGGTCGCGTTTGCCGAAGATGCCGCCAAGCCCCTCGACGACGCGGCTTCCCACGACCTTGGCGGGGTTGGCCTGCTCGATGCGCGTCCACGCCGTGACGAGCGCCTGCCCCACGTTATCGGTCTTTACACGCACATCTTCCCAAAGACACCCCTCCGGAATCACGAACGAGAAGTTCTCCGGCTGGCGCGCAAACTCCTCATCGCCGTCGGCCATCTCAAGGGCTTTCCGGTACTCCTCGTTGTGGACGTCGCTGATGCGCTTGAAGAACACCAGCGGGAAGATGTACTCCTTGTAGCCCGTGGCGTTGATCTTGCCGCGCAGGAGAACCGCCGCGCCCCAGAGCAGGGATTTCAGTTCCTCCAGATTCACTTCGTCCCCTCCTTCATCATGCCCGAGGCCATCATAAGCGTCCGGAACCTCTCCGACGCCGCTTTCACGTCCGCAACGGCCTGTTCGAATTCCGCCTTCACCTCTGCGTACGGGCGGACGGCCTCCGCGTGATACTTCACGTACTTGTTGACCGAAAGGTCATAGCCCTTCGCGGCGACATCCTCTCGCGTGACGACCTTGGCGAAGTCCTCGACATCCGAGAAGTCGCTGTAGAGCTTGAATAGACGATCGACATCCTCTTCCGAAAGAATGTTCTGCGCGCGTTTCTGCGTGAGGATCTTCGTGCCGTCC
>Ga0256405_10012626_pt1 | contig 10410 bp, 11 predicted proteins | sample RumenRJG_02DNA_FD_189096 | JGI IMG/M metagenome (GOLD analysis project Ga0256405, IMG submission 189096) | Bovine rumen microbial communities from Lethbridge, Alberta, Canada - RJG_02 | ecosystem: Host-associated > Mammals > Digestive system > Stomach > Rumen | place: Canada: Alberta... | reverse complement strand
CCGGCAGCGGGTGGAAGAGATGCTGGAGTCTGTGGGCCTGGGCCCCGAGTTCCACGACCGGAAGCCCCGGGAGCTCTCCGGCGGCCAGCGCCAGCGGGTGTCCATCGCCGCGGCCATGATCGTCCGCCCCCGGCTGGTGATCCTGGACGAGGCGGTCTCCGCCCTGGACGTGACCATCCAGGACCAGATCCTGGACCTGCTGATGAAGCTCCGGCGGGAGTACGACCTGACCTACCTCTTCATCTCCCACGACCTGAACGTGATCTACCAGTGCTGCGACCGGGTCATCGTCATGAAGAAGGGGGAGATTTTGGAGGAGAACACGGTGGACGGTCTCTTTGAGAATCCCCGGCATGAATATACCCGTCAGCTCCTCAGGGCTGCGGAATGAATGGAAAATACCCCGGAAGGCGTGTGGCCTTCCGGGGTTTCTTATGGTCGGGTCATCGGAACAGATCGCTGTGGCTGCCGGTTCGGATCAGCTTCAGGATCAGCGTTTCCTGGACGATCTGGTAGATCAGCAGCCAATCCGGCGTGATGTGACATTCCCGCATTCCTTTGTAGTCTCGGGAACTGGTCAGGGCATGGTCCCGATGCTTCTCCGGCAGCGGCTGCTCACGGATCAGCAGGTCGAGGACGGACGCAAGGGCATTGGGATCACAGCCGCGCCGCAGGGCCAGCTTGTAATCCCGCTTGAACTGCCCTGTGAACTGCGCCTTAAGCATTGAGGGCCTCCATGAGGTCCTCTACGGTATCAAAAGGCCCATACAGGTCTTCGCCGGTTTCCGCCGCTTCCATCGCCGCAAGGGTGGCGGCGTTTGGAACTTGCTTGGTGACGGTAAACGGCAGCCCCTGCTCCCGGACCGCCTGCCGGAGGAAAATATTGAAAGCCGTTGAGAGGCTCATGCCTAGGTCGCTGAACAGTGCGTCTGCCTGCTTCTTGATCTCCTCGTCCACCCGAAAGGTAACATTGACGCTTTTCATAGCCATCGCCTCCTGCCCCCATTATAGATGGACCGAGGAAAATGTCAATACTTTGGTGTGCAAATCGTGTGCAAATTAGGGCGCCTTTACCTCCGACGAAATGGCCGTCAGGGCCCGGCTCACCTCCATCTCGCAGGCCCCGCTGGCCGCCAGGTCTCCCAGGGAGACCGCCCCCACCAGCCTGCCGTCCTCCACCACCGGCAGCCGGCGGACCTGGGCCCGGGCCATTTTCTCCGCCGCCAGCCGGAGGTCGTCCCCGGGGGAGACGGACCAGGGATACCGGGACATGAGCCGCCCCACCGGCAGGTCCCCGGCATTTTCCTCCGCCGCCACGCACCGCACCACCAGGTCCCGGTCGGTGACCACCCCCAGGAGCTTCCCCGAGGCGCTGCACACCGGCAGGAAGCCGATGTTGTGCCGGGCCAGCAGCCGGGCGGCCAGGGCAGCGGACTCCTCAGGCTCGATGGTGACGGGCCGGGGGCGCATCACTTCCTTTACCTGCATAAAAACACCTCGCTCTGCCCACAGTATGGGCGAAAGGCGAGGCGTTTATACATGCTCCCACAGGAAGGGAGACAAACGGTGTCCGCTTATCCTCATACTAGTCTCAATGAAAAAGCTTGAAAAGCTTTTGCTGTGCATAAGTTCGACCAGCGAAATCAAAGAGTTCGGGTCTCACTTGATCTAGCGCCGAAGGCGCGTTTGAGACTGTATGAGACGGCATGACGCCCTTGCGCGGCATGCGCGTGCGCAGCACGCGGATTCCCAAATGAAAGCTTTTTATTTGGGAATCGTATCAGATTGACAAGTTTGACAGAACTTGCTACAACTTGACCGGGAACACTGCAGCAACGGCAGGCGGTTTGGTCACACCCCATGGAAGGGGGTGACGCTTATGCCAGTTACTCTGACATTCCATATCTTCGGATATACGGTAATGCTCCAGATCAAAGGCAAGAAAGCGAAAAACCGCCACTCGGCCAAGTGACGGTTTTTCATAAATTCCGTTAACAAATGAGGGCCAAACCGCTTGCCGCAGTGTTCCCTTGTCTTTATGATACGCAAATCAGCCGAAATTGTCAAGCGGAGAAACGAGAAAACCGGCGGGGTCCTATGCCTCTCCCTCCGCCTCCTTCACCCGCAAATTCCGCACCAGCGGCCCGATCCCCCGCCAGGCGAAGGCCCGGTCCCCGTACTGCCTCCGAAACGCCTTATTGCTCATCCTCTCCAGATCGTCCAAGGTCAGGGAATCCAGCAGGTTTTCCCGGAACTCCGGCAGGGGAGACAGGGCGGCGTCCCGATTCAGCGGACAGGCCCGCTGGCACAGATCACAGCCCCACACCGTGGGGCTTTTTTTGATGTGGGCGGCCTCCGTCTCGGTGAGCGCCCCCTTCTTCTGGGTGACCTCCGAGAGACAGACCGCCACGTCACAGCCCTCCTCCGTCAGCGCCCCGGTGGGGCAGGCCTTGCAGCAGGCCCGGCAGTCCTCGGGGCAGGGGGACCCCGTCAAGGGGGCCGTGACCGGAACGTCCAGGTCCGTCAGGACGGTCCCTAGAAACACATAGGACCCGTAGGGCGGCACGAACAGCAGGCCGTTCCTCCCCACGCGCCCCACGCCGGAGCGCACCGCCGCCGCCAGCTCGGGCACCGGGGAGCTGTCCGCCCCGGGGACAAAGGCGTGGCCGGGATACCGGGTCTCCAGGGCCTGGCAGACCTGCCCAAGCCGCCGCCGGAGGACCCGGTGGTAGTCCTCCCCCCGGCTGTACAGGGAGAGATTCCCCGGCCGGTCCCCGGCGTAGTAGGGGAAGGCCGCCACCAGGACGGTCCCGGCCCCGGGACACAGGGCCTCGATCTTCTCCCGCGCTGTTTCGTCCAGAAAAGGCTGGAGGCCGCCCAGCGAAGCGGCGCCCCACGCCGCCGCGCCAGCGGCCTTCCAGAGTTGGTTCATGATTTGTACTCCTTTGCGGAGGTGCTGTAACTTGCCTCCCCCTCCGGGGGAGGTGCCCCAGTGCGCACACTGGGGCGGAGAGGGCTGCGTTGAGGGCATCTCGCGTGAACAAGGGAGCGCCCTTCCCTCCATAGCTGCCGCGATACATCCTGGCAGGCGGCCCTCTCAGTCAGCTTCGCTGACAGCTCTCCCAGAGGGAGAGCCGAGGGGGCGGCGGCGCTATCCAAAGAGAACGGGATTACCCGTTGTTCTTCTTGGCGTCCCGGGCCTCCATGGCGGCGATCTCCCGCTGGGCGTCCCGCAGGGAGAGGTTCACGCGGCCCTTCTCGTCGATGTCGGTGACCTTCACCCACACCATGTCGCCGATGTTGACCACGTCCTCCACCTTCTCGACCCGCTTTTCCGCCAGCTTGGAGATGTGGACCATGCCGTCCTTGCCGGGGGCCAGCTCCACGAAGGCGCCGAAGGTCAGGATGCGCACCACCTTGCCGTAGTACAGCATGCCCACCTCGGGGACGAAGACGATGGTGTCGATCATCTTCTTGGCGGCGTCGCAGCAGGCGGCGTTCTCGGCGGAGATATAGATGGTGCCGTCGTCCTCGATGTCGATCTTGGCGCCGGACTCGGCGGTGATCTTCTGGATGACCTTGCCGCCGGAGCCGATGACCTCCCGGATCTTGTCGGGGGCGATCTTCATGGTGAGCATCTTGGGGGCGTACTGGCTGACCTCAGGCCGAGGAGCGGAGATGCAGGGGAGCATGATCTCGTCCAGGATAGCTTTCCGGGCGTCGCCGGTGATCTCCAGAGCCTCCTTGATGATGGCGTGGGACAGGCCGTCGTTCTTGATGTCCATCTGGATGGCGGTGATGCCGTCCTTGGTGCCGGCCACCTTGAAGTCCATCTCGCCGTGGAAGTCCTCCACGCCCTGGATGTCGATGAAGGTGGTGAAGGAGCCGTCGTCGTCCTGGATCAGGCCGCAGGAGATGCCGGCTACGGGGGCCTTGATGGGCACGCCGGCGTCCATGAGGGCCAGGGTGGAGCCGCAGATGGAGCCCTGGGAGGTGGAGCCGTTGGAGGAGACCACCTCAGAGACCACCCGGATGGCGTAGGGGAAGTCGTCCACCGAGGGGATCACGGGGTCCAGGGCCCGCTCGGCCAGGGCGCCGTGGCCCTTTTCCCGGCGGTTGACGCTCCGGGCGCCCCGGGCCTCGCCCACGGAGTAGGCGGGGAAATTGTAGTGATGCATATACCGCTTCTCCTCTTCCTCCCAGATGGTGTCCAGCTTCTGGCAGGCGGAGAGGGTGTTCAAAGTGGCCACGGACAGGACCTGGGTCTGGCCCCGGGTGAAGAGGGCGGAGCCGTGGACCCGAGGCAGGACGCCCACCTCGGCGGCCAGGGGCCGGATCTCGTTCTTCTGGCGGCCGTCCACGCGATGGCCCTCCAGGAGCCAGGCCTTGACGATCTTCTTCTGGAACTTGTAGGTGATCTCGTCCAGGTACTGGTCCATCTCGGGGAACTCCTCCAGGAAGAGCTCGTGCCAGTGGTCGATGAGCTTGTTCCAGCGCTCCTCCCGGACGTTCTTGTCGTCGGTGTCCATGGCGGCCTTGGCCTCGTCCATGGTGGCCTCCACGATCTTATTGAACAGGACCTCGTCGAAGTCGGCGTGGTCGTAGGTCATCTTTTCCTTGCCGATCTCGGCCACGATGCCGTTGATGAAGTCCACCTGAGCCTTGATCTCCTCGTGGGCGGCCACGATGGCCTCGTACATCTTGTCGTCGGGGAGCTGGTCGGCGCCGGCCTCGATCATCACCACCTTGCCGGCGGTGGCGGCCACGGTCAGGTCCAGCTTGGAGACCTTCTTCTGCTCATTGGTGGGGTTCATGACGATCTGACCGTCCACATAGCCCACCTCCAGGCAGCCGATGGGGCCGGCCCAGGGGATGTTGGACACGGACAGGCAGGCGGAGACGCCCACCATGGCGGCAGCCTCGGGGGAGCAGGCCCGGTCCACGCTCATGACGGTGCAGGTGACCACCACGTCGTTGCGGAAGTCCCCGGGGAACAGGGGCCGGATGGACCGGTCGATGACCCGGGAGGCCAGGACGGCGGGCAGGGAGGGCTGGCCCTCTCTCCGGAGGAAGGAGCCGGGGATGCGGCCCACGGCGTAGAGCTTTTCCTCAAAGTCCACGGACAGGGGGAAGAAGTCGATGCCGTCCCGGGGGCGGGGGGAGGCGGTGACGGCCACCAGAACGGAGGTGTCGCCGTACTTCACCATGGCGGAGGCGTTGGCCAGCTCCGCCACCTTGCCGAACTCCAGGGAGAAGGGGCGGCCGGCGATCTCGGTCTTGTAAATGTGGTTGTTGAATTGCTTGTGCTTGATGATGGTTGCCATAAATGCGGCTCCTTTCTTTGGTAAGATAAAAGGTCTTGCGGAGAGCCGCCTCATTTAGCACTTGAAGCCATGCCCGGCCGATCGGACACAGGTTCAAAGGCTAAACCAAGGCGGAAACGCTCTCCGCTTACAGGGAATAAACACGATGGGACGGTGCGGTCTTCCCACACCGCCCCATAAAGCGTACGAGGTTTGGATTACTTACGGATGCCCAGCTTGGCAATGAGGGTACGATAGCGCTCGATGTCCTTCTTGGCCAGATAGTCCAGCATCTTGCGGCGCTTACCGACCATCTTCAGCAGGCCGCGGCGGCTGTGGTTGTCGTGGATGTGGATCTTCAGGTGCTCGGTGAGCTCCTGGATACGGGCGGTGAGGATGGCGATCTGGACCTCGGGGGAGCCGGTGTCCGTGGGATGGGTGCGGTTGGCCTCGATAACGGCCGTCTTTTCGTCTTTGCGGATCATGTCGTGTGTCCACCTTTCATCATATTTCCCGTGACTGAGTGACGGGCGGGTGATGCCCCGATGCAACGGGCGGGTATCCCGGGACTAAGTCAGGGTAAGCTTCGCGCGCGCAGTCGCACACGTATTGTGTAGTATACCATGGAGGCCCCCGAAAGTAAAGAGGTTTTCCCCCGGGGCTTTCCCTGTTTTTGACCGAAAAAAAGGAGCGCCGAAACGCTCCTTTTGGCAGGTTTGTCATGGTGTTTCCTGGGGGGAGGGGTCCTCGCCCACCGTTTCGGCCTCCATGGCCTGGCGGTAGAGCTCGTCCAGACGCCGGACCTCCCGGGTCTCCCAGACGATGTTGAAGATGAGAAAAGCCAGTGCCAGCGCGGCGAAGATGACGCACAGGACGATCCAGTGGTCCAAAACCAGCCCGCTGGCCTTGCTCATGGCCCGAAGGGGGGCCGCAGCCAGCGCAACGCCCGATCTTCCCATAACCGCTCCTTTCTTTGGTACAGGGGGCCGTTTCGTCTACGGCGCTATTATACAACGACCCGCCGGAGGATGCAAGAGGGGGATTGTTTCATTTGGGTTTCAGTTTGGGGTGGGAATCAGTTGTAGTGACCTCGGCAGGAGACGATCTCAATGGTGTCGCCTCTGACCCGGTACACCAGGCGGTGCTCTTCGTCGAGCCTGCTGCTGAGAAAACCACTCAGATTGCCTTTCAGCCGTTCCGGTTTCCCGAGTCCCTTTTCCTGATAGCCGCCCCGTTCGATGTTCTTCAGGATGGCGTTGATCTTTTTGAGTATCCGTTTGTCATTGGCCTGCCAATAGAGATAGTCATCCCATGCTGCGTCAAACCAAATCTTTCTCATTCGTCCACCTCGATCAATTCGTGCTCTGTACCCTTTCCGGCGTTGAGCGCCTCGATCCCCTCTCGGAGGAAAGCCAGGTTACTCTCGGAATAAAAGGGGTCGGCATTGAGCTCAAAGGGGATTCGGTGCTCCCGGGCGATCTTTTTTGCGTAGATGTTGAAGGCTGTGGACATATTCATGCCCAGGTCTTCGCAGACCTTCTCCATATCCGCCTTCACCTGGGCGTCCATACGGAAGTTGAACAATACGGTCTGTCCCATGGTTCTCGCCTCCTTTCCTTGGCACTGTCAGTATAACATAAAGAAAACCGAAAGACAATAGCTTTACTATTTTTGTTCTTTCTGTCCTGCCCTTTACAATCCCCCCCGCAAGTGCTAAACTATGGACCAATTACGAGAAAAGAGGAACCCACCTATGAACCTCATCGAAACCTTCGGCGGGAAGATCTCCCAGCTTGCCCCCACCGACCCGGAAAAGGCCAAGGCCCTGATCCTGGCGGGCTGGCGGGCCAACGGGGTGAAAAACCGCCTGACCTATCGCCGGAAGGGGGTCTCCCGGTCTGACGAGATGATCTTCCAGCAGGTCAACCGGGCCATGACCAACTGCCTGGCCCACCCGCAGAAGAACGTCATGGTCAGCCTCTTCACCCCCTGTGAACTGCTCCTGACCCAGGGCCTCCAGCCCTACTCCTGCGAGGCCTTTTCCAGCTACCTGTCCGGCTCCATGGCCGAGCAGGGCTTCCTCCGCACCGCCGAGGAGGAGGGGATCCCCGCCTCCCTGTGCTCCTACCACAAGATCTTCATCGGGGCCGCCCGGACGGGCCTCATGCCAAAGCCCCGGTTCATCCTCAACACCTCCCTGGCCTGCGACGCCAACACTCTGACCTTCCGGTATCTGGCGGAGCTCTTCGACGTGCCCCACTTCAACATCGACGTGCCCTACGAGCAGTCGGACCGGGCGGTGGACTATGTGGCGGGGCAGCTCCGGGACATGGGGGCATTCATCGCCAGGCAGACCGGGGTCCCTGTGGACGAGAACCGCCTCATGGCCGCCGTGGCCAGGAGCAAGCGGACCCTGGACCACTACAACATCGCCCTGACCCGCCGCCGGGGGAAGGAGATGCGCAGCGACCTGACCACGGAGCTGCTGCGCACCGTCACCCTTCACTTCCTCCTGGGCTCCCCTGAGAGCGAGGCCGCCATGATCCAGATGGCGGCGGAGGCCCGGAAGGCGCCCCCCGCCAAGGGGCTCCAGCTTTTGTGGATCCACACCACCCCCTACTGGGTGCCCCCCCTCCGGGCCATTTTCGACCGGAAGGAGAACGTCCAGATCGCCGCCTCGGACATGAGCTACGACAGCGTGGTGGACTTCGACCCCGCCCGGCCCTACGAGGCCATGGCCAGGCGGCTGGTGTACAACTCCTTCAACGGCCCTGCCCAGCGGCGGATCGACCGGGCCCTGGAGGTGGCGGAGCAGGTGGGGGCCGACGGCGCCGTCTGGTTCTGCCACTGGGGGTGCAAGCACACCCTGGGGGGCGCCCACCTGGGAAAGAAGAAGTTCGAGGAGGCCGGCCTGCCCACCCTCTTGCTGGACGGGGACAGCTGCGACCGGGCCTTCGGCGGGGAGGGCCAGGCGGCCACCCGGATGGAGGCCTTCCTGGAGCTGCTGGAGGCCAGGTCCCCGGGAAAGGAGGCCCTGTGATGGCCCAGACCTGTTATGTGTGCAAATACACCCCCACGGAGCTGCTGAAGGCCCTGGGGGGCGACCCGGTCCTCCTGGACCGGGCCCCGGAGAATTTCGAGCTGGCCGACCAGGTGGCCCACCCCAACCTCTGCGGCTTCGGCAAGGGGGTCATCCAGGCGGTGCGGGCCGGGGGGATCAAGGAGCTGGTGCTGGTCAACTGCTGCGACACCATCCGCTCCGCCTACGACATCCTCCTGGAGTACGGGGACCTGGACTTCCTCTACCTCCTGGACCTCCTCCACGGGGCCGACGGCTGCTCCGTGGACCACGCCCGGGACCAGCTCATGGACCTGGCCGAGGCCTACGCAGCCTACAAGGGGACGGAGTTCGACCCGGCGGCCTTCTTTGCCGCCTTCGACCCCTACACCCCCGCCAAGGGGCCCCACATCGCCGTGCTGGGGGCCCACATGGGCAGGGAGCTCTTTCAGATGGTGGAGAAGGCCATGCCCCTGCCGGCGGAGAACGCCACCTGCGCCAACAACCGCTCCGTGGCCAAGCCAGAGGAGGAAACGGACTTTGCCGCTCTCATGACGGCCTATGCCCGGACCCTCCTGGGCCAGCTCCCCTGTATGCGGATGACCGACAAGACCGCCCGGCGGGCCCTGTACAACGACCCGGACCTGGCGGGGGTGGTCTACCACACCATCAAATTCTGCGACTATTACGGCTTTGAATACGCCGATGTAAAGGAGAAGCTTACCGTGCCTGTATTGAAGATCGAATCCGACGGCACCCGCCAGAGCGAGGGCCAGCTCCGCACCCGGCTGGAGGCCTTCGCCGAGGGCCTGGCCCCCGCCGACGCCCCTGTGAAGAAGAACGCCGGGGGGAGGGGCTATTACGCCGGGGTGGACAGCGGCTCCACCACCACCGACGTGGTCATCCTGGACAAGGACAGGCAGATGGTGGCCAAGGTCATCCTGCCCACGGGAGCCGGGGCCGAGAAGGGGGCCGCCCGGGCCCTGGAGGAGGCCCTGGCCCAGGCGGGCCTCACCGAGGCCGACCTCACCGCCACGGTGACCACGGGCTACGGCCGGGCGGCCATCGACCTGGGGGACAAGTCGGTCACCGAGATCACCTGCCACGCCCGGGGGGCCCACTTCCTCAACCCCGACGTGCGGACGGTCATCGACATCGGCGGCCAGGACAGCAAGGTCATCCGCCTGGACGACCGGGGCGGGGTGGCCTCCTTCGTCATGAACGACAAGTGCGCCGCCGGCACCGGCCGGTTCCTGGAGATGATGGCTAAGACCCTGGAGCTCTCCCTGGAGGAGATCAGCACCATCGGCCTCCAGTGGAAGGAGGAGATCACCATCTCCTCCATGTGCACCGTCTTTGCCGACTCCGAGGTGGTCTCCCTGGTGGCCCGGAACAAGGCTCTGCCGGATATCGTCCACGGCCTGAACAACTCTGTGGCCTCCCGGGCGGCGGCTCTCTTCCGCCGGGTGAAGGGGGAGCCGGTGTGCATGATGACCGGCGGCGTGGCCCGGAACGCCGGGGTGGTGAAGGCCATCGAGGGGGCCCTGGATCTGCCCCTCTTCATCCACGAGGACGCCCAGGTCTGCGGCGCCCTGGGGGCGGCCCTCTTCGCCGCCGATCTGTGATTGGCGGACAGGATAACCGGAACGAAAAAGCACTCTCTGAGGCGAACTGCCTTCGGAGAGTGCTTTCTTTTCGTTCAAAAAGGGGCGGCGGGCCTCACTGCATGGGCCCCTCAGAGCCCGGCATCCCCGCCTGCCACATGGTCCACAGGTCGTAGAACTGGTCGGCCAGCTTCTTGTTCTCCAGCAGGACCGCCGTGAGGTAGCTGCGCACCAGCACCTCGTCGGCCTCCCCCGTCATCTGCCGGACCTTGGACGGGGTCATCCGTGGGCGGTCGGCCCCCCGGGGGCGGCCCTGGGCGTCCCAGGTGTAGAGGGCGGCGGCCATGTGCTTGCACCGGCGGCCGCTCCGGGCGTAGGCGCAGGTGCAGGAGAATTCCTCTACCCGGTCCTCGTCCAGGGGCAGGCGGACGTGGTATTCCTCGCT
>Ga0256405_10012624_pt1 | contig 10413 bp, 9 predicted proteins | sample RumenRJG_02DNA_FD_189096 | JGI IMG/M metagenome (GOLD analysis project Ga0256405, IMG submission 189096) | Bovine rumen microbial communities from Lethbridge, Alberta, Canada - RJG_02 | ecosystem: Host-associated > Mammals > Digestive system > Stomach > Rumen | place: Canada: Alberta | collected... | reverse complement strand
CACGCTGATGTTCGCACTGCTGTGCTTCTCTCGCCCCGATGCAGTAATTGCAAGATACAACATGGAGTACCGCTCAGAGCAGCTTACTTTTAGCGATATCAGGGAGATGTGTGACCTTTCATCTGATGCTTCAGCTGTTATAACCGAAGATCAGTACAAGGAGCTCATCAACAGCAAATACATGAATGACGACTCATCCAGGGATCTTTACATCAACAAAGAGATCAATGGCGATGAATATATATGCAACCGCGCAGGCAGAAAGCTGGATAAATCAGTATTTAACTATTTCAATTTTTCAGCATTAAAGCTTAATGAGCAGATATCGAAATGAGCATGATATTTACCTTTTATCAGATAGCTTTCATGATAATCATACCGACGTTGTTATTATTCTGAGAAAAGCTTGGAATTGTCCGTAATCCGATCGCAGCAAAAAATATGACAATAATTCCACCGATCCACAACAAAGAAAAAAACGGCGCGTTTCACACTTACATTCATGATCATACATCAAAAAATGCGGAGGATAAAATTTCCTCCGCATTATATTTTTATGATAAAATCACTGCTTTATCAAAAATATCGTATAGATCATTCAGCGATCTCTTCAGAAACAGTGTCATCAGCAACAGAATAATCTTCAACTGCAGCATCAGCATCATTTCCATCTACCCAGCCTTCCAAACTGGGAAGTTCGATAGCAACTTCCTCAAAAGAGAATTCTGTGAAAATAGTGGTCTGGAACATTTCATGTGTGGAGTACTCGATCTTATCGGGGCGAGTGCTATCATCATTATAGTAGTACTTGAAAACAGTAGCATTTCCGTCCTCTTCACTTGTAGCAACAAGTCCGGTGAACATATCGGGACCATAATACTTTTCACAAATCATGCCGTCATCAGTTGTTTCGCTGCTTACAAATACATAGTCAGATTCGATACCCATAGTGTACATACCGGGCTCGACATTCAGATACATAGGATCGGGATTTTCATTCTTATAATACGTCTTAAGATTGTGGTTCAGAGTATACATAACACCGTCGATAACGAAAATCTCATAATGCTCTTCTTCGTTCTTTTCGCCCTCTTCTTCGTTCTTTTCGCCCTCTTTTTCGTTCATTCCGCCCTCTTTCATGTCGATATGATAGTTGTCACCATTCATCTCAACAGTGGTAGTTGAATCCTCATACATATCAGAAGTATTTACCATAGTAAGCTTGAACTTCTTATCGTTGAGGGAATCATAGAAAGCCTTTGTACGGGTATGCTCAGCAGGATCCTCTTCCTTTTCGGAGGTCTCATCTTCGGTAGTAACTGCTGAATCGCCGGACTTGGAAGCCTTGCTGTCCTTATCGGAATCCTTATCCTTTTTACCGCATGAAGCGAAGATAGCGCAGGACATAGTAAGTGCGCATAAAATTGCTATATACTTTTTCATTATACATTTCCTTTCTTGAATTAAAAATACAATTCTTGGATATAAAGATACAATAGCATTGTACCACAGTCAAGCACACACGTCAATAGCACTTTTGACCAATTTTTACGTGTTTCTTAACATTCAAAGTGGACATTTTCAAGCTAAATGACCATATTATGGTACTCATTTTATAAAAAATTTACGTATAAAAAGAACAAAACAGCCGAAATAGCTCTCGGCTGTCTGTCAGAAGGAATATATAATATGAAATAAAAGGAGAATGGAAAGCATTTTTCATTGTTCGGGTTCCGCAGACAAGGCGTTCAGCGGGGTAGAACTGTCGCCTTGCCAGGGTGTACCGGAATACCCGAGATTAGAAAATAAGGTGGAAATTGGAGTATATTCATTCCATGATGAATGCTTTACTTATTGGGAACAGTCTCCCAATCCTTAAGAAAACGCTCAATTCCGTTATCGGTCAGAGGATGCTTGATCATCTGTCTGATAACACCCATAGGAACAGTTGCGATATCACAACCTGCTCTTGCAGCGTCAACAACGTGTATGGGATTTCTGATGGATGCGGCAATAATCTCAGTCTTGATGCCCTGTACCGAGAATATATCAGCTATCTCCTCGATAAGATCCATACCTGTCATGCCTATATCATCAAGTCTGCCCAGGAAAGGTGAAACGTAGGTAGCACCTGCGTTTGCAGCAAGTATAGCCTGTGCAGCGGAGAATATCAGTGTTACGTTTGTCTTTATGCCCATCTCTGTCAGTCTTTTGCAAGCTTTCAGACCTTCAGCGCACATAGGCAGCTTGATAACGATATTCTTATGTATTTTGGAAAGAGGTATAGCCTCTTCTACCATCTTGTCAGCTTCAAGAGAGATGACTTCGGCGGAAATAGGGCCGTCAACGATCTCTGTTATCTCCTTGACAACTTCTTCAAATACTCTTCCCTCTTTAGCAATAAGAGAAGGGTTAGTAGTAACGCCGCAAATAACACCAAGTGATTCTGCTTCTCTGATGTCATCAACGTTAGCGGTATCAACAAATAACTTCATATTAATTTCGTCCTTTCGGTTAATGAACTGTTTTATTTTCTGATATTATTATACAGCTGAACCAATGATAATTCTATCCATTTTTTGCTTATGTATAAATAATAATTGCGATTATTTTTTTATTGTTTAAAATCAACAATTAAACCATGATATATGAAGTTTTCGGCAAAAACGCAATATTTGAAAGTCCGCCCGCAATAAATGATTAGTGAATTTATTCTGATAGAGGTTATAATAAAGGCGTTCAAATCAACAATTTTTGAACAAGGCAATTTATGCTGTATTATATTATAAAAGTATCATTTTGCTTATAATTTTGATATTGCGAGGTGTCACCATGAAAAAACAGCTTACTGTATTTATATGTGCAGCAATGCTTCTGTGCAGCTGCGGAAAGAACACTGAGAACAACAATAAGTCGCAAAGCAAGCAGCAGAACTCTCAGGCGCAGAGTAGTAGTACCGCATATGAATCGAAAACCGCAGGGCTGCCATCACTAAAAGAACTATACGCCGAAGATTTTTATGTAGGCACAGCGGTATCTCCTTATCAGCTTGCCGAGCCCGATTGTATATCATTAATAAAGGAACAGTTCAACAGTATGACCTGTGAAAACGAGATGAAGCCCGATTCCTTACTTGATAAGCAGACAACACTTTCTGATATTGAAAAATACCGCGAATGTCCTGCCGTGCATTTTGACATATGCAAAGAACAGCTTGAATTTGCCAAAGAGAACGGCATAAAGATGCGAGGACATACTCTCATATGGTACTCTCAGACACCCGAATGGCTATTTTATAAGGATTACGACACCTCCGGTGAACTTGCCGACAGAGAGCTTATGCTCAAGCGCATGGAAAACTATATTAAATCGGTGTTTGAATGGGCAGATTCAGAATACCCGGGACTATTCTATGCCTGGGACGTTGTCAATGAAGCCGCTGCAGATCAGGGAAAGGCAATGCGTAACTGTCTTTGGCTTCAGACGATAGGCGATGACTACATCGAGAAAGCTTTTGAGTACGCAAGAAAATACCAGCCCGCGGGTGTAAAACTTTATTATAACGACTACAACGCTTTCCAGATAAACAAACAGTTGGAGATAATCGATTTTCTCAGACCCGTTGCAGAAGCCGGGAATATCGACGGAGTCGGTATGCAGTCTCATATCGGCACATGGTGTAATACCGAAAGCTACGGTGAAGCTCTCAGAAGATACAACACGGAACTTGGTGTTGAGATATCCATCACAGAACTTGATATAAGCAAAGATAACTCAGAGGACTGGCAGAAAACTCAAGGTGATTACGCACAGAAATTCATGGAGAAAATACTTCAGCTAAAAAGCGAGGGTGTTCCCATAACCAGCTTTACTGTCTGGGGACTTAAGGATACAATGAGTTGGAAGAGCAATGAAAGTCCACTCTTTTTCGACGGTAAAATGAACGCAAAGCCTTCTTTTTACGGCCTGGTGGCAGCAAAAAATCCTGATGCAGCAGTTATAAAAGACAATTGATGAAATTTCAAGTCTAAATATGATTTTCAGCGCATTGTGGGATGGTTGCTAAGTAATGCATATACAAATACCGCAAGGTATGGCACAGAATACTTCACGATATGCACAAGAGAAAATCATGTACATATAAAAGGATGGGACTTGGCTTTATGGAGATATTTCTGAATTCGTATATGAAGAGCGGATTCTCAGGCATCAAGCGTTGACAAATCTTATGAAATATGTTATGATAACATCTGTGAGCATACTATACGTCAGCGGAAGCGGCAACGCTTATGAGGAAAGTCCGGGCATCACAGAGCAGGATAGCTGATAACGTCAGCCGAGGGCGACCTCCGAGCCAGTGCAACAGAGATATACCGCCGCAGAAATGCGGTAAGGGTGGAAAGGCGGGGTAAGAGCCCACCGGAGTGACAGAGATGTCACTGCCATGTAAACCTTATCCGATGCAACACCAATGGCGGCTGAAAGGTCAATGGCTGCTCGTCAGACCCGAAGCCGTAGGTGGCTTGAGCTGTGCGGCAACGTACAGCCTAGATAGATTGACGTACACGACAAAACCCGGCTTACAGGTAAGCTCATGCCCCGCTTCGGCGGGGCTTTTTTATGTAATAATATATCCTGACGATTAAATAGAGTGCCGAATAAACTTTTGATTGACATTTCAATGGCGGTATGCTATGATTAAAGCTATAATTGTCAGGATTTACTTTTAAGCATAAAAACAGGAGAAAAATATGGAACTTTATTTGCGTATACTTTTGGGCATAGCTGTTTGGTTCATTACATTTGTGAGCGGTATGAAAATCTACCAGATATATAAAAACAAAGCCAAAAAGCCTGTCCCCGATGAAGATAGGATAGATGTACTGAGAAAATACTCGGAATACGAAGAAATAGAAGTCAAAAACAAGCATTATCCTGAAATGGAATTAAACCATCCCGTACCCGAAATACTGCACAAATATGATTATTCTTCTTATTGCAATAGAAATGGGGATGAGATCGTATTTTCAATGCTGGATTTTGTTTGTGATCATTTCAAGCATTATAGTCATGGTGTACTACCTAGTAAACCAAGTCTTGTGAGTGTTGTTAGAAGCTGTGAAGAAAATGAACAAAAAACCAATTGCAGAGGATTATCACTGATCCTCTCAGAGCTTCTGCGAATAAATGGTATCAGAGCCAGACACGTAACTTGTAAACCATATGAAGAGCAATTTCAGGATTGCCATGTTGTAGTAGATTGTCTGATGCCCTCAGGTTCAAGAATAATGCTTGACCCTACATATCGGCTTTACTTTACAGATGGTAACGGAGAATATGTTTCATTGCGGCAGCTTCGAGAAGCAATTATCGCAGGTAAAACACTTCACCCGAATAAAACCGCTTCATATAACGGAACCGGATTTAACTATGATGAATACATAGAATATATGTCGAAAAATCTTCTGAGATTAAATACAAATTATCGCTTGAACGATACAGACTCTATTTCCTCCCAGATCGAACTTATCCCAAAAGGATACAGCACAAAGGGTTATTCAAGAAAAGTGCAATACACTACATCACCGGAATATTTCTGGAACATAGGTGAGAATTAATTAGTTGAATATACACAATGCCCCGAAACATTCTGAAATGCTTCGGGGCAAAGCTTATGTATGTGTATCAGAGCTTTACCCCCTTCGCTGTTTTGCGGGGCAAAAAATTGTCCTTTTAACTAAATTTGGCAAAGGTTTAACGCTAAAATTTCACTTGACATAAAGAGTGACGGGGTGTATAATTAATATGTGCATCTGTGGGAACAATCCATTTGACGCGAAAGGAAATGAACAATGAAGATTTATAAGCTCGCCGCTGTGCTGACAGCTGCAATAATGGCATTCTCATGTACAGCTTGCAGTCAGAAAAATAGCAAGAAAAGCAAGTCGGCGAAAAAACATAAAACAAGCAGTTTCGTTACTGATGAGAGCACAGCGGACGAAATAGTCACCGACGGTGAGACTGATTCTGTCACAGCGCAGAACGGTGTACATATCAAACAGGCATATGACCTGCTGAAGAGCGATCAATATCGCATAAAACTTACTTATACCGATGCTTCCGGAAATGAGACCGAGATCACAAGACTCAAAGACGGTGATAACTATTACGAGCTCCAGACCAATGAGATCGGGACAAGCGGCTTTATAACAGTTGACGGAACATCTTATGATTTCGACAATGTGTGCGGCATTTACCGCAAAAAGAATTCGATCATACCAATAAGTGTTATCGAAACCGTTGTGGAGCAGGATCTTCCCGCTACCGACACACACATAAATGCCGAAGACGCAAAGATCTATGACGTTGAAGAATACACATATACAGGCGGTTCTTACATAACCGTTATGGATTTTTACTTTGATAAAGAAACAGGGCTTCCCGCCAAGTACACTACTACATATATGGTCGAAGCTGTAAACGGAGACGAAGGCATGACCGAGACCAGGACTATCAAGGAGATATCCTACGGTTCTGAAGATGAATTGCTGACCACCGACGGCCAGACCAAAAACATCGACAAATCTGTGTTTGATCTGTCGTTCTTATCAGGTCTTGTTGATTTCGGCGTTATGACCCCCGAACAAAAGCTTGGATATTGCCAGGCGATATTTGTCACCAGCGGCGTAAGCGCTGAAGAACTTACTTCTGCCGCAATGAATGATGAAAAATTGAAAAATATATCCTATGAGGAACTGACTTCGCTGGTATACACCTACGGAGACAAAATCTGAGAGGGATCCCGATATAATGAATATCTTGAAATTATTGCACCCTAAGGCGTGCATAGAATATCTTTACAATGACTGCACTGCAAGACAGACCCTTGAAAAAATGAAGAACCACGGTTATTCCGCCGTTCCTGTTATCGACAGAGAGGGCAGGTTCGTAAAAACAGTGTCCGAGGGCGATTTTCTTCGTTTCATGGTAGAAAAAGGAATGTATGATATCCGTGAGATGGAAAGCTTTCCGCTTGAAAAAATACCCCCGAAGATACAAATGCAAACCGTGAACGTGTCTTCGACTGTGGAAGATCTGATACTTCTGAGCATGGATCAGAACTTTGTTCCTGTCATCGATGACAGAGGCATATTTATCGGTATCGTCACAAGAAAGGATATACTGGATTATTGCTACAAGACGATCATGCATCAGGACAGCAGTGAAACTACGACCGAAAAGGTTTAAAATAACAGAATTACTGAAAGGAATGGTAAGGAGAAATGAAGAACAGTAACCGTAAGGGCGGCGCCGCAGTTGTCGCTCTGCTGGTAATGATCATCATCGTGGCAGTAAGCTGCGCACTGATGGTAGTTACAGGCAGAAAGATGATCAAACCCAACGAAAGTGTGAGCTCACCCGCGACCGCAGACTATGACACCACCCCCACCGACGAGGAAACAACTGCTGAGGACGATCTGGCAGAACTGATACCCGAGCCGAAGCCCTCAATGCTTCCCGGTGTATCAGACAAGTATGAAACAGTAAATCTTAAAGATATCACCTGCGAAAAAGCTATTCTGCTGGACAGCGAATCCAATGAGATACTGGCAGGCGTTAAGTACAACGAGAAGATCTTTCCCGCATCTCTGACAAAGCTGATGACCCTGCTTGTAGCGGTTGAAAATATCGATGATATGAACGCCAAGTACAAGTTCACCAAAAAGGACATCGAACCCCTGCAGGAAGAAAACGCAAGCTGCGCAGGCTTCGTGGCAGGCGATGAAGTTACTATGGAAGATCTGCTTTATGCAGCTATTCTTCCCAGCGGAGCTGACGGCACTATCGGTCTTGCAAATGCTATTGCAGGCAACGAAAAGAACTTTGTCAAGCTGATGAACGACAAGGTAGCCGAGCTCGGACTCACCGATACCAATTTTGCTAACGCAAGCGGTCTGCATCACAAGCAGCACTACACCACTGCTCAGGATATAGCAGTTATAACAAAAGCCTGCATGGAAAACAAAACCTGCCGCAAAGTACTCTGCACAAAGACATGGACCACAAATCCCACTAAGGAATTTAAAGACGGTATCGAGCTTGACAGCATTTTCCACTCTCGATTTGACGGCTACTTTATCGACACCGATCAGGACGGCAGCGACGATGCAAAGATACTTGGTGGTAAGACAGGTTTCACCGATGAAGCAGGTTACACCCTTGCAACTGTAGTTGAATACAAGGGCAAGGAATATATCACAGTTACCACAAAGAGCGATACGTACTTTGATTCTGTTGAAGATTCCATACTCATCTTTGAAAACTATCTGCCCGGCGCAGTCGGTACTCCCGATGACCGCAAGGAAAAGGAGCCCGATACCGACAGCAGCGATGAATCGGAGGAAGAAGTTAACGAAGGCACATTCATCACTCTCAAGGAAAAAGATAACAGCAGCAAGAGCGAAGATGACGATGACAGCAGTTCAAGACCCGTTCCCGACGAGGACGTTGAAGCTTAAAAGATATTTGTCCGAGAACAGATTGTTCTCGGACATTTTTTATGCGCTGACACAATATGGATAATATCACAGAAAATACACAATAATATGTTAGTATATATCAAGGTAATGTGCTGACAGCTGATATGACCAGATGCACAACCAACTATACTAATGCGAGGAGAGTTTGCATGGGCGATATTTCCTGCGTATGCAATTATTTATGAGTAAAAACAAAAACAGCACCACAGCATTCCGTGTGGCACTGGGTGGTATATGTGCGGCAGTATGTCTGCTTTTGATGTTCAGCAGTTCTTTCCTGCCGGGACTAAGCTATGCTATACCGGTGTTTGCAGGAGTGCTTATGGTCGTGATGATAGTCGAAACTGACAGCAAGTGGGCGATAGCAGATTACTGCGCGGTGAGTCTCCTTTGTATATTCATAACACCTAATTTTGAAGCTTCCCTGCTGTTCATACTGTTCATGGGCTATTACCCGATATTGCAGTTCCGGCTTTCAAAAGAAAAAAACAAACTTTTAGTCTGGATCGTCAAACTTGCAGTTTTCAATATAGCGATAGTTATATATTACAATCTCTTCAAGTTCATATTCACATCTGTGGATATGCTAGAAGGCACCGAGTTTCTTGGAAAATATGCAATACCTCTGCTGTGGGCTGAAGCGCAGATATGTTTCCTTGTGTACGATAAATTCCTGTCGCTGACGATAGACGTTTATATAAACTGGTTCCGCAAAAAGATACTGCGGAGAAAATGATATGTTTTGGAGATAAGCAAAATGAAAGAAGAAAATACACAACATATCACGGAGAAAACAGATACTAAAAAACATCTCCACGAACACAGAAAACGCCGAAACAAACGACGCGTACAAATAGTCACGGTAATAGTCATACTGGCGCTTCTAACGGTAGCCTCACTGGCATCTATACCCTTGGTAAAGGTTCTGCGTACCGAAGAAGGCATGGATAAGCTGAAAGAAACACTTGAAACCAAGTATTCAGGTATTGAGAGTATGCTGATATTCATGCTGATACAGGCAGTACAAGTCATAATCGCAGTTATCCCGCCTGTGCAGATAATCGGTGGTGTACTGTTCGGCTGGTTCATAGGATTCCTGCTGTCTTTCGGTGGAACGATGCTTGGCACCTTCGTAATATTCATGATGGTCAACAAATTCGGCAAACCATTAGTAGAAGCTTTCATAGATGAAAAGCACCTGACGAAGTATAAATTTCTTCAGGACGAAAGCAAGCTGATCAAAGTGCTGGTGATACTCTACCTGATACCCGGCATACCGAAGGATATCATATCCTATATCGTACCGCTGACAAAAATCAAAAGACGTGATTTTTTCATGTACGTCATGCCATGCCGCATCCCAGCGATCCTGATGTCAACGACCCTCGGCAGCAATGCGATAGACGGTAATTTCAAGACTGCACTTTGCATTATTTTCGCGGCGATAGTTCTTGGAATATTCGGATTTCTTTTCAAGGACAGCATAGTTGAAAAGCTGAAAGGACACAAACACAAGTCATAAAATAAGGCACTTCCGTTTTATGGAGGTGCCTTTTTTCATATGCGTTACATCATTTAGGGTAAACGAATCTTTTGTTCTCAGTGAGGTCGTTAAGGTAGCGTCTGATGTAGTACTTAGCCATATTGAGGTTCTGCTCGGAATAGTTTCCGCATTCCTCAGGCTTTGCACCGGGGATATCACCTTCAAAATCAAGTATGAACTTACACATATCAACGATAGTATCATAAATGCTCTCGGATGTCTGTGCGCCGAAGAAGATCACATAAAATCCTGTACGGCAGCCCATTGGTCCGAAGTAAACAACATCATCCTTGACGGGACAGCTGCGAAGAAATGTCGCACCAAGATGCT
>Ga0256405_10012623_pt1 | contig 10413 bp, 8 predicted proteins | sample RumenRJG_02DNA_FD_189096 | JGI IMG/M metagenome (GOLD analysis project Ga0256405, IMG submission 189096) | Bovine rumen microbial communities from Lethbridge, Alberta, Canada - RJG_02 | ecosystem: Host-associated > Mammals > Digestive system > Stomach > Rumen | place: Canada: Alberta | collected... | reverse complement strand
GTTGCCTGTCATGTACTTCAAAACAATCTACCTCCAGAAGGTATTTTATGGAAACTGATGTTTCCGAATATCCACATAGTCACTAGAATATCACAGTTTTGGCGCGAGGTAAAGCATTTCCTTGCTCAATGGACGGCTTGCAGACCTGCGTTCTTGCGCAGTTCGTCCACCAGCTTTGCGACGCGGAGCGACTGCTCGTTGCTGCGGCGAACAGATTCTTCGTCCTGCGTTTCAAAAATCTTCGCGAAGGACTGGAACTCGCTCACCATGCGGTTCTCATAGCGGTTCGATTCGACGACGCAGTCCTTGCCATTCGCATGCACGATGACACGCGGCAGCTCGTTCGGCGCACCTTCAAGCTCCATCCAGCCCCGCTCGCCCTGCACGACGGCAAAGCCGCGGCTCGCCGAATCCTTCGCGCCGACGGCCGTTGCAAAGAAATCAGGATAGCGCAGCACGGCCACGCCCGACGTATCGACACCATTGAAGCCGCGATTCGCCGTATATGTCCCCGATACTGGCGCACCGAACAGGCCGCAGATCAGGTTGAGATTGTAGATATTGATGTCATAGAGCGCGCCGCCCGCCATCGCGGGGTCGAACGCTGGCAGCACCATGCCCGCAAGATACTTGTCATAGCGGCTCGAATACTGCGAATAATTCGCCTGGACTGCGCGAATCGGGCCGAGCTGGGCCAGCGCGTCCTGCATTGCGCGAAAATTCGGCAGGTAGAGAAGCGTCACTGCTTCGAGAATCATGCAGTGCTTCGCCTCAGCAAGGTTGATGAGCTCCTTGACTTCCTCATACGTTGGCGCGAACGGTTTTTCGATGATGACGTTCTTCCCCGCTTCGAGTGCCTGCTTCGCATATTCATAATGCACGGTGTTCACGAGGCCGACATAGACAAAGTCCGCCGCATCCTCGGCGAGCAGCTGCGCATAGTCCGTCCAGACCTGCGGGATGTTCCGCTCTTTTGCAAGCGCTTCCGCTTTCGCGCGGCTCTTCGGCCGTGCGAAGACCGATGTGATTTCGATGTCCGGCACCTCTTTGAGCGCATCGAGCGCATCATGGACGATTTTTCCTGTTCCGAGAATGGCGAGTTTCATGAAAGTTCTTCCTTTCCTACCGTGTTCATTTGACCGCGCTGAGATATTTCACACCTTTGATGTACGGCTTTCCCTCTGCATTCGGATAGACCAGCGTCGTCAGCACGACCTGACGAAGGTAATGTTTCCCTGTCTCGTCAAAATAACTGCTCATGGCCTGGAGCGCCATCGGCGTGCCGTCCGCATCCTGCCCGATATACATCATGACATGCGTGTCATTCGATAGCAGCGTACCGACGGGGAAACCGATCGTGAGCAGAGCGAGACGGGCATTTGTTTTCCCATGGAGCGCGACGCGATACGGCAATGCCTGCCCCTGCACGTCAGCGTCGCGCGGAATCTCGATGCCCATAGAGCGATAGACATCGCCCGTGAACGCCGAGCAATCAACACTGTCATCGAGCCCGCCCCAGCCATAGACATCGCCGAGAAAGCGAAAGCCCTGCCGCACGAAATTATTCTCCGTGCACGGCAGGAAGCCATGATGCAGGTCATCATCAAAGACAGCAGGTTGAGGATGGAGGGCCAGCGTGCCATCCGGGGTGCGTGACGGCACCAGAAGCAACGGTTCTCCGCCTGCCTTCCCCCGGTAGCCACGCAACGGAGCTCTTGCCAGCGGGATCTTTGCGCCCATCTGATAGAGCGCCGTCTTGCCAGCCGATTCGTCATAAAGCTTCCAGCTGTCTGCCGTCACGACGGCAAAATCCTTCGGTGCGGCAAACTGCATCCACGTCGCACGATTCGTCAATGCAAATGCGCGCTTCGAGAGCCAGCCTTCATAATTCCGCATCACGACATGCGAAAATCTCCCATCGTCACTGTCCTCGTAAACGAGCAGCGGCTCGCACGGATCGACGGCCGTCGCCTGCTGCTCGTCATACTGCGTTCCATCGGGCGGCACAGGCGTCAGGCGCAGATTCCCGCGCCGCGTCGCCACGCCATAGCGCACATCTGCCGTCACAGGCTCCGCCGCAAGATCTTCGAGCGTCTCCGTCGCCCCACGCATCTCCTCATTGAATGCAGCAATTTCCGCCTGCGAAAACAGTACGCGCTCCCCGTCCGGATTTCGTTCCGTCCAATACGACGCCTCCGCCCGTTCGTCCGTCACAGCAGGCGAAGCGGCCTCGGCCACGCAGGCAAACAGAACGGATCCTGCAACATAGAGCAGGAACGCCAGCATCGAAACAAAAAAGCCCTTCCCATCATGCATGTTTCAATAAAACCTTCTTCCCGCAGAACGCTGCGCCATACCGCTGCACCTTCTCGATGCCGCGCACACGGAACGATGCCTCGTAGTCACGCTCCGCGATCTGCGCGAGCGCTTCGTCCGCCTTTGCGTCGAGTGCATCCTCCGTCTCTGCCGTCTTGAATTCGAATATCAGGCCCGTGTTCTGCACGTCTTTCGGGAACGCGGCAACATCAAACCGGCCATAACCGGCCTCCTTGTTCGACTGCACTTCATAATCCGGCACGAGCACGGCCGTCATGCCGAGGACAAAACCGTGGTAGAACGACTCTTTTTCGCCCGTATCGAACGAGCTCGCAAGGACTTTCAGATACTCCGACAAGCCGCTCTGCGCCGTTGCAAGGTCGCCATCAAGAAACGCCTGCATGAGGTCAATCAGGTCTGTCGAAAGCCGGTCTGCGTGGAAGCGTTCCAGTACTTCGATTTGATAGAGTGTCAAAAGTTCCAGATTCGGCAGGACAAGTTCCGCCCGTTTCACCGCACCAATGCGGCGCACCTGCCGACACGTCAGATATCCCGTGTTCAGAAGCATCATATACAATGCATTCTTATTCTGATGAATCTCGCTGTAAATGAATCCCTCCCGAAGATTCGCACGAATAGGAACCCCCTGCATGACGCCTTGCAAGCGCTCCCACGTTTCGTCATCATTATGCTCCATCATTTCTTGCAGGATAGAGTTGCCCGACGTATTCACCCAATAAGCATCCGGTTCACAGTCAGCATCGAAATAATTAAGCACAGACCATGGATTGTAAATTTCGATTTTCCTCTCTCCGAAGCGATATCCGTCATACCACTTGCGAATCTCTGGCAGCTTGTCCTGACGGTCAAAATCCTCAGCGATGCCCTCCACATCCTGTGACGTAAAGCCGAACGCTTCCGGATAACCCGTATTCAAGACACTATCTACTTTCAGATTATTGAGGTCAGAAAAGATACTTTCTTTCGAAATGCGAAGGACACCCGTAAGGACAGCAAAATCAAGCGATGGATTCGTTTTGAGTGCTTTCGTCAGCATCACGCGGATGAATTCAATCGCCTCATCATAAAAATGATAATGCCACCCCTGCTGAATCGGCACATCGTATTCATCAAGCAACAAAACGGGCTTGCAGTGATAATGTTGTTCAAGCAAGCGAAGCAGGAACGAGATTGCCCCCATTTCTTTTACCAGATTGGCCCTGCCTTCACGAATCTGCTCAAAATCCTCTCGATCCGTCAGATCCATATCTGCATCCTTCAAAAGGAATCGGTACTGACGGAACAATTCAGAGAACAGGCCGCGCAGTCCGCTCTCCATTTTCTCCCAGCTCGAAAGCTTAAGCTCACGCAACGTCAAGAACACGACGGGCCGCGTCCCCTGTTCTTTCATCGCTTCCGCATCATCTGCAATCGCAAGGCCATCAAACAATTTCCTATGTTTCTCTGCCTTCTCAATGTCAAAGAAATAGCGCATCATCGAAAGCATCAGCGTCTTGCCGAACCGCCGAGGCCGCGTGAAAAGCGTGACGGCTGCATGGCGGTCAAGAAATTGCCGGATGAACCGCGATTTATCGACGAAATAATATTCTTTGCGCACCTGTTCGAAATCATCCTCGCCAATGGGAAGCCGCAACTGCATAGAAAAATCCCTCCTTCATGTCTTTTTTCTCAGTATATCACGAGTCCTGCGCGAAAGAAAAGCTGCCACACGGATTGCCTTGCAGCAGCTTCCATATTATTTTTCTGGCAGGACGACGCCACCGATGAACATGCGATGCCACGGGAAGTAGAAGTCGAGGCGGTCAACGCCCGGATAAGGCGGCAGGTTCTGCGCCGCGAACTGGCGCAGGAGGCGCGTCACGCGCAGCTGCGTCGGCACTTCGTAGCGGCCGAGATTCAGATAGACCTCAGGATTCATGAGCCACGAAAGCTGGTTCGTCACCTGCGTGCGCACGTTCGACTGGTAGCCCCAGTCATCGAGATAACGCTCCAAGAGCAGGCGGTCGACATCGGCGTCTGGCAGACGCACATTCAGCATACCCTGGCCGAGTGCGAAACCGACGCTGTTCGTCGCCGTGTTCCAGCCTGCATAACCATAGAGGCGGAACAGTAGTGCGTTGTCGCGCAATGCATTCATCAGCGCGTTGTCTGAACCATTCGTGCGCGTGATATCTGCGATGGCCACGCGATGGCCGGCCGCGATGAAATTGGCCGCGAACTGCGCAAAGCTCGCCGCATCATAATAATCCGTGCCGTCGTTATCCGCATCATTTCCATACCCCATGCGGCCGTAAGGCGGCGTATTCACGAGCAGCACGAGGTCGGCCTTCGCCGGGTCGGGCACGGCGACCGCGCCCGCAATCAGGAGGTCGGAACGGATGGAGTCGGCAATCGGCTCGTCAGAGTAATCCGGCACCATCGCACCGCCAACGCCCCAGTTGTACTGCACATTGACGAACGGCATCGTATGCGAGAGGTCGTTGACAGCCCGCGCAAGAAGCAGCATCGAAAACTCATCGATGCCCGCAAGCATCTGGAAGCGGCTGTCCGGCACATCGGCCGAATCCTCCGCAAGCTTGCGGCTCTCCATGTGCGTTGCCGAGAGCGGCGCATTATCGTCTTTGCCAAGCACGAAATAATCGAGCTGGCCCTGCCGCGCGAGGTCGATGAGTTTTTCGTCCACAACGAAATTCTTCTCGCGGCGGCCCATCCAGTCATCCCAGACTCCCGTCGGCACAGCATTCGAAAGCGATTGGAGTTCCTGCTGCTCTGCGGATGTCAGGCCGCTGGCATCCTTCTTGTCGAGCAGCCCCGACTTGCGGAAAATCTGCGAGCCATACGTCAGATAGTACGATGGTTCCTCGCCGCCCGAAGCAGGCCCCGACGACGGCGTGCGCATCAGCGAGCCGAATGCATAGACTTTCATCTTCGGATTCAGTTTTTTAAGGCTCTCGATGCGGCCGACCCGCTCCGCAAGTTCCTCCTCGCTGAGCTCATGCTTCCGCGAAGCCACGAGGCCGCCATAGATGATCGAATCCGTCGACACGACCGCCGCATCCGCGCGGACAGCCTGTGACGCAGCCCACTGCCAGAGCTCATCTGGTTTCCCTTCCTCGATGCCGCCAAGCATCTCCTTCGGCGGCATCAGAACGGTATAGCCGAGCTTTTCCACCGCCTCGGCCGACTGCTCGCGCGACGTCGGCCGGTCATCATGCGGCACAAAGAGGATCGTCCCCTTGCCCTGCGCGGCCTGCGTCTTTGCTGGCACCTCTTTCTGCGACGACCGCGCAGACGCGCAGCCAGAAAAACTCTCTATGACAACCATAACGGCCGCGAACACGGCTATGAACATTCCAAAAAACTTCTGGTATCTATGATTTCGACGGCAACTCATCCCGTGCGTCTCATTCCCCTCATGCTTCATTTGCGCGATAAAAACCGTGCGTCGCTTTCTATTATAACGCATGAGAGCCAAAGGCGCAAAGGTGCCGGAAACAGACTTCAGCCATCACTGCTGCTGCTCTGCGTACCATAGATGATGGGCGAGATGCCATCTACCCAGAGTGCCCGTGCCAGGGCATCCTCCGGCGACTTTCCCATCCCGATCCACCGGCTCTGCGAGCGCCACCACATGTCGGCCGCAATCTCATACTGGCCATCCACGACGTTGCCTGTCGGCACGAAGCGGAAACGCGCGAGGAACTTCATCTCGCCATCCCGCACGAATTTTACATCGGCATACCAATGATCCGTATACTCGAGCGTCTCCGGCATCAGATAGTAATCGACACCGTCCGGCCCCTGATACACCCAGATGTCTTCGGCCGAAGCACGGCCGGGCAGCAAAGCAGCTCCCCACAAGAACAGAACCGCCAGACCGATGCGACAGAAAAAAGCCTTCTTCAGATTCTGGCAGAATTTTATCACATTCACGTTATCGCCCCCTTGATTCCAAAAGTATACCACATTCGTCCGCAAAATGTGGTATACTTTTGTCAGAAAAACTTTACTAAAACAATTTTGACAAAACTTATACGATAAAATTGCACAGAAAGGAATCCTCTTCATGAATTTTCTTGGACGTGTAACAGAACGCAAGCAACTGCATCGCATGGACAAAAGCCGGCAACAGGAGGTCACACTGCTTTACGGCCGACGGCGCGTCGGCAAGAGCGCTCTCTTGCAGAAATTTCTCGAAGAAACAGAAACGCCCAGCCTGTATTACGAATGCAAGCAGACTTCAGAAGCAAACAACGTTGAAAGCCTCTCATCACTTCTATCTGAATCGCTCCATCTCCCGCCGCTTGCCTTCTCCGGCATCGAACCCCTGCTCGATTATTTCTTTCACCGCGCCGAGCAATCGCCCTTCCTGCTTGTGCTCGATGAATATCCTTATCTGCGCGAAGCCGTGCCTGGTCTCGACAGCATCCTGCAATCGCTGATTGACCGCTATGCCGAAAGTTCTCACCTGCATCTCATTCTCTGCGGCTCGTTCGTTGATACGATGAAATCCCTGCTGCTCGCGCACAATCCGCTCTACGGCCGCATCAGCCTCACGATGGAGCTCCTCCCAATGGATTATTTTGATGCAGCCGCATTTTATCCGACATTTTCTGCCGAGGACAAAATCCGCCTCTACAGCGTCTTTGGCGGCATTCCTTATTACAACCGCCTCATCGACCCGCACCAGAGCGTACGCGACAACTTGCGCGACCTTCTCGTCGCCTCCGGTGCACGCCTCGAAAACGAAGTCCCATTCTATCTGCAAAGCGAACTCTCAAAATTCCAGAATGCCAACGAGGTCTTTGAAGCGCTCGCGCGCGGCTTTTCGCGCTACAGCGACATTCTGTCCCAATCTCATCTGAGCAGTCCGACGCTCGCAAATGTCTTGAAACGCCTCTTGCAGATGAACGTCATACGAAAAGAATCTCCCATCAACGATCCAAACAACCGAAAACGCGCTGGCTACTACATCGATGACCCGCTCTCCGCCTTCTACTACCGCTATCTCCATCGCTATGCCTCGCAGCGACAGGTCATGCCGCCAGAACTTTTTTTCGACCGCTACATCGCTGATGATTTTGAAACTTCCTATGTCCCGCATTTCTTCGAAACGATCTGCCGCCAATTCCTCATCCGCCAGAATCGGCAGGGCCGACTCAAAGAACCCTTCGAAGCCATTGGAAAGTATTACTACGACATCCCTGCTGAACATCGAAATGGAGAATTTGATGTCGTGACGAAAGACCGGCTTGGTTATACATTCTACGAAGCAAAATTCCGCAAAGAACCCGTGACATCCGCCATGATGGAGCATGAAATCCAACAAGTGAACGCCACGGGCCTGCACTGTCATCAATATGGATTTTTCTCACGCAGCGGATTCGAAACCATCGACCGGCCAGATATTGTCCTGTACCCGCTGGAAACACTCTATAAGGAATGAAACGTTCTTCAAAGCTGCTTGAGGAAGTTCTCCATCATCTTCTTCCCATCCGGCGTCAAGATCGATTCGGGATGGAACTGGATGCCTTCGATGTTCTTGGCTTTGTGGCGGACGCCCATGATCGTGCCGTCGGCGAGGTCGCTTGTGACTTCGAGGCAGTCCGGCAGCGTCGCACGGTCGATGACGAGGGAGTGGTAGCGGCCGATGGGGACGTTCTGCGGGATGCCTTCGTAGAGGCCCTTGCCGTTGTGCTGGAGCGGCGAGGTCTTGCCGTGGACGATTTCGCCTGCGCGGACAATCTTGCCGCCAAAGACTTCGCCGATGGCCTGATGGCCGAGGCAGATGCCGAGAATCGGCACCTCCCCGCCGAGCTCGCGGATGACCTGCTCCGTGATGCCGGCATCGCTCGGGATGCCGGGGCCTGGGGAAAGGACGACGGCGTCATATTTTTTCGCGCGAATCTCTTCGACCGTCGTCTGATCGTTGCGGATGACCTCGACATCCGCGCCGAGCTCGCTGAGCAGCTGGAAGACGTTGTAGGTGAAGGAATCGTAGTTATCTAAAATCAACAACATCGTTTTCCACCTCCTCGACGACTTCAAACAGCGCTTTCGATTTCTGCAAAATTTCCTGATATTCGCGTTCAGGCACGGAATCAGCGACGATGCCGGCCCCCGACTGGATGACGGCCGTGTCGTCGTGCTCGATGCGCATCGTGCGGAGCGTGATGCACATGTCCATGTTGCCGGCGAAATCCATGTAGCCGACCGTGCCGGAATACGTGCCACGCTTGACGGGCTCGAGGTCATGAATGATTTCCATGGCGCGAAGCTTCGGTGCGCCGCTGACCGTGCCGGCCGGGAATGTGGCCTTGAGCACGTCCATCGGCGTAAAGCCGTCTTTCAGTCGGCCCGTGACCTCGGAGACCATGTGCATGACGTGGCTGAAGTATTCGACCTGCCGCAGCTTCGTGACGCGCACGGTGCCTGCGTCGCTGATGCGGCCGATGTCGTTGCGCGCGAGATCGACGAGCATGGAGTGCTCGGCGACTTCCTTGACGTCCTGCTTGAGGTTCGCTTCGAGCGCGGCGTCTTCTTTCTGCGTTGCGCCGCGGCGGCGCGTGCCTGCAATCGGATACGTGTAGATGTCGCGGCCCGCGACCTTGACGAGCATTTCGGGCGATGCGCCGACGAGCTTCGTGCTGCCGAAGTTGACGTAGAACATGTACGGCGATGGGTTGACCTGCCGCAGGCGGCGGTAGAAATGAAAGCAGGGCTTCGTGATGTGCGTGCGGAACTGGCGCGACGGCACGACCTGGAAGATGTCGCCTGCGAAGATGTGCTCTTTCGCTTTCTCGATGGCCGCGATGAAATCCTCTGGCGCCTTGCCGTATTTCGCGAGGAAGTCGAGCTTTTCGCGGCGCTGCGGCGTGTCGTCGTCGTTCGGCACGTAGGGCGCGGCGAGCTTCTGCTTGACGTGCGCCATCTTCTTTTCGATTTCCTCGTAGATTTCCGCAGGGCTCGCTTCGCGCCCGCGCAGGTCAGCGAGATAGATGAGGCGTGCACTGTTCTTCAGCGCGTCGATGACGACGAGGATGCGGCAGAGCATGAACTCGCCGAGGAGCTCTTCATCGCCGATGTCCATGCCGCGCACGCGGTCGAACGTCGAGACGACTTCATAATTGAAGTAGCCGACGAGGCCGCCATTCGCGAGCGGCAGTTCCGCGTCTTCGAGCGCAGGACGGAATTTCCGCATGTACTGCTTGATGGTTTCGACGGGGTCGCCGTCGATGCTCTTCATGAGGCCGTTCTCCTGGATCATGAGCTTGTCTTTGAAGACCTGGATGCGCGAGAACGGCTCGGCGCCGAGAAATGAGTAACGGCCGAACTGCTGATGCGTCGTATCGACGGATTCGAGCATGAAGCCTTTTTCTTCGCCAACGAGCTTGTAATAGATGGAGACCGGCGTATCAAGATCCATGTTGATCTCGGTCGAGACGGCGATGAGGTTGCGCTCGGCCGCAAGTTTCTGGAAGCCTTGAATGTCTGGCAGGAGTTCCATGATGGATGTTTCCCTCCCTTTGTGGTACGATAGCAGATAAATGAGATTTCTGAAATGGAGCGATGGATGATGAACGATGATTGCGTCGGCTTTCCGCCGAGCGTTGATGAAAACTGCCGCGTGCTCGTGCTCGGCTCGATGCCGAGCGTGAAGTCGCTTGCAGAGCAGCAATATTATGCCCACCCGCAGAACCGCTTCTGGCCCATGATGACGAAAATCCTCACGGGGGAAGACGTGCCGCCCGCCGTGTACGCTGACCGTTTGCGCATGCTGCGCGAACATCACATCGCGCTCTGGGATGCGATTGCGAGCTGCAAGAGAGAGGGCAGCCTCGACTCGGCCATTCACGATGAAATCGGGAATGATTTCTCGAAGTTTTTGGCAAAGTGGCCGAGAATCACGACCATTCTCTGCAATGGCGGAAAGTCGTTCCAGTGCTTTCGGCGCTATAACAAGGCGCTGCTGGCGCGGGAGAACCTGACCATCCGCCAGATGCCATCGACAAGCCCCGCGAATGCGCGGTGGAGGCTGAATATGTTAATCGACGAGTGGCGAAAGGCTCTGAACCT
>Ga0256405_10012622_pt1 | contig 10413 bp, 10 predicted proteins | sample RumenRJG_02DNA_FD_189096 | JGI IMG/M metagenome (GOLD analysis project Ga0256405, IMG submission 189096) | Bovine rumen microbial communities from Lethbridge, Alberta, Canada - RJG_02 | ecosystem: Host-associated > Mammals > Digestive system > Stomach > Rumen | place: Canada: Alberta... | reverse complement strand
AAAAACATAGTTAGTCTTTTTTCCATAAACACTCTCTTGTTATTAATAATATATTAAAAAATAAATTGTTCACTACTCGCTGGCTGGTCCCCGAAGGGTACGGAGCCAATAATCCCTTTTAAGGAAAATCCCGTGCAAAGATAATGCTTTCATTTGTAAATAACAAATAAAATATGTAAAAATTGACTTTTTGTGCTCTTTTTTTAATCTTTTGCCGAATAATTATGCCAAAATGATGCATAATTAACGCGAAAATGTTTCATTTCGTTAGGCCATTTTTGTGTAGAAGAGCAGAAGACAAGGAAATGTTCTATATATATAATAAGGTACGCGCAAGGATTAACTCAGTATAAGTTGCCTATATCGACATCATGCGGAGCCTATATCGACATGGTGCGGAGCCTATATCGACGATGTACATATAGGCTATGTTGCATGTGAGTAGCCTATATGTATGATGCGAGAAGCGTATATCTTTGTTGCTCATTTGCCGATTTTTGTAATTAGACCTAACCCCTAACCCAACAGGCTTCAAATGCTGATGTACAAAGGGATTGAGGCGGGTTAGGTCTATTTTGAGACCTAACCTAGACCTAACCCAGACCTCACCTATAAATAAATAAGGTGGGAAGGTGAAGCGTCAAAATAACATATATTAACAGACAAAAACGGCTGGAAACTGCAAATAGCTCGTATAATTTTTGTATCTTTGCACTGCCTAAGACGAGAGAGCATGAGCTAAAGGCTAGACTCATGAAAAACACGTCAAGAGACCAGATAACTTTAAGTTTAACAATTAAAAAAGTTTCTTTTATCTATGAGTAATGATTTACTTGTAAGTGGAAAGGCTGTGCCTGCCTCAACCAAAAGCACATTAGTTATTGAGGAATTCCTCATGGAGTATTACCGTTTCCGTCAGAACATTCTGAACGGGAAGGTAGAGTTTTCAACCAAGCAGAGCGATGGGGCGTTCGGCCCGTTTGAACCTCTGACGCAGAAGGCTCTGAATGCCATTATTCTGCGAGCCAAAGAGGATGATGACGATGAGAAGAAGAATCCACAGGCAGACATCAAGTTGTATGTGGACTCTGACCTTGTGCCCAAGTTCGATCCTATTGCCGACTACCTGAATTCATTGCCTAAGTGGGATGGTCACAACTATGTGGCCGACCTCTTCGGACGAATCCCTGGCATCACCTCTGAGCAGGCTGCCTTCCTCGCCAAATGGTTCCGTTCAGCTGTAGCCCATTGGTTGCAGATGGACAGCCTTCATGGAAATGAGGTGGTGCCTACGTTCATCGGAGCCCAGGGTTGTGGTAAGACCACCTTCTTCCGTCGTTTGTTGCCTGAGCATCTGGAGCAGTATTATAAGGACACCATTGACCTTGCCAACAGGTTTGACAAGGAGATGGCCTTGACCAACAACTTGTTGGTGAATCTGGATGAGTTGGAGGCCATTCGCCCCTCGCAGCATGCCTCGCTGAAGCAGACCCTGTCGAGGAACAAGGTGAACGGTCGTCCCATTTATGGTACTGCCCAGGAAGATCGAGCCCGTTATGCCTCGTTTGTGGCTACGACGAACAATCCCCATCCCCTGACGGATGCTACGGGTAGCCGTCGTTATATCTGCATCCAGATTCCCAAGGGTCTGTATATCAATAACGAGGGCGACATCAACTATGAGCAGTTGTATGCGCAGGTGCTCTATGAGTTGCGCGAGCAGAAGGCACCTTACTGGTTTGACAATCTGGAAGTGGAGCGCATTCAGGAGTTGAACCTGGACTTCATGGAGCAGAAGGATATGGCTGAGCTTATCAACGCCTGTTTCCGTAAACCTGAGGAAGGTGAAATTCCTGTGACGATGGACAGCACCCAGATGCTGAAGCTGATTCAGGTGGAATATCCCTCTATGAAGATTAACCAGAGCGCAAGGGTATGTCTGGGAAGGGCTATGAAGGAGTTGGGCTTTGCCCATACCTCTTGTAAAAACGTGGCCCACTACAAGGTCATTCCCTTGAAAGCAGCCTGATGGGTGAGGTGTAGGTTAGGTCTCAAAATAGACCTAACCTGCCTGAAACCCTTTATACATCAGCATTTGAAGCCTGTTGGGTTAGGGGTTAGGTCTATTTTCGAAAAAAGTCATTTTACATATACCCCAGCGCTCGCAGGATGTCGTTGAGGTTCGCCACCACCATGAGCAGGATAAGGATGCCAAAGCCTACGTATTCGGCACGGATCATGAATTCCTCAGAGGGTTTGCGACGGGTAATCATCTCGTAGAGCAGGAACAGCACGTGGCCACCGTCCAGGGCGGGGATGGGCAGGATGTTCATGAAGGCGAGGATGATAGAAAGGAAGGCCGTCATCTTCCAGAACATGTACCAGTCCCACATGGGTGGGAAGAGTGAGCCGATAGCTCCGAAACCGCCTAACGACTTGGCTCCCTCGGCAGAGAAGATGTACTTCAGGTCGTCAACGTAAGAGGCGAGGACGTGGAAACCGTACTTGATGCCAGCAGGGATACTCTCGAAGAAACCGTATTCACGGGTAATGGGCTTGTAGAGGTCGGCAATGCCCTGAACGGTAAAGCCTAACTTCAACTCTGGAGTGAGCACAACCTGAGCCGTGTCGGTGCGGGCGTCATTGCCGAAGACAACGACTACTGTGCGGGCTTTCATGCTGTCGGCAGGTGTGGTAGCCATAGCCATCATGTCGGCACGACGACCTAATTGGTCGACAAACTCGTTGTAAGAGTCAACGGCAGAACCATTGATGGCCAGAATCTTGTCGCCCTTGGCCAGACCAATCTCGGCAGCTGGGGTTCCAGGCAATACGCTGTCAACCTTGGCAGGCATCAGCGGACGTACAAACGAGGGGTCGGCCTTCATCATGTTCAGCAGGTTCAGCTCGCCAGGGAGTGCAATGCTCATGGGCTTGCCGTCACGAATAATGTCGACACGATGAGCCTCAGAGATGTCGCGATAGAGGTCGGCAGAGAAGTCCTTGAAGGGACGGATGTCCGTACCTATTAATATATCGCCATCCTTGAAACCATACGATTTGGCCTCCTGGTTGAACTTCATACCCAGCGTCATGTCCTTGACGGGGATGTAGGTGTCGCCCCACCAGAACAGGATCTGCGAATAGATGAACAGCGCCAGCAAGAAGTTGACCAGTACACCGCCTATCATGATGAGCAGGCGTTGCCAGGCCGGCTTGGCACGGAACTCGTAGTTCTGTACGGGTTGCTTCATCTGCTCGGTGTCGAAACTCTCGTCTATCATACCCGCTATCTTGCAGTAGCCACCCAGTGGCAGCCATCCGATACCATACTCTGTATCGCTATTTTTGGGTTTGAACTTGAACAGACTGAACTTCCAGTCGAAGAAGATGTAGAATTTATCTACGCGCACTCCAAAGAGTTTGGCGAAGAAAAAGTGGCCACCTTCGTGCAACAATACCAGCAGGGAAATGGCCAGAATGAATTGTAATACTCTGATAAGAAATACTTCCATTTATACGCACCCCCTAAGTTAGGGGGTTGGGGGTCTGAACAAGCGTTTATCAAACCTTTTTTTTGATTAAACATTAATTAGAGGTCTGCGCTTGTTCAGACCCCTGTCGCCCCCTAACTTAGGGGGCACATTAACTCTGTGGCGATGCGACGAGCCTCTGCATCTGTAGCGATGTAGGTGTCGTAGTCGGGCGTAGCGGAGAAAGTACAGCGCTGCATGGTTTCAGCAATGATGTCGCTCATTTGGATGAATCCGCACTTGTCCTCCAGGAATCCGCGATTCACAATCTCGTTGGCTGCATTGACAATGCAAGGCATGTTGCCCCCCTTCTGAATAGACTCGAAAGCCAGTGCCAGACAACGGAACTTCTTGAGGTCGGGCTCGAAGAAGTCGAGATGCTGGGTGGCAAAAAGGTCCAGACGGTCGCCACTCAGTGTGAGTCGCTTAGGGAACGAGAACGCGTACTGGATGGGTAAACGCATATCGGGCACACCCAGCTGGGCCTTGACGGCACCATCCTGGAATTGCACAGCCGAATGGACAATGCTCTGCGGATGGACTAATACTTGAATTTGTGAAGCCTTGACGCCAAAGAGCCATTTGGCCTCGATGACCTCGAAGCCTTTGTTCATCATCGAAGCAGAATCGATGGTAATTTTAGCCCCCATATCCCAGGTGGGATGGCGCAGGGCATCGTCCTTGGTCACCTTGGCAATCTGTTCCATTGTGAAATTGCGGAAGGGACCACCTGAGGCCGTGAGCAGAATCTTCTCAATGGGGTTGTTGTCTTCGCCCACCAGACTCTGGAAAATAGCAGAGTGCTCGCTGTCAACGGGTAGGATAGGGGCGTGATACTCAGAAGCCAGGTCGCGAATCAGCTCGCCGGCAACTACCAACGTCTCCTTGTTAGCCAATGCAATAGCCTTGTGGGCCTTGATGGCATGAATGGTGGGCGACAGACCTGCAAAGCCTACCATCGCTGTCAGCACGATATTGATAGGCCCTGCCTCAACAATCTCGTCGATGGCTTTGGCACCAGCATATACCTTCACGTCGGGCAGGTCGCTCATCAGACGTTTCAGTTCGTCGTAACGCTGTTCGTTGGCAATGACGATAGCTGCAGGCTTGAATTGATGTGCTTGCTCAGCCAGCAGTTCCACTTTGTTATTAGCTGTCAGACAATACACCTCGTAGAGGTCGGAGTGTTCGGCAATAACCTCCAATGCCTGGGTTCCGATAGAACCTGTAGAGCCAAGAATTGCTATTTGTTTCTTTTTCATATTTCTAATAATCCGGTTGGGATTTGCATGATAATCTGTTGTCGGTTGGTGTCGATGTTGGTAATGAGCTCGTCGGAGGCTGGGATGAGTCGTCCGTCCTCCAGTTCGAACAGAATGTTCTGGGTGGTATCGTCAATGGCGGCAATCTTGCCAACGACCTTACTGTTAGAGGCTTCTACTATATCGAAGCCCACGAGAGAAGACAGGGACAATTGACCTTCGGATTCTTCTGCCAAGGTGCGTGGGAAATAGACATCGCACCCCGTCAGCTCAGAAGCACGCTGTTGGGTGTCCACATCGCAAAACTTAACCAAAGCCAGAGAGTCGTTGCGGAAGCGATACTCTTCCATAAAGAAAGGTACGAGAATGCCGTCGATTTCCAAAATGAGGTAATCGGCATCAGTGGTGTCGAAGATATCGTCGTCAAACTGGAACGACACCTCGCCTTTCACACCATGAGCCTTGCCTAAACGGCCTATCTTATAGACATCCTCTCGCTTAATCATATTCTCTCAATCTTTGCACCCAAGGCATTCAGGCGGGCTTCTATATTCTCGTAACCACGGTCTATCTGTTCGATATTGCTGATGATGCTGGTGCCGTTGGCACTCATGGCTGCTATCAGCAAGGCGATACCTGCACGGATATCTGGACTGGACATGCGCTGGGCACGAAGTGTCTTCTTCCGGTCGTGACCCAAAACAACGGCACGATGGGGGTCGCAGAGGATAATCTGGGCACCCATGTCAATGAGTTTGTCGACAAAGAACAGACGGCTCTCGAACATTTTTTGATGGAACAGTACGGAGCCGCGCCCCTGGGTAGCCACTACAATCAGCACGCTGAGCAAGTCAGGAGTGAGTCCTGGCCAAGGTGCATCAGCCAACGTCATGATGGTGCCATCGATGAACGAATCGACCACATAATGCTTCTGACGGGGAATATACAGGTCGTCACCATCCACCTGTACGTCAACGCCCAGTCTGCGGAAAGCCTCAGGAATGATGCCCAGATCTTTGATGGAAACATCCTTGATGCGGATGCCATCGCCACACATTGCTGCCATTCCTATGAAAGAGCCTACCTCGATCATATCAGGAAGCAGACGATGCTCTGTGCCACAAAGCTTGTCGACACCTACAATGGTCAAGAGGTTAGAGCCGATACCGCTGATGTTGGCTCCCATGCGATTTAGCATGTGGCAGAGTTGCTGAATATACGGTTCACAGGCAGCATTATAAATAGTGGTAGTACCTTCAGCGAAGACAGATGCCATGATGATGTTGGCAGTACCTGTAACAGAGGCCTCGTCAAGTAACATATAGGTGCCCTTTAGCTGTTTGGATGATATCTCGTAGACATTACGATTCTCCACGCGATGGAACTTGGCACCCAGATACTTGAAACCCAGGAAGTGAGTGTCCAAACGGCGACGCCCAATCTTATCACCACCAGGTTTAGCCACTGTGGCCTTGCCCATACGAGCCAACAAGGGACCGATCATTAGGACAGAACCGCGCAGACCGGCACACTTCTCCACGAATTCGTCGCTCTCGAGATATTGCATGTTCAGGGCATCGGCCTGGAACGTATAGCTATTATCTTTTGACTCTTGGCTAATAGTCTTTGTTACCTTTACGCCGATATCCTTCAACAATTGAATCAGGTTGTTGACATCACGGATGTCTGGAATGTTGTGGATGGTCACCTTGTCACTGGTAAGCAACGAGGCACAGATTACCTGCAAAGCCTCGTTCTTGGCTCCCTGTGGTGTGATGGTTCCACTGAGCAGATGGCCGCCCTCAATTTTAAATGATGCCATAAGGGTATTTCAGTTAAACAACTTATAAATTACTTTTTGCGCTTTCCTTTCTTTCCTTCATTGGGTGTAGCGAGGTCAATGCGGTCGAAGCGGAAAGACTGGAGGTCGATCTGAATCTTGCCATCGGTAAAGCGTGCAAGATCGTCAGCCACTTTTTCGTCGTCCATAGAACCATGACCCCATGTAGCCAAATCGCGCTTCATCTGATTGGCTGTAATGCGAACCAACTCGTCACGCTCCTCACCCTCAGGCATGGTTTTCAGCTTCTCGAACACCTCCATCATCAGGTGTCCGTAGTGGCGAAAATGACTCTGTGAATTAGTCTTGGGGTGATCCATGGGCTGTGGCTTGGTGAGAATCCTCTCTGCATTGCTGACGTCAAAAGGCCAGTCGATGTCCAGTTGCTTATGACTCATCAGGTAGAGATGGTCCCACAAAGTCTGCTGATAGTCTGAGCTATCGCGAAGCTGAGGAGTCTTGTTCTCCATCTGGTGAATAATGGCTTGGGCGCATTTCATGCGTTCTTCCTTGGTAGGTAGGCTAATAGCCAAATCTACCATTTTCTGAATCTCACGACCGTATTCGGGCATGACCAGTTTCTCACGTTGGGTGTTATAGTCTAATCCTTTGATTTCCATAATTTTTCACTTATCGCTAATCACTTATCACTTAAAGCAATGGCTTTGCTTTGATAGCTACAAAGTCCTTCAGATAGAAAGGAACAAAATAGGCCACATCTTCAAACTGCTCGTTCAAGAAACGCTTCTCTGCCAAGGGTTGCATCCATTTTGCCAATGGTTCGATGTTGTCAATGTAGTGCGCATTGGGATGATTGATGGTTTCCATGCACTTCTTGGCACCATTACCAAAGAAATAGATGGGACGTTGGTCCAGCCACTGCTTGTAGGTGTCGGCACTGACCACGTCTGCACTGACCTCGCGGACCATCTTCAATGAATGGTCATAGAGTGCTGCATAAACCTCCATGCGACGGGCATCTAGCATAGGACAAAGCAGGGCGTTCTCCTCTTGAATAACCTCTCTTAGCAAGACGGGTACACACATCAGTTCCAAAGTGGGAACACTGATCAGCTTTAAATCGCGACCATAGCATATTCCCTTCGCCATAGACACTCCGATGCGTAAGCCGGTATAGGAACCAGGACCACAACTGACGCTGACAGCATCGAAAGGAATGGCATGGTTGTCGGTAAACGATAAAGCCTCGTCGACCATCGTACCAAGCTTTTCGGCACCTGCTCCTTTTTCGCCGTGCTCTGTTTGTTCGAAGATACACTGTCCGTTTTCAGAGACAGCCACCGAACAGGCATTTGTACTTGTTTCTATATGTAGTATGCAAGCCATTTCTGTTTTGCTATATATTAAATAATGTGCAAAGGTACGAATAAGCGAGCGAAAAACCAAATTTATTTGGGTTTTTCAGAGCGAAAGTACCTTCGATGCAATCAAAGGTACGAATTTTCCCGCCATTCTTCGCATGTTTAATATAATTTTTGTACCTTTGTCGTCATTAATAAAGAAAAACAACATTATGATACAGTCAATGACTGGCTACGGAAAGACTGTCGTAGCCTACAAAGGAAAGAAAATCAATGTAGAAATCAAGTCGCTCAATTCAAAGCAACTTGACCTTACAACACGTATTGCTCCATTATATCGTGAAAAGGAAATGGAGATCAGACAAATCATCGCAGAGAAACTGCTGAGAGGAAAGGTGGAATTCTGCATCTGGATAGAGAAGGACGCTACTACGGAGGCAGCTCCTATCAATACAGCCTTGATGCAGAGCTACTATAACCAGTTGCACGCCTTTGCCGAGCAGAATAAGATGGAGGGCATCGATTGGATGACGACACTGACACGTATGCCTGACGTGCTGACAAAGACAGAGGTGGAAGTGCTGGACGAGGAAGAGTGGCAGGCTGCTCGTCAGGGTGTTTGCGATGCTGTTCAGCATTTGGTAGACTTCCGCATACAGGAAGGTGCTGCCTTGGAGAAGAAGTTTGGCGAGAAGATAGACAACATCGAGCAGTTGATGGCCAGCATCGAACCCTACGAGAAGGCTCGTGTGGAGAAGATTCGCAGTCGTATCGTGGATGGACTGAAGCAGATTCCTGAGGCTGAGTATGACAAGAACCGTCTGGAGCAGGAACTCATATATTATATTGAGAAGCTGGACATCAGCGAGGAGAAACAGCGCCTGGCTAACCACCTGAAGTATTTCCGTGAGACGATGGCCGACCAGCCTGGACAGGGTAAGAAACTTGGATTCATCGCCCAGGAAATGGGTCGTGAAATCAATACCACCGGTTCGAAATCGAATCAGGCAGAAATGCAGAACATCGTGGTAAAGATGAAGGATGAGTTGGAGCAGATTAAGGAACAAGTCTTGAATGCGTTGTAGAAAGAACATTTTTATGCTTAGGGAAAGAAATTATGGGAAATTATGGAAAATTTGGCTGCGCCGTTTCTCCACAATGCATACAAGTGAATCATTTTCCAACGCTTGTCCCAAAGGATAAATAATTTCCCCTAATTTCTTTCCAAATAAAAAAAATAATATCAAATATAAAAAAAACGATTTTGTAAAATAGAAGTGGTAATGATAACAAAGCAGGAATATCTTGATATTTACGATGTCATAGGCGCTGCGATGGAGGTGCATAAGACGTTAGGAAGAGGTATGGCAGAAGCTTTGTATCAGGAGGCATTGGAAATGGAAATGACCGCAAATGGTTTGTCGTGTGAGCGCGAAAAGATGCTGTTATGCTATTATAAAGGGTTGGAAATGAAAAAGCATTATGTGGCAGATTTCTATTATAAAGGTATTATCGTTGAATTGAAGGCTGTGGAAAAAATAGGTCCAGAGCATCGGGCTCAGTTGATAAACTATATGCGTATTAGTGGACAGGATAAGGGATTACTTATTAACTTTGGTGAGATAAGTCTTCGTACGGAGCGTTATATCTATAATGAAGATGACGATAATTACATATTGCTTACAAAAGATAATTATAAGGACTATATCATAGATGAAAAATAATTTCCCCCAATTTCCCATCATTTCTTTCTAAACAAAAAGAACAATATGAAAAAAGGTAAGTTAATTATATTCTCAGCGCCAAGTGGCAGTGGTAAGTCAACTATCGTGCAGTGGCTAATGAAGGACCATCCGGAGTTGAAACTGTACTTCTCAATTAGTTGTACCTCACGTGCACCTCGTGGCACAGAGCAGAATGGTGTGGAGTATTTCTTTATTTCCCCAGAAGAATTTCGCGAGAAGATTGCCAATGACGAATTCGTGGAATATGAGGAGGTTTATGAGAATCGTTTCTACGGAACATTAAAAAGCCAGGTGGAAAAACAACTGAATGCTGGTCAAAACGTCATATTTGATGTGGACGTGAAAGGCGGTGTTAATATCAAGAAGTTCTATGGGAAAGAAGCTTTGAGCGTTTTTATCCAGCCCCCATCCATAGAAGAGCTTCGTAAGAGGTTGGTAGGCCGTGCCACTGACAGTCCAGAAGCTATAGAGGAAAGACTTTCTAAGGCTTCCTATGAGTTGACCTTTGCCGATCAGTTTGATACCATCGTTGTCAATGATGATTTAGAAATGGCGAAGAATGAGACGCTTCATAAGGTTAATTGTTTTTTAGCGGAATAAATATTTCCCTTAATTTCCCAAAATTTCTTTCCTAAATTAAGAAAATGAAGAAAGTAGGTCTCTTTGGTGGATCATTCAATCCCATACACGTAGGACATATTGCATTGGCCC
>Ga0256405_10012621_pt1 | contig 10415 bp, 10 predicted proteins | sample RumenRJG_02DNA_FD_189096 | JGI IMG/M metagenome (GOLD analysis project Ga0256405, IMG submission 189096) | Bovine rumen microbial communities from Lethbridge, Alberta, Canada - RJG_02 | ecosystem: Host-associated > Mammals > Digestive system > Stomach > Rumen | place: Canada: Alberta... | reverse complement strand
CGGTTTGACAAAAACTTTATCACTGGAGCTCTGGGAGCTGCGATAGGAAACCTGCCCGAAGGGATTGTCAACATCTGTTGGATCTGTGACAATGCCGCAGACCTTGAATTTTGTGACCAAGAGCGCAGGGGAAGATGAAGAGGAGTCCGTATCCTCCGTGGCAGAGACGGTGAAGCTGTCTCCGATTGACGGGCCGTTGTTCTTTGCTGTCTTTTCTGTCAGAAGCGCCTCGTCAGCCGCGGAGGGCAGACTGCCCTTCAGCAAATATGGCGCGTCTATACCGGCATCATTCAGCGTCGTAACCGCTGCGTCACTGAGAAGTGTTTCGGTCTTGCTGTCCGAGCTTTTTATGTCCGCGGAGACGCTGCGGATTCCCGCTGCGGCGGCAACATCCTTGTCCTGAAGGAGCGCCGTGATATCGTCATCCGTCAGCCCCAGTGTGGACTGAATCTGAATATCATGCAAATGCTGTGCATCAAAAAAGGCATCCGCGGATTTTTCAAGGTCATTGCAGGATGCCTGCAGGCCGGAAAACATCATGACGCCGAGGAGCGTGATGAGAGCAATGGCAAGAAACCGCTTTTTGCTGTGACTGATGTTTCGGAAAATATCTTTTGTATATGCGCGCATACCAGTCATCTCCTTTTCTTTGTTCAAGAGACTTCTGCTAAACGATTACCATTCGATTTCGGAGATCGGCAGGGGATGGTCATTTTTTGTAATCTCTGTTACCTCGCCGCTCCGGAACCGGATCAGCCGGTCGGCCATTGGCGCGAGCGCCGAGTTGTGGGTGATGAGGAGCACGGTGACGCCGTCCCTTCTGCAGGTGTCCTGCAGGAGCTGAAGAACCTGCTTTCCGGTCACATAGTCCAGCGCACCGGTCGGCTCATCGCAGAGGAGCAGCTTCGGATTCTTGGCCAGGGCCCGGGCGATGGACACACGCTGCTGCTCGCCGCCTGAGAGCTGGGCCGGGAAGTTATTCATGCGGTCGCCAAGACCGACCTTCTCAAGAGTCTGCGCCGGGTCAAGATGATTCTGACAGACCTGGACCGCAAGCTCTACATTTTCAAGTGCAGTGAGATTCGGAACGAGATTATAAAACTGGAAGACGAAGCCGACATCGTGGCGCCGATAGGTTACCAGCTGCTTTGCGCTGCAGGCGGCGATGTCATTTCCATCGACAATCACCTCGCCGGAGGTTGCGGTGTCCATCCCGCCCAGAATGTTGAGCGCGGTTGTCTTGCCGGCACCGGAGGCGCCGAGAATGACCGCAAATTCTCCCTTTTCGACCTGAAAAGTCGCGCGGTTAAGTGCGAGTATCGACGTTTCGCCTGTGCGGTATTCTTTGGTAACGGCACGGAATTCAATGTAAGACATAGGCACCTCCATTTCCTGCTGCTATTCATATTTTACCATATCGGACGAGGCAGAGATATCATTTCGGGAGTGGACAGGTACCCGGTTCCTATAAAATTTTTGTGAACAGGCATAGCAGCCGGCTGTATGGTATAATCAGCATACAGTATATGAGTCAGAAAAGGGTTGATTTGCGGCTCAGTGGACAGGAGATTTAGATGGATGAGAATTGCTTTTCGTTTATTGTGTATATAATTCATGCCTGTGCTGATCAATGGAAGGTTGCACCTTCGCAAGTGTATCAAGCATTAAAAAAGAGCGGCTGTCTTGATCGATATTTAATTCCTAATTACGATATTTTGCATACGCAGAGCACGAGCTACATTGTACAGGACATAGAGGAGTACCTGAAAGAGAGGGAGGTGACTGCGTGATTGTTTATCATGGTTCAAATATGATTATCAATCATCCGGATGTTTATCATTCCTATCGGAATCTGGATTTTGGCCGTGGCTTTTACGTCACAACGGTGAAAGAACAGGCAGAAAAATGGGCCAGGCGCAAGGCTGGTTTTGCAAAAGACGGCGATAAAGCTATCCTGAATCTTTATGATATGAAAGAAGATTTGGAGGGGTTTGCTTTCAAAGATTTTGGTGATGACCTCGATACTTGGATTGATTTCGTTTGCCGGTGCAGAGACGGAGATGAGGGATACCGATCTTTTGATGTCATTAAGGGTAAGGTAGCTAATGACAAGGTGTTTCGAGTTGTGGACATGTACCATAGTGGAATCTGGGATAAGGCCCGCGCATTGAAAGAGATCCGTGTGTATCCGACCTATGATCAGATCGCTTTTATCACTCAGTCTGCTGTGAATGGACTTTTGATATTCCGGTCTTCGCATGAGGTGATCCTATGAATGGAGATATTCTTGAAAAATATTATCAGGAAGGTCTGGAAGAACGTCTTATTGCGCGTTTGGCTAAAGTCAAGCATCTCACTTATGAGCAGGCGATGGATATATATTATCGCAGTCATCTCGCCCAGAAAATTCATGATGGCGTCGATGATGTGCAATATCTGGACTATAAGGTTCTTGTACAGATTCTTCTGGATACAGAACCGGAGCTTTTCACAGAGACTCAGTAACTAAGAGCCTTGTGTGTTTACATATGCAGGAGCGCATCAGTGGCAAGGAGAGATACAAGGATATGACATTGAAAGATAGCAGCCATGGTCCGGACTGGGTTTTGTGGGTGATCATTGTTCTGTTCGCATGCATCAGCATCCTGCTTCTTTCAGGGCATGGTGCGCATTTGATCGCCGGATACAACACCGCAAGCAGAGAAGACCAGGAGAAGTATGATACAAAGAAGCTGTGCCGCGTCATGGGCGGTGGTATGAGCGTCATAACCATTCTGCTTCTTGCGATGGCGGTCGGCGAAGCGGTCCTTCCGGCGTATATGGCCTATGTGTGCCTGGGTGTGATTCTTGCAGACTGCGCGGTCATGATCATTCTGGCAAATACAATCTGCAGGAAATAAGAGATCCGGTTCTGATGAAGGAACCAGGATCTTTTTCGGAATATCATATGAGCAGGAGTTACTGGATTACGGCTGCTCTGGATGGCAGTGTGCCGGACGATAGAATCCAAATGCTCCTTGATATAAGCTTTCGGGCGACAAAGCCCGGGACGAAGAAAATGAAAGAAAAGGGAGGGTTTTGTCATGCTGGATAAAAATGTCAGCAAACTTATTAACGAGCAAGTCACAAAGGAATTTTATTCCGCTTATTTGTATCTCGATTTTTCCAATTATTATTATGATCTGGGGCTGGACGGATTTGCACACTGGTACGATGTTCAGGCGCAGGAAGAGCGCGATCACGCCATGCTTATGAGAACCTATCTGATTAACAACGGCGAGCATGTCACGTTTGAAGAGGTTCCGAAGCCGGACAAGGAATACAAGACAGCACTTGATCCGCTGGAGATGGGTCTTGCGCACGAGCAGGCCGTCACTGCACTGATCAACCGCATTTACAAGGCAGCAAAGGACGTCGACGATTTCCGCACCATGCAGTGCTTCGACTGGTTCGTCAAGGAGCAGGGCGAGGAGGAGAAAAATGCCGATGATCTGATCAAGAAGTACAAGCTTTTCGGTGGAGATCCGAAGGGGCTGTATGCGCTTAATCAGGAGCTTCTGACCCGCGTATATGCGGCACCGACACTCGTTCTGTAATTCCATAAAATGAACCGCCGCCACCCGTAAAACAGGTGGTTTGGAAAGCGGGCTGTAAGCCCGCGAAACCAACCAGCATTTTTCTTTATGGTGCCAGGTTCCGATAAAGATTTTATAAACAAGTTTATTCTTTTTTTATCGGAACCTGGCACCATTGGATTTGGCACCATTGGATTGATGCTCGGCCACTCTGTGACCGAGTAGTTCACGAGACACCATAGGAGCTGATTTCCACCAGGTTCCCGTCCGGGTCTCTCAGGTAGAAGCTGCGCATATTCCCGCGGGCGCCGTGTTTCTCCAGAATTTCCGTTTCGACCGGGTATCCTTTTTTCAGAACTTCCTCTCTTGCCTCTTCCAGAGAACCGCTTATGATGAGGCACATGTCGAGCGAACCGGGCGTCGGTTTTTCTGCTGCAGGCAGAAATTCTCCCGGCCGTGTGTGAATGTTAAACTTGTGATCGCCGAATTTTACTGCGTATCTTCCATTCGCCGTGTCGCATTCCATGCCGAGTACATCCACATAAAAATGAAGGCACGCTTTCAGATTATTTGTTGTGATGACCACATGATCGATCGTCTGCAGCTTCATCGCTAAATCTCCTTTCCGTTTTGCATTTCCCGCTTTCATTCGCGTGAACTGATAATTGCTCAGAGTGAAGCTTCTGTATTCAGTATATCCGCCGGAGGGCAGGCTGTCTCAGTTTTTCCGGTAAGCGGCCGAAAAAGGACGCCAAGAGGTATGTTTACCCTGGCAAAGGCTGGGTGGGGCGGACACACCCAGCGACTCTTATGTCGCAGTCTGCCGCGAAAGATGGTATACTGACTCTGTGTACATTGATATGACACAGGGGAGTTGAGCTTTTATGGCACTAACAGAGTCACAGAAAATGAAACTCAGCCGTCTCAGCATCGCGCGGGACGGGCTGTCTCAATATAAATCGGCGGCGGATCCGACCTCGGAGGCGACCGTCTATATCGGTCTCGGCGGCATCGGCTGCGAGACCATCAATCTTTTGAAACATAAGACGCGCAATTGCAACGCGTCTTTTCTTGCTGTTGACACGGACGAGCATCTGCTTGTCCGTCAGATCCGCGGGAAGGCGGACACGGCCGATGGCGAAGGGCGGGCTGCAGGGGCGGCATCTTCCGGGAACCAGACCGCACCGGCGGCGAGGAATGTGGCAGGAAGCCTGAACCAGACCGCATCGGCAATGAAGGGATCGGCCGGAAGCTTGTATCAGGCCGCGGCCGGAGATCTGAACCAGGCCGCACCGGCGGCGAGGGGAGAAGCCGTAAATCCGAATCCGCCCGCGCTGACGTTTGAGGAGACGCTCTGCCTCTATGACCAGTCGCTGAGCGGCATCCTTCTGAACCGGCAGGAGAACCTGCCTCCGTTCGTGAAGGAGTGGTTTAACAGCGGATTCCCGGACATCCGGCTCGACAGTCACGGCGCGCAGGGCATGCGGCAGATCGGACGTCTCATGCTTCTTGCGGGCGACGGGTATGACACGCTCCGCGAACGAGTCGCAAAACTGGTTCGGAAGGCATACAAGAAGGCGTGCCAGGGCGTCGTCCGCAGCAGCTCGAAGAACGAAAATGAAAAGCAGGAGCCGAGCGTCCGCGTGGTCCTCATTTCCGGGCTTGCCGGCGGAACGGGAAGCGGCATCCTGATTGACGCGGCGTATCTTGTCCGCGCTGTCCTCGATGACATGAAAATCGGTTCATTTGCGAAAATATCGGCTTATCTCTACACCTCGGACGTGCTGATGGAGGAGCGGGGCATCAAGGGTATCACACAGACCTGCCGGATCCTTGACCGGAATACGTACGCCTCGCTCAAGGAGATCGACTACTATCTGAACCTCGCAAATAACGGACGAACGTACCGGCTGCACACGAGGCAGGGCGGATGGATCGAGAGCCGCATGCCGGTCTTTGACGAATGCACGATCGTATCGACGTCGTCCGTGCGGCTCCTTTCGAAAATGGAGACAATGGATATCCTCACGGATTATCTCCTGCACGATTTCGGGAGTGCGGATGCAGACACCGGCGCGGACACAAATGAAGCGGAGGCGGAGACGAAAAAGACACCGACCGGCTCTGAGTACTGGACCGGCGTCCCGGAGAAGCCGTCGGCGATCCGTCAGGCGGGCATGAAGACAGCCGCCCATCCGGGCTACCGGATGATCGGCTACTCGGCCGTCGATGTGTCCGCAGTCGGGCCTGAGACATATTTTGCGTCGAAAATGCTGCACGCCGTCCGGAAGAATTTCCGGAGACATGCGGGCGCGGCAACCTCGGACATGGTGAGGGACGCGCTTCTCAGTGCGGGTCTTCAGTCACTTGAGACGCTCTGGAACCACGGGCTCGATATGATGGCGACGAATCGCGTGGATGAGCAGACCCGCCTTCTCCGTCCGGAGTGGCCGGTCCGCTCGCAGATCAAAAACGGGACGGATGAGACGCGTGAGCGTGCGGACAAGTTGTTCGGCGAGTACGCGAAGATTGTGGAGGCGGAGGATTTCCGCACGAGGCTCGGGACGGAGATCAAGAAGGCTCTCGATGAGCGGATCCGCGATGTGGAAAATGCCTACGGGCCGGAGACGGCGCTTGAGTTCCTCACGCACGACGACATGATTCGCGGGGCTGTGGAGAAGAAGGACGAGGGGACCTTTGAGGGACTGATCCCGGCACTGCAGAACCTCATTTTCGAGCTGCAGACAAGAGCGGACATGGAGAAGGAGTACGGCTCAAGGCCGCGCGTCCAGTCCCAGCTGGCGCGTGAGAAGCAGGCCGCCGCCTCTCTTCTCGCGACAGCCGGATCGCGCCGGATCGAGGAGTACGTCGGCAGTGTCTGCCGTATATCCGAGCACGAGGTCTTCGAGTCGGCCTACGCGGCCTCCCTGCAGAAGACGCTGACGGACGTGATGCAGGCGCTCATCGATGAAAATGAGAAGTCCCTCCGGGTCTGTGCCGAGGTTCTGGCCGGGGCGGACCGCGTGCTGCGCAGTGACCTCGATCTCGTCGCCTCCGCGGCGAAGGCGAACCCGTCATCGGGGAGTCTTTTCAGCTTCTATGAGATTGGAAAGAAGTCTGAGCGGCTCACGGTCTATCTCGATGACCTCATTAATCCGGCCGCCGTCCGGGAGACGAGCGCGGACATCATCCGGTCGATCCGGGACAACCACAGCGCGTGGATCTCGGACGGGGATGACTTCCGGGCAGATGAGGAGATCCGCAGGTGCCTGCGCCGTTCATTTGCGAGAGCGGTCGGGAAGGATGAGACGGCAAATCTTCTGATTGCCGCCTACTCGAAGAACCTGCTGACGGCAGCGCAGATCAGGTCGTACGGGGAGAGTGATTCGCCTGAGAAGAAGGAGGCGGTCAGCGCGGCCGGCTACGATATCGCGGCGATGCTGCAGCACGGCTTCCGTTACCTCGGTGAGCTCCGCCACCAGCGCTCCTTTGACCATGAGGACGTCACGATGGCAATTCGCGTGCCCTCATACCTCGCGGAGGAGGTCGGAAAATATGAGAGGAGCGGACGCTTTGCGGAGACGGACGACGGAAGCGCGGAATTTGTGCAGGCGGACGTGCTCAGCGGCTTCCCGCTGCACGCACTGACCGGCTTCAGCCGCTACGCGGACGCGTATATCGGGCACCGCGCGATCGGACTGCACAGAGACGAGGTCAATGCGGACTGGTCGCATTTCCCGGATCCGCAGTGAGGGGACAGGAGTCCGGTGAGTCCTGCCGAGAACGCCGGGGCAGTTCGGGAACGGATGGCAGTCGGACGGCATGGTCCGGAGTCCGGTGAGTCTCGCCGGCACGTGACCCATCCGGAAGACACCGGGAGCTGCTTTAAGTACAGGAGAAGAATGACAGGAGATGAGGCATGAGTTCTGGATATTATGAGCATGAAAACAAGAAGGCCGCGGAGAACCGCACAACGACGCGGAACAGCATCGGGCGGGGAATTTTCGTCGCCGCGTCGATGATTCTGCAGGTCGTGTGGGCGGTCCTGACGGTGACATTTTTCTACAATCATTATTTTTATATTGAGGAGCTGGTCAAGATTGCCATGGTCGGTCTGGTGCTCTACATATACGCGAAGAGGGAGAATGCGGCCTTCAAGCTTCCGTGGATCATGCTGATTCTCGCATTCCCGATTCTCGGCACGACCCTCTACTTTATGATTACCCGGTCGTCCTCCTTAAAGAAAATGAAGCGCCGGTACGCCGAGATCGACGACGTCCTGCTGCCGGCCCTGCCGGACAGCTCGGGGCTGATCGGGGAGATTGAGAAGGAAGACCCGACGTTTGCGGGCATGGCGCGGTACATACAGACACACGGCGGGTACCCGAAGGGCTACCCGGTCTATCGGAATACGAAGGTCACCTTTTATCCGGATGCCGTGCCGGCGCTCGAGGCGCAGAAGGAAGCGCTGCGAAATGCGAAGTCGTTCATTTTTATGGAGTATCACGCGATTGAGGACAGACTCGCATTTAAGGAGGTCCATGAGATTCTGCGTCAGAAGGCGGCGGAGGGCGTCGAGGTCCGCCTCATCTATGACGACCTCGGGAGCATCATCTTTATCAACGGCGATTTTCGGAAGAAGCTCATTTCCGAGGGCATTCAGTGCCGCGTGTTCAATCCGGTGTTTCCGATTCTTCAGACCTTCCAGAACAACCGCGACCACCGGAAGATCACGGTCGTCGACGGACAGGTCGGATTTACGGGCGGCTACAACATGGCCGACGAATATTTTCATTTGAAGAAAATGTACGGCTTCTGGAAGGACAGCGGCCTTAAGCTCGAGGGCGAGGCGGTCACATCATTTACGCTGATGTTCCTCGAGATGTGGAACGCGATCGACCGGACGGACGAGAAGGCGCATGTCGACGTGGCCAAGTATTTCCCGAAGACGAAGCCGGTTTTCGGAGAGATGGGATTTGTCCAGCCGTATGCAGACAGCCCGATGGACAATATCCATGTCGGCGAGGACGTCTACATGAACCTGATCAACGCGGCGCAGAAGTATATTTATATCACGACGCCATATCTTGTCATCACGGACGATCTCGCGCGCATGCTGCGTCTGGCCGCGCAGCGGGGCGTCGATGTGCGGATCATCACGCCGGGCATCCCCGACAAGCGAATGGTCTTCAATGTGACGAGGTCCTATTATTCAAGGCTGGTTGAGAGCGGCGTTCGGATCTTTGAGTTCTCGCCGGGCTTTGTGCACGCGAAGGAGTGCGTCTGCGACGGAAAATACGCGCTGTGCGGGACCATCAACCTGGATTACCGGAGCTTCTACCACCATTTTGAGGACGGCGTGCTGCTCTATAAGACAAAGGCGGTCCGCGATATCGAGAAAGACTTCAGGGAGACATTTCCGAGGTGTGAGGAAGTGACAGAAAAATACAGGCACAGACGCCGCCTGAGCCTTCTTAGGCTCTGGCAGGTCATTCTGCGCCTGTTCGCTCCTTTGATGTAAGCAAGATGATTACTGCTAGGCTCACACCTTTAATGTAATGTGAGCCGGGTATTTGCCGTTATTCCAGCGTTTTTCTTACGGCCTTTGCGGCTTCGACCATGTGTGTGAGGGAGGGCACCGTCTCTGTTTCGCCGCGGGTCTTCAGGCCGCAGTCCGGGTTGACCCAGAGCTTTTCCTTCGGGATGTAGCGGAGCATCTTCCGGATTGCGGACTCGATCTCTTCCTCCGACGGAACTCGCGGAGAATGGATGTCGTAGACACCCGGACCGACCTCTGTGCGGAAGCCTGCGCGCGCAAGATCACCGAGGATCTCGAGGTTCGAGCGGGACGCCTCGAAGGTGATTACATCGGCGTCCATGTCATCGATATCGCGGATAATATCGCCGAATTCGCTGTAGCACATATGCGTGTGGATCTGTGTCTCCGGCTTTACGCCGCTGTGCACGAGACGGAAGGCCGGAATCGCCCAGTCGAGATAGTCGCTGTGCCAGTCACTTTTTCTCAGCGGAAGCTTCTCGCGGAGGGCGGCCTCATCGATCTGGATGACCCGGATGCCGTGCTTCTCGAGATCGAGGACCTCCTCGCGGATCGCGAGTGCGATCTGCAGCGTGCTTTCCTTTTTCGGGATGTCCTCGCGCGGGAAGGACCAGTTGAGAATTGTCACCGGGCCGGTCAGCATGCCCTTCATCGGCTTCTTTGTGAGGCTCTGTGCGTACACAGACGTCTCCACCGTGATCGGCTCCCGGCGGCTCACATCGCCCCAGATGATCGGCGGCTTGACGCAGCGCGTGCCATAGGACTGGACCCAGCCGTTCTCTGTGAAGAGGAAGCCGTCCAGATGGTCACCGAAATATTCGACCATATCGTTCCGCTCGAATTCGCCGTGGACGAGAACGTCGATGCCGAGCTTCTCCTGAAGCTCGACGCATTCGCGGATCTTCTCGCGGTTGAATGCATCGTACTGCTCACGCGTGATCTCACCGCGGCGGAATTTCAGCCGGTTGCTGCGGACCTCGCGTGTCTGAGGGAAGGAACCGATTGTCGTTGTCGGGAGAAGCGGGAGCTGAAACTCCTTGTGCTGGATCTTCTCGCGCTCGGCAAAGGCGGGCTTTCTGACAAATGAATCCGGTGTGAGACCTGCGACTGCCTTCCGGACCTGCTCATTTCCGGTGACGCGCGTCCCGGCAAAGAGAGCGCGGTTTTCGTCGAGGGCCGCAACTGCGTGATCAGAGAGCTCAGCACCCTTCGCCCTTTCGTCTGCGATTTCCGCGAGGTCCTGAAGCTCGCCGAGCTTCTGCTCCGCGAATGCAAAGTGCTTT
>Ga0256405_10012620_pt1 | contig 10416 bp, 8 predicted proteins | sample RumenRJG_02DNA_FD_189096 | JGI IMG/M metagenome (GOLD analysis project Ga0256405, IMG submission 189096) | Bovine rumen microbial communities from Lethbridge, Alberta, Canada - RJG_02 | ecosystem: Host-associated > Mammals > Digestive system > Stomach > Rumen | place: Canada: Alberta | collected... | reverse complement strand
GATGCGCTACGGTGTTTCCTATGTCAGTCCCGAACAGGCCAAGGCTAACGTGGACCGGGAGATACCGCGCTTCGACTTCGACGGCGTCAAGGCCGAGGCCAAGCGCGTGTGGGAAGACCGTCTGGGCCAGATAGAGGTGGCCGGAGGCAGCGAGGCGCAAAAACGCACGTTCTATACCGCCCTCTACCGCTGTTCCGAACGCATGGTCAACATCAACGAGTACGGCCGCTACTTCAGTGCCTGGGACCGCCGGATACACCAGACTGACGAACCCTTCTACGTGGACAACTGGATATGGGACACCCATATTGCGCTGGAACCGCTCCATACCATTTTGAATCCGCGTATGGAAGTGGACAAGATAAATTCTTATATCAAGATGTACCGCGAGGGCGGTGCCATGCCGCGCTTTGCCATCACCTCGGGCGAGTGGGCCGCCATGACAGGCAATTTTGCTGCCGTGTGGATGACCGATGCCTGGGTCAAGGGCCTGCGCTTTGACCTGGCCACGGCCTACGAGGGTTTCCGCAAAAACGCTCTGGAGCGCAGCCTGCTGCCCTGGTATGTGGGTCCGGCCACATCCATTGACTCTTTCTACAACGAGCACGGCTACTATCCCGCCCTGCAACCGGGCGAAAAGGAAACGGTGGCCCAGGTGGACACCAACTGGGAACGCCGGCAGGCAGTCTCCATCACGACGGTGAACAGTTACTCCGACTGGTGCATAGCCAAACTGGCCAAGGTGTTGGGAAAGAAAACCGATGAGAAACTCTTCCTGAAACGGGCGGCCAACTATCGTAACGTGTTCCGTACCGACAAAGGCATGATGTGGCCCAAGGATAGCCAAGGGCAATGGGTGGAGCCCTACAACCCGCGCCACGACGGACGGGCTTACTTCACCGAAAACAATGCCTACATCTTCAACTGGGACGTCAAGCACGACTTCAACGGGCTCATCTCACTGATGGGCGGACGCCGGAAGGCCGAGGCCAAACTCGATGAGTTGTTCCACATGGGCGTGGGCACGGCCAAGTGGCGCTTCTACAACGTTCTGCCCGATGCCACGGGACTGATGGGCATGTTCCAGATGGGTAACGAACCCAGTTTCCACATCCCATACCTGTACAACTACGTGGGTGCCCCGTGGAAGACACAGAAATATATCCACAGTCTCATCGACACCTACTTCATTGATTCCTATCTGGGCATACCCGGCGATGAAGACGGCGGCGGCATGTCGGCCTTCGTGGTCTTCTCCATGATGGGCTTCTTCCCCGTCACTCCGGGCACGGACACCTACGTCATCGGAAGTCCCTTCTTTGACCGGACTACGATGCACCTGCCCGACGGCAAGACCTTTACGGTGCGTGCCAAGAACCTCTCGCCGGAAAACAAATTTATACAAAGTGCCACATTCAACGGCCAGCCACTGACGAAGCCCTGGTTTACCCACCGGCAGCTCATAGCCGGCGGCACTCTGGAACTGTCCATGGGTAACCGCCCCAACAGAGCATGGGGAGCGGCACCCGAGGATGCTCCTGTTTCTGACATAAACATTTACTAAAAACGATAATTATGAAACGTAGTGAAATCAATGCAATTTTGCGCGATGCCAAGGCTTTTTTGGCTTCACGCCAATTTTATCTGCCCGAATGGGCCAACTGGAGTCTGGCCGACTGGAAGGCCAACAAAGACAAAGTGGCTTATATCACCGAACGCATGCTCGGCTGGGACATCACCGACTTTGGCTCAGGCGACTTTCTGCACCGTGGCCTCTTCCTGTTTACCATCCGCAACGGCAAGTACGGGGTGGACAAGAAGCCCTATGCCGAGAAGATAATGATTGTGGAAGAGAATCAGGAAACACCGATGCATTTCCATTGGTCGAAGATGGAAGACATCATCAACCGCGGCGGTGGCAATCTGGTCATTGAACTTTACAACGCCGACAAGGATGAACAGTTTGCCGATACCCCCGTCCACTACCGCATTGACGGCGTGGAACACGTCATGGAGCCCGGCGGACGGATTGTTCTTACTCCGGGACAGAGCATCTGCATGGAGCAGTATCTCTACCACCGTTTCTATGGTGAGCCGGGCAAGGGCAAGGTCATGGTGGGTGAGGTAAGCCAGTGTAACGACGACACCACCGACAACCGTTTCTTCGAGCCCGTGGGCCGTTTCCCCGACATTGACGAAGACGAGGAGCCGCTGCATCTCCTGTGTTCCGATTACACCAAGTTTCTTTAAGCCATGCAACCCGTACGTATTGCCGGCGTAGGCTGCTGTCTGCTCGACCGCATCTACGGCCACATAGATTTCCGTGCTCCGTCGTTCCAGAAATACTTGAGCCGCACGCCGGGCGACGGCGGGCTTGAGCCGGGCAAACTGCAATTTGAGGAAGAGGTGGAGCATTTTGTCGGCCATAAGTTTGCCGACTTCCAAGAAGACTTGACCCAGGGCTGTCAGCCTGATAAGGAAAACATCGGCGGTCCCTGCATCGTGGCGCTCATCAACGCCGCCCAGTTGGCCTACCGTGAAAGCCGTGTCAGTTTCTATGGTTGCCGCGGCGACGACGTCGTCGGCGACCGTCTGGCCGTGGCTTTGAGCCGCACTCCGGTCGATCTGGCCCACTACAGGGTGGAACCGGGCAGCGAGACGGCGGCCACCACGGTGCTTTCCGATCCTGTTTATGACGAGGGCCACGGTGAGCGCACCTTTGTGAATACCATCGGGGCATCGTGGCACTATATGCCCGCCGATGTGGACGACAGTTTCTACGAAGCCGACATCTGTGTGTTCGGCGGCACGGCCATTGTGCCGCGCATTCACGAAGGACTGACGCAGATGCTGGCGAAGGCGAAGGACAAGGGTTGCCTGACGGTCGTCAACACGGTTTACGATTCGCTCAACGAAAAGAAGAATCCTGGCCAGCGTTGGCCGTTGGGTGATTCCGACGATGCCTATCGCCTTATCGACCTGCTGCTTGTTGACCGCGAGGAAGCCTTGCGGCTCAGTGGCGAGGAAACCATCGGTGGGGCGTTGGCCTTCTTCCGTGCGAAGGGAGCGAAGGCCGTGCTCGTCACCAACGGGGCCCGCGACGTCTGTCTGTGGGCCGACGCCGGACGTTTTGCACCGGTTGAGGAACACTCCCTGCCCGTGTCGGCCGCTGTGGGTGAACGGCTGAAGCAGGGCGTGCAGGGCGACAGCACCGGTTGTGGCGACAACTTTGCCGGTGGTGTCGTGGCCTCGCTGGCGCGCCAGATGTATGCCGGCAGCCCTGTGCTTGACCTGCATGAGGCTTGCCGCTGGGGCATTGTGTCGGGCGGTTTTGCCTGTTTCTACTATGGCGGCACCTTTTTTGAGGACCGTCCGGGCCAGAAATTGGCGGAGCTGGAGGCTCTTTACGCTGCCTACCGGCGTCAGGAGGGCGAAAGCAAATAAAGTAAGAAAGAACAAGACCGGTTATAACCGTTCAGGCGGCGCCTCGATTTTTTGAGGCGCCGCTTTTTCGTTTCGAGGCGCCGTCTTGTGAAACCTAACTCCGTTTTCGTTTTGTCTAACTCCGTTTTCGTTGCGTCTGACTGCGTTTCTGTCAATAAATAGCGCGCCAATAGTTTGCAAATTCCAAGTTTTTTCGCAAATTTGTGGTCGGAACGATACTTTAAGATTAAAACAGTATAAGAATATGCAGATGAAAGGAGTCATCGACCGTCGCGAGTTTCTGAAAAACTTGGGCATCATGGGCACGGGGGTGCTGGCTGCCACGAGTCCGTGGTTGGCAGCCTTCGCCTCGGTTGACGAGAGCAGGCGCGAGCGAGTACGTCTGGGATTGATAGGCCCGGGTTCGCGCGGACGGTTTTTGTTAAGTTTTCTCGCCGAAAATCCCAAGTGCGAGGTAGTGGCTTTTGCCGACATCTACCAGCCCTCGCTCGACGAGGCGCTGAAGATGGTGCCGACGGCCAAGACATACACCGACTACCGGCAGTTGCTCGAAGACAAGAGCATCGATGCCGTGGTCATAGCCACACCGCTGAACACGCACTACCGGATAGCCATGGACGCCATGGACGCCGGCAAGCAGGTGTATTGCGAAAAGGCCATGGCCTATACCATGGAGGAGGCGCGGGCCATGTACCTGCATCATCTGGAGACGGGCTGCATCTTCTTCACCGGCCAGCAGCGGCTGTTCGACCCGCGCTACATCAAGGTGATGGAGATGGTGGGCGACGGCGTGTTCGGAAAGATAGCCGCCATCAATGCCTTCTGGTATCGCAACAACGACTGGCGGCGCGAGGTGCCCTCGCCCGAACTGGAGCGGCAAATCAACTGGCGGCTCTACCGTGACTCGTCGAGAGGTCTGATGACGGAACTGGCCTGCCACCAGTTGCAGGTGGGCACGTGGGCCCTGGGCAAACTGCCCAAGCGCGTCATGGGCACCGGGGCCATCACTTTCTGGAACGACGGCCGCGAGGTGTACGACAATCTGCACTGCATCTACGAATTTGAGAGCGGCGAGCAGATGACCTACGCTTCGGTCATCAGCAACAAATTCTATGGCCTCGAGGAGCAGATACAGGGCAATCTGGGCACCGTGGAGCCCGAGCGCGGCAAATTCTACTTCGAGGACTACGGAGCAGCCCCCGCCCCGGCCTTCGTGCAGATGCTGATGGACTGGGAGAACAAGGTGTGGGGCGCAAACACCTTTGCCGGCAGCAGCTGGGACCCCGAAGTGGCCCGCGTCAACCCCGGCGAATACATTTTGGGGAAAGCGCCCGAGAGCGACGGCACCTCGTTGCTCACCGAAGCCTTCGTCGAAGCCGTGTGCACCGGCAAGCAGCCCCCGCGCATTGCCGAAGAAGGCTACTATGCCACACAAATGTGCCTGCTCGGACACAAGGCCATCGAGACCGGCCAGACACTGGAGTTCCCTGACGACATGAAAATAGATTACGCGCCTTATGGCACGACGAAACCGTAATAAAGCCCCTGAAGAGATGAAAGACATTGTAATTCCCGCCCGGAGAGTGCGCACCGAGATGGTGACCCTGCTGGTGTGTTTCCTTATTGCCATGGCGCTCAATGTGCTGGCCATTATTCTTTACAAGAGCCCAGTCAGCGAACTGTGGACTTCCATCCTGTATGTGCTCGGCGCCACAGCGTTTCTGTATGCCGTCTGGACGGCTCTGCGGCTTGTGGCATATGGCGTGAAACGGCTGGTTAAAAGATAAAATAACAGATAACCCCCTTAAACAATGACAACCCGCAGAGATTTTCTTAAAACCATGGGAGCCGGCATCGCCACGTTTGCCCTTGGCGGCACGCACCGCCTGGCAGCAGCCCCGTCGCCCGTGATGATGACCTCGCGCGAAACGGCCGAGGCCAAGAAGGAAAAGGTAAAGATAGCCTTTATCGGTATAGGTAACCGGGGCGAGCAGGACGTGGCCGACTTCGTGCGTACCGGCATGATAGAAGTGACGGCCCTGTGCGATGTTGACCTTGACGGCCGCCAATGCCAAAAGGTGCTCAACATGTTTCCCGGAGCCAAGCGCTACCGCGACTTCCGCGAACTGTTCGAGAAGGGCAGCAACGATTTCGAGGCCGTAGTGGCTGCCGTGCCCGACCATATCCACTTCCCCGTGGCCATGATGGCGCTGGCGCACGGCAAGCACATTTATCTGGAAAAACCCATGGTGCGGACATTCCATGAGGCTGAACTGCTTATGGCCATGGCCCGCCGTCACCCCGAACTGGCCACTCAAGTGGGCAACCAGGGGCACTCCGAAGCCAACTATTTCCAGTTCAAGACATGGTTCGAGGCCGGTATCATCAAGGACGTGACCGCCGTAACGGCCCACATGAACAACAGCCGGCGCTGGCATGGCTTCGACCCGAACATGAAGCACCTGCCTGCGGCCGAACCGCTGCCTCAGGGCATGGACTGGGACACCTGGCTGGGTGCCAGCCAATGGCACGACTATTCTTCAAAATACCATCAGGGCGAGTGGCGCTCGTGGTACGACTTCGGCATGGGCGCACTCGGCGACTGGGGAGCTCACATTCTCGACACCGTGCACGAATTCCTCAACTTGGGCCTGCCTTACGAGGTGACGTTGCTCAACCAGAAAGCACACAACGATTTCTTCTATCCGTATTCCTCTACCATCCTCTTCCGCTTTGCCGCACGCGACGGCATGCCGCCGGTGGACATCACCTGGTACGACGGGCTCGACAACCTGCCCCCATTGCCCCCGGGCTACGGCGGCTCGCAGTATAACGCCAACATTCCCTCGACCAATCAAGGTGAAACGCCGCGCGCCAAGCTCAATCCGGGTAAAATCATCTATACCCGCGATCTCATTTTCAAAGGAGGAAGCCACGGCAGTACACTCAGCATCATTCCCGAGGAAAAAGCGCGGGAGATGAAAGACCGATTGCCGGAGGTGCCCAAGAGTCCGAGCAACCATCAGAAGAATTTCCTGCTGGCCTGTATGGGTCAGGAGAAGACGCGCTCTCCGTTTGAGATAAACGGCGTGCTGAGCCAGGTGTTCTGCCTCGGTGTCATAGCCCAACGGCTCAACACCAAACTCTTCTTCGACACACGGACGAAGCAATTTACCAACAATGCCTTCGCCAACGCCCTGTTGGCCGGCGGGCTGCCTCCGCGCAAGGGTTGGGAAGAATTTTACAAACTGAAATAATCAAACCGAAAGAGATGAAAAAGTTAATAGCAATCATCATGGTCGTGCTGCTGGCCCCGACGGCTTCGGCACAGCAGTGGGAGTCGCTTTTCAACGGCAAGAACCTTAAAGGCTGGACGCAACGCAACGGCAAGGCCGTCTATAAGGTGGAAGACGGTGCCATCGTGGGCTACACGGTGGTGAACACGGCCAATTCGTTCCTTTGCACCAACAAGACCTACGGCGACTTCATCCTGGAATTCGAGTTCCGGGTTTCCGAAGGCATGAACTCCGGCGTGCAATTCCGCAGCGAGAGCCTGAAGACTTATCAGGACGGCAGGGTGCACGGCTACCAGTTCGAGATTGACCCCAGTCCCCGTGCCTGGACCGGCGGCATCTACGATGAGGCGCGCCGAGGCTGGCTCTATCCGCTCACGAAGAATCCGGCCGCCCAGTCGGCTTTCCGCCACGGCGACTGGAACAAGGTGCGCATAGAAGCCATTGGCAACCGTCTCCGCACATGGGTAAACGGTGTCGCTTGCGCCGACCTCCTGGACTGTATGACCCCCAAGGGCTTCATCGCCCTGCAGGTTCACACCATTGGCAAGAACAAAGCCGAAGAGGGTCGGCCTGTGGCTTGGCGCAACCTGCGTATCTGCACCAAAAACGCGGCCCAATATGCCACACCCGAAGACAGCCGCGTGCCCCAGGTCAATACCATTGACAACTATGTGTCGCCCCGCGAGGCCGCCGAGGGTTGGACACTGCTCTGGGATGGCAAAACCACCGAAGGCTGGCGCGGAGCCAAACTCACGGCCTTCCCCGAAAAGGGCTGGACGGTCGATAATGGCATCCTCAAAGTGCTCAAGGGCAATGGCGGCGAGAGCAGCAACGGCGGTGACATCGTTACCAAGCGCACTTACAGGAATTTCATTCTCAGTGTCGATTTCAAGATTACCAAAGGAGCCAACAGCGGCATCAAGTATTTTGTAGATCCGAATCTGAACAAGGGCGAGGGTTCGGCCATCGGCTGCGAGTTCCAGATATTGGACGACGAGCGCCATCCCGACGCCAAACTGGGTGTGAAGGGCAACCGCAAGCTGGGTTCGCTCTACGACCTCATCCCGGCTCCCGACAAGAAACCATTTAACATAAACGCGTTCAATACCGCCGTCATCATTGTCCGGGGCCGCCACGTCGAGCACTGGCTCAACGGCACCAAACTGCTCGAATACAATCGCGACGACCAGGAATGGAACGCACTCGTGGCTTACAGCAAATACAAGAATTGGCCCAACTTCGGCAATGCCGCCGAGGGTCACATCCTGTTGCAGGACCACGGCGACGAGGTGTGGTTCAAGAACGTGAAAATTCGCGAGCTGGACGACTGAATTTCCCCCTGCCGTGCCCCATCTTTTTCATACCGCTCCGCCGACCAACCGCTACTATGCCTGGTTTGAGGCGCTCCACACCCGCGTGGACATCCTCTTGCTTGGCCCGCAACCGGAACAGGTCTTCGGAGCGGTTTGCGAACGTATGCGCGAGTGCCTGGCGGCTGTGGAACAGATGGGCAACCGCTTCAATCCCGACAGCGAGCTCTCGCGTGCCGTGGCCGGGGCCACGGTGCGCCCCATGCCCCTCTCCGCCAATCTCTACACGCTGCTGCACCGCTGCCTGCAGGCCCACCGCGACACGGGCGGCCTGTTCGACATCACGGTGTGTTCGCCCCACTTTGAGCCTGGTTTCATGCGCTACGTCGAACTGACCTCCGACCGTTGCCTGCGCCTCCACCGTCCCGGTCTGGTGGTTGACCTCTCGGGGGTGCTCAAGGGTTATGCCCTCGAGCAGTTGCGCCGCCTCTTGACCGGTGAAGGTATCGCTAATGCCCTCGTCAATCTGGGCAACAGTTCCATTCTTTCGCTCGGCGACAATCCGTCCGACATTGCCCCGGGCCATTGTCTGACCACATCGGGCAACGCCACCGCCGGCCGCCGCCACATTATGAATCCCCTGACCGGCCGCTATGTCGAGGGGCAGCGCGAGGTGTCGGTCACCACGGCCGACGGCGTGGAGGGTGAAGTGCAGTCTATCGTGGCCTTTATACGCCAGGGCGGGGCCTGATGTCGAAAACAACCACTGTATGCCGTTGAAGTTGCGATTTTGTTAACTAAAAACGGTCCTTATAATGCGCAGAAAATCAACCGCTCCAGAAATAGGCAATCAGAAACGGCGTTTCAAAATTTTGAAACGCCGTTTCTGATTTCCGAAGTGCCTTCTCGAAAGTCCGAACTCAGGCTTCCTTCCGGGCTGTTAACTTAAAAGTGTTAAAACCGCGGCCATGCGGTCGCACGCCATTAGCGCAGTTTCTTGATGACGGGCAGCAGCAGGCTCTCCATGACGGCATAGCCCTTGGCATTGGGATGCACGCCCGGATTGTCGTTGGCCAGCTCGGGTTTCATGGCCGTGCCGTCGGCCGTGACCATGGCGCTGAAGTAGTCCACGTAGGGAATCTTGTTCTCCTTGGCATAGGCCTGCACGCGGGCGTTGAGATGGCGGATTTTGTCCATGGCATCGGTGATGGAACGGTTCCAACCGAAACCGGCGGCGGGCAGACAGCTTGTCAGAATGACCTTCATCTTGTGATAACGGGCCAGCTCGACCATAGACACCACGTTGCCGAACGTCAGATCTTCGTTATACGCGCCCGTATTCTCAGCCACGTCATTCGTGCCGTAGTTGATGACCACCACCTTCGGCTGCAGGTTGATGACGTCCTCGCGGAAGCGCAGCAGGAACTGGTAACTGGTCTGTCCGCTGATGCCCCGGCCGATAATCTTATTGTCCTTGAAAAACTCCGGCCGGGCATTGGGCCAGCCGTCGGTGATGGAGTTTCCCATCAGCACCACGCGCTTCTCGCCCTTGGCGGGAGCACCCAGGTCCTTGTTCTTCTGCGCATAGCGCTTCCAGCCGGCAAACTCGTGCTTCTGGGCCTCGGCCACGGGAGCACTCAAACAAAACAACAGCAGGGCCATGCCTGCCCACTTCATTATTTTCATACGTTTGAACTTTTAGAGGTTAAAGATTTCAGATTACAAAAGTACGCAACTTTTTACAATTGGCAAATTTTTACGGAGTGTGACTTCACAAAAGAGCAGACAAAGACAGGAATCTCACCCTTCGGGAAACTATTGTTGGTAACTTTCGATAGAGTTTGTTTGAAACCCGATGCCGGCTCTTCGGGCCTGTGCCATCTGCTGATTGCGCGGAATGCGATACAGCCGGCCGTCCTTGCGGAAAAGCGCACCCGTCTGCTTGAAGAGGAAAGGCACTTTGGCTTCGAGACACTGTCGGCGGATGTCAAGCACCCAGGCGTAGTCGCACACGCGGGCACCGCGGCCCGACTCACCGCCCACCGTCACCTGTTCGCACCAAGAGCCGAGACCGCCACGGAAGTCGATGCGCTCCAACAGCGGTTCACAGATAATCGCCTTGTGCCTTATAGGCAGTTCACGGAACAACGGTAGCCGTTCGTCCGAGCGACGCTGGTTCTCCATTGTGCAGCTGATGGTGACGTTGTCGTAGCCATCGTCCCAATCGTCGGGCAGACATTTGGCTATCCGCTCCGGACGTTTTGTGACGATGTAGAAGTAAAGGTCACTCCGGCGGTGAATCATCAGCCAAGCCTCTTCGCGCCAAGCATCACCCTCTTCGATGAAAAAGTCCGACGTGAAGCACG
>Ga0256405_10012619_pt1 | contig 10416 bp, 7 predicted proteins | sample RumenRJG_02DNA_FD_189096 | JGI IMG/M metagenome (GOLD analysis project Ga0256405, IMG submission 189096) | Bovine rumen microbial communities from Lethbridge, Alberta, Canada - RJG_02 | ecosystem: Host-associated > Mammals > Digestive system > Stomach > Rumen | place: Canada: Alberta | collected... | reverse complement strand
TTTAACTATTTTTAAATTGTTAAATTATTATAATAACAATACCTGTTCATAAAAATTAAAAAACATAACTTATTATATTATTTTGAATATTAGGAAAATTTATTAACATAAAATTATACGTTGTGCCAATAATTCTTAACTGTGAAGATTTATTGAATAAAGAAAATAATGACGATAACAAAAAAACTAAACTTGAAGAAATTTTAACAATTAATGATTTAAAATATTTTGATATTACTTCTTTTTTAGCTGTTGGTAATTTTAAAGGAATTAATGAAAATGAATATGGTAAAAAAAATAAAATTGATGATTTATTTTTATATTATGATGGAATTAATGATGCTTATAATGAAATGATTAATTATTATGTAAAACAAATTGATAAAATAAAAGTTTTTTATAATAGTTTTAAAAGTTTTATAAATTATGATGTAATAAAAAATGAATGTGTAGATGATTATATTAAATTAAAATTAACTATTGAAGGAGATGAAAAAATAAGTTACGATAAATTAATAAGTATTATTGTACCAAGATATAAAGAAAAAGATGAAAATAAAAATGCTCATATAAGTGAAAAAAATTTTAATCTTATATATGGTTTTATTTTAGAGGAAATAAAAAAATTTAATGAACAAGATGAAAAAGATAATGGTAATAGATTAAAAAATTTTGTTACTTATTGTACAGGATATGATACTTTCCCAATAAGAATTAATATATATTTTGAATATAACACTGGTTTAGAATTTCACACATGTTTTAATGGTATTTATTTTGGTTTTGATTTAATATCTAATAATTTTCTTAAAGATTATCTTGATAAAAAATTTGAAAAAAAAGAAAAAGTATTTTATATGTATAAAAATAAAAAGGAAGATGAAGAAAATTTTATAACTAAAGAATTTACTCAAAAGCAATTTGATAAATATAAAAACAATATCGAATATAAAAAAAAAGGATTTTATAGAATTATTAGATATTTAATGAATAATAAATTAGATGACGAAATAAAAAAAGAAATTAAAAAAAATATTAATCTAGTATTTGAAAATATTATATCAGAAAATTTAACATCACTTAATACTGTATAAATTGTTAATATTTATTAATTTGTTCAAAATTTATCAGTGTAATAGTTATTATCTTTTTTTAAATATATTTTTTATAAATATGTAAATTATAATAGTTTTTTTAAAAAAATCTATTTTTAAGTTGGTAGAAAAAAATATATCAAAATAACATCGGCTCACTAGTATTTGTTTGCTGTAGTAAATTTTTATAAAACAAAAATTTTTATATGAAAAAAATGTAGTAATTTTTAATATTTTAGAGATATATATTTCTTAAATTATCACTTAAAATTGTAAAATAGGTATTCTTTCTAGTATGTTTGTAGAAGAAATAAAAAATGGTTTAAAAAATTACAAAGGTTATTTTACAGATAGACAATATTAAAAACAATTTATAGATAAAAAAATAAAAGATTTTAATGTTAAAATTTCAAGAATAGGAGATAAGCTTAATCCTTGTGGTGCAAAAAATAAAACAGATGTAATTTTTAGAAAATGTTTTTTTAAAGACACGTACATTGATCAAGAAGATTCCGAAGAAGATAAAATTTATTTTAAATGTTATACTGATAATGACCATTATTCACCTAAAGAGTATTATTATTGTTTTTTTAATCAATCTATTATGGATAAATTAAATGAAACTTATAAAGGAAATATTATTGATTTAGGAAAAGATAGATTTTTTTTTCTAGGATATATTTTAAATAAAAAATAATATATTATTCATCATTCTAGATATGATTTTAAACCAAAGGTTGATGATGAATTAAATTGTATTTTGGAAGTTTCATATGCAGTTTAAAATAAGTTTTATTATTTTCAAAATAACTACTTTTTATTAAAGTAAATGGTATTTTTAAATAAATTAACCTATAAATATAATGGTTAAACAGTCTAATATTAGAAATTTTGTATAATAGCTCATATAGATCATGGTAAAAGTACTTTAGCAGATAGATTATTAGAATTTACAGGTACCGTTTCTAGTAGAGAAATGAAAGATCAAGTCTTAATTGCTTGCTTACTTTTAAAGTAAGTTGCCTACTTTTAAAGTAGGTCTAACGTCACGTTGGATCCAAGATGTCTTTACATTCGTAAGGACGAATATATAACTAATTTAATACATTATATATAAAAATACATTATATATTCTTGTTTCAACGAATGTTGAAACTTATGGTCCATGACTTAGTCCTGGTTTTAAAGTAACAAAAATTCTTTAAATATTTTTTTTATCAAAATTATATATATATATATATATAAAAAGTACTATATGGTAGAGTTTATTAAAAAGAATAAGAAAATAATATTAAGTAGTTCTATTTTTACTGGATTAAGTAGTAATAATATATATTGTGGATGTTGTGGTGACAAAAATAATAACCAAAATAAAAATAATAATACAAATAATCCTACACAAAATCCACCACAAAATACTCCTAAAGATGAAAAACCTCAACAAGATCCACCACAAAATCCACCAACACAAGAGGAAACTGAAAAAAATAATATAATTTCAGAATGTGAAAATTTAATAGTAGAAATTAAGAAATTAAACAAAGATTATCCAAAAACTGTTAATAAAAATGATACTATTGAAAATTTAAAGGCTTTAAAAAAACAATTAGAAACTGATTTAAATACTTTTAAAAATACAAAACCAGATGAAACACCTAATAGTGAACCAGATAAAGGAAAAAATGATAAAGAAAAATTAATAGATGAAATTAAAAAAATAGCAGAAGAAGGTATAAAAAAGGCATCAGATAAAGATAAAAAAATGTTGAAATATGTATTTTTTAATAAAGATATTTCCAAAACAGATGATGAATTAATAAATATTATGAATAATGGATTAAATTTATCATCTAAAGATATAGATAATTTACAAAAAGTAAAAATTGATATTCCAAATTATTGGAAAAATAGAGATTATGAAAAACAATTTATTGGCAAAAAAATAAATGAATTTGATTTTTCTTTTAAATATTCTAATAAAAATTATAATCATTGGAGAACATTGAATAATTCAAGTCCAGAATATAGATTAGAGTTTTTTAAAACTGGAAAAGAAAATGAAGAAGATATAAAAGATGCAGATAAAATTATTATTGAAGAATATGTACACAAAAAAGATAAAGATGATTCAAATAGTAAATTATGTTTTTCTTTATTTAACGGTAACATTTGTCAAAAAATAGCCATAGGTTGTGAAGATTCTGTTGTCGGAATAGGAAATGATTTGTATTTTTTAGGGTGTGAATTAGTATCAGGTAAAATTAAATTTGGTAGTTTTTTTGAATGTAAAGAAGAAAATTTTAAATATAATATTAAAGAAGATTTATCACTCGAAATAGAATTACAATAATTTTATTTTATAACTACTTTTATATATATATTAAATAAATTAACCTATAAATATAATGGTTAAACAATCTAATATAAGGAATTTTTGTATTATAGCTCATATAGATCATGGTAAAAGTACTTTAGCTGATAGATTATTAGAATTTACAGGTACCGTTTCTAGTAGAGAAATGAAAGATCAAGTCTTAGATGATATGGATCTTGAAAGAGAAAAAGGTATCACAATAAAAAGTCATGCCATTTTGTTGAATTATAAATATAATAATGAAGATTATATATTAAATCTTATTGATACTCCAGGACATGTAGATTTTTCTTATGAAGTATCTAGATCTATAGCTGCTTGTGAAGGTGCTTTATTAGTAGTAGATGCTACTCAAGGTATTCAAGCTCAAACTATATCTAATCTATATATGGCTATTGATCATGGTTTAACAATAATACCTGTTATCAATAAAATTGACTTACCAGGTGCAACAATAGATTTAGTAAAACAACAGATTATAGATCTTATTGGTTGTGATGATAGTGATATAATATTAGCTAGTGCAAAAGCTGGTATAGGTATAGAAGATATTTTAAAAGCTATTATAGAACGCATACCAAGTCCAAAAGGTGATCCTAATAGTCCTCTACAAGCAATGATATTTGACTCTGTATTTAATCCTTATAAAGGTATTGAAGTTTATTTTAGAGTTTTTAATGGTGAAATACATTCTAATGATAGAGTTAAATTTATAAACACTAATAAAGAATATGACATCAATGAATTAGGTATCTTAAAACTCCAACAACAGCCTTGTGAATATTTAAGTGCTGGTAATGTAGGTTATATAGTTTCTGGTATAAAAAAAGCTACAGAAGTAAAGGTTGGAGATACTATCACTAATGTTAAAAATCCTTGTAATGAGGCTATAAAAGGTTTTTCTGATGTAAAACCAATGGTATTTGCTGGAATATATCCTGTAGATACAACAGAATATGATCTTTTACGAGAGGCTATAGAAAAATTACAACTTAATGATGCTGCTTTAGTATGGACTCATGAGACATCGATAGCATTAGGATCTGGATTTAGATGTGGTTTTTTAGGTATGTTACATCTAGAAATAACTCAAGAAAGATTAGAAAGAGAATTTGACATATGTGTCATAAGTACAGCTCCATCAGTAGAATTTCATGTTTATGATAATAGTGGAAATTTAATAATAGTGGATTCTCCATCAAAGATGCCTGATCCAACATATATTTCAAGAATAGAAGAGCCAATAATAAAAGCTCAGATAATAACAAAACCTGATTTTATTGGTAATATAATAACATTATGTTCTGATAAACGTGGTGTTTTAGTAACTCAAAATTTCTTATCTCAAGATAGAGTTGAAATGATATTTAACATTCCATTAGTAGAGATTGTCTTTGATTTCTTTGATAAATTAAAATCTATATCTAAAGGTTATGCGTCTTTAGATTATGAGATAACAGGATATCAAGTGTCAGATATGGTAAAATTAGATATATTAATGAATCACGATAAAGTAGATGCTTTTTCAGCTATTGTTCATAGGTCTAAGGCTAATAGTTTTGGTAATAATCTTTGTGCTAGGTTAAAAGAATTTATACCACGTCAGATGTTTGAAGTACCAATACAAGCTGCTATTGGTGGTAAGATAATAGCTAGAGAAACTATAAAAGCGTTTAGAAAAGACGTTATCGCTAAATGTTATGGTGGAGATATATCCAGAAAACGTAAGTTATTGGAAAAACAAAAGAAAGGTAAAAAGAAAATGAAACAGATAGGTAATGTAGAAATCCCTCAAGAAGCTTTCATATCAATCCTAAAACTTACTTAAAAAGTACCAGGACTAAGTCCTGGACCATTATATAATAATATTAAATATTGTTGCCTACTTTTAAAGTAGGTCAAACGCCGAACCGGCTTTACTTTATAAGTAACCAACCAGGACTAAGTCCTGGACCATAAGTTTTCACATTCGTTAAAACAAGAATATATAATGTAGTTTAATAGATAATGTATTTATTACTTGCCTACTTTAAAAGTAGGTCCAACTTTAAGTTGGTTTTGTGATACTTTTCCTAAAAGTATCGAATTGGTTACTTTAAAAGTAACAATGTATTTATCGTACTAATACTTCAGTATTATTTCCAATATTGCTTAAAATATTTTTATTAGATTTTATATATTCTGAGTTATTTTTAGATTCATTAATTGTATTAGTTCCTGATATATTTTTCAATGAATTTATCTTATTGTTATATTCTTGTATTTGTTCATTATTATTTTCAAGTTCTTTTTTATTATTTTCTATTATTTTTTTATTATTTTCTAATTTTTTTTCATTTTCTTTTATCGATTTATCTATTTCTTCTAAATTTTTAAAATGATCCTTTATATTTTTTACCTTTTTATTATGAATATCGATCATTTTATTACATTTTTCAATTTCCTCATTCACAAATTTTTTTAATTTATTAAATTTTGTGATACGATCTATATCGTTATAAAATCTATTTCTTTCTGTTATATAATCAAAACTTTCTTCATTAATATCATTAGAATTATTTTTTATAAATTTAGATATGTCAATATCTTCAATTTTTACTTCTTTTGCAAATTTATTTTCTAATAAATAATTTTTTTTATCTTCAATATTTTTTCTTAAATCTATAAATTTTTTTAATTTTTAATATATTTCTAATTTTTTACTATATAAATTATTAATTTTATCTGTTAAATCTTTGTTTTCTATTTCTAAATTATCATTTTCTGTTTCTAATTGAATATTCCTAATTTTTAAATCCTCAATATTTATTGAAGGTTCTTGTGAACTATTTGTGTTATATGTTGTATAATCTTGTTGTTCAGTCTTTAAACCTGTTTTACCAGAACAAACTTTAAATGCTTTATAAGTATCATAACAGTTTTCTTTAGAAAGTATTTTATTAATGAATATTATTGGCAGTAATATATAGATAGGCATATATATTTATATATAATAATAAAACTTGAAAAAAAATATTTATATTTAAAAAAATATTAGTAAAATTTTAATAATAAAAAAATTTTTTTAGCATAAAATACCTTTATAACTATTACCTAAGAGGGGATATTATATATGTTAATAAATTTATTTAAAATAAAAATATTTCATCTTATATAAAAAAAATATATTAAAAAAAATCTATTCTTTATTATTATACTTATAAAAATTTATAGCGTCAAACTATAAAAGATATGTTTTATTATCTACTTGCTAATTGTTTTAGCGCACTATCAAATAATCTTTGTAAATATCTTACTCTCGCTGGAAATGCATTAGAAGGAGAAAGACCTTTAACAATAATACTCCATACAGATATGATTAATCTATTTTTATATAGTATTATATATTTATATTATAAAAGGCAGAATAAGATAGATTTTACATTAAAAGAAACATTTTGTACTAAAGAAGAAGTTGTACAAATATTATTATTTAGTATTCCAATATTTGCTGCTTCTTATAAATTAATACTTATGGAGAAAATACATCTAAATAATTTAGAAATATCAGCAATGATAAAACCTTTTCTTGTGTGTATTTTAGCTATGTTTTTATTAAAAGAAAAGTTTAAAACATATTATATTTGGTACGCATTATTGGCTTGTTTTGGATTTTGTGTTTCTAATTATAGTAAATTTAACTCTAATCATATGTTTTGGTTAATATCTTATATAATAATAGCTTCAATAGGAGATGCAACAAGAAGATATTATTGTAGAAGGAAAAAGAATCCTATGCAAGCTTGGTGTGTAGAATTTTTTATATTTTTCTTATATGGTTTTGTTATATTATTAGTATGTCCATTATTAAAATATTGTTTACCAGAAGATATTATTAAAATATTTCCTGGAATTGATAAATATTCATTTTCATTTTCAATATTATTTAATCCATTTACATGGTTAATATCATTAATAACATTATCTCACCATTTATCAGCTATATATGGTGTTAAAAGAGCTCCAAGTGTTACTGCTTTAGAATTTGTTAATTTTTCAAAAGTAATATTTACATTAATATTTTCATATTTATTCTTAGGACAATTACCAAAATCTACAGAAATAACATTATTTGGATCTACATTTAATTTCCCAAATCAAATTGCTGGAGCTGTAATAATAGCTATTACATTAGTATTTTTTAACCGTAGAGTACGTAATGATAAAACATCTTTTGAACAATCAAAATAAAAAATAGTTATTTCAAATATTTATATTAAACTCTATTTATAAAGTATAAAATGTTTTTTGATGTAATTTTAAGAATTTTATTATTTTTTCAAATATGTTTTTTTATAAAATGTGATGAACATATAAAAATTTATGATGATGATATTAAATGTTATTTTGGAAATAGATGGGTTAATAATATTTACAAAGAAAGAGATACTATTTTAGTTAGAATGACAAAAAAAAACATTTTAGATGATTATAATAGTACTTTTGAATCTGAAAGAGAATTTAAATATAAAGAAAATAATTATAAATTAAAGATAACAGTTTCAGAAAACCATAATTTAGAATATAAGATACAAATAAAAAGTGGTGGTATTTTTAAAGATGTTACGGATGATGAAAAGGAAATATTATATAGACTAAACGAATATGATGAAAATTATAATATTAAAGGACCTTTAAAGACTATGAAATCTTTATTTCATAGTAATAATTGGGTTTTGATAAGAGTAATAACTCATGACAACAATGAATTTTATGCATTTATTAATAATATTGAAGTTTATCATGATGGATCAGACAATTGGGGACCTTTAGCTTTTGGGTCAGATTTTAAAGAATTATATATTATATATTCAAATATTAAAAGTATTCCTTGGTTAACTAATACTGTAGCTCAAACATATTATGATTTTATTGATTTAAAGGGTTTAAATTTTGAAAATAATAAATGTGCTGTTTTATGTGGATGGTTTAAAAATGCTAAAAGTTTAAAAAAATTTAAAAATATTCCAAAATTCAATAAATCAATAAATATCTCAAGCATGTTAGATGGTTGTGAAAGTTTAGAAGATGTAGATTTAGGTGAAAATACAATAATTCATGCAAATAATTGTTTTGAAAATTGTAAAAATTTAAAAAATGTAAATTTAGAAAATGTAAAAATTGCAGAAGATGCTGATTTAAGTAAAATGTTTTTAAATTGTAAAAATATAAAAAATATAGAAGGTTTTAAAACTTTTATAAAAGAAAAAGATAATCCTAATCTAGAAAATATACTTGAAGGCGCAGAAGTAGATGGAGAATTAGATCTTACATTATGGGGAACTAACATAATACCTAAAGAAATGTTGAAAAATGGAAAAGTAAAAAGTTTAAAATTATTTAATTTAAAAAAAATATTACAATATTATATTGAATTCTGTAAAAAAGAGATACAAGAATATAAAAAAGAAATAAATGAGGAAGAAAAAGACCTAGAAGATTATAGAAAAAAATTAGAAAATTTAAAAAAAATAGAACCAAAAACAGAAGAGAATAAAAAAGATATAAAATATTATGAAGAACAGATAGAAGGAACAAAAGATTATATAAAGAAAGAAAAAGATAAGCTAAAACAATATCAAGATGAAATAGCTGGTAATGGTAAAGGTTTAAATATTTTAGAGGATTCTACAGTAGATGAAATATATATTAAAGAAGAATTTATGCCTGAAGATAAAAAAGATCTCGATAGATTAGTTGGTAATAATTGTACTGTTAATATGCTTTATATTGTCGATAAAGATGGTAATTGTAAAAAATATAAAAACTTTGAAGATTATAAAAACAATATTGAATATAAAGATGAAGAACAAGTTGACCATATTAATCAACAAATTCCAGAAGATATAAAAGAAAAAGAAATACCAAAAGGTAATACATGTTTAATTTGTTGTGGAAAATGTTTTAAATCTTGTTGTTGTTGTTGCAAACGTAATGTTTGACTTTGGAAGTTACTTAAAAAGTAACAAACTTAAAACTTTTTATAAAAAAGTTTTATCAAAAAACTTCTACTTTCTATGAAAGTAGCAAAGATACGTACTTAGGATTAATATATAATGTAAAAAAACCTTTATTTTAGTAAAATTTTATTGTTTTTTTATTACATTTTTTATATACAGTTTTGAATAATTATTATTTTTCTTAATTACAAATTTTAAAATTAAAATATTCGAAATATAAGTAAATAATGTGCAAAATTATAGCTATCTTTAAAATATAGATAGACTATGGATATGGCTGATATGAATTTTGATATAAAACCTACTGATGATTATGTTTTTAAGAGGTTGTTTGGTGATGATGAGAATAAAAAATTTCTTATAGCGTTACTAAATGCTATTTTTGCAGAATATAAATTTTTACCTAAAGTACATGATTTGAAATATGAAAATAATGAAATTACAAAGGATTTTGGAGAGGGTAGAAATGGTAGATTAGATGTAAAAGCAACAACAGATAATGGAGATATTGTAGATATCGAAATACAGAGTATAGACACTGGGAATTTGATGAATAGAGGCATATTTTACAACTCATGGAATATGGCTGAAAATATAAAAAAAGGTAGCAATTTAGAAAATATTCCTAGAGTTATCAGTATATGGATAATTAAAAATGAACCTAAAAAAGATAATATTTTCAATAATCATAAGTCACCAATAGAACTTAATAATATAAAATCTGAGATTACAAAAATAGACAATGAATCATTAACGTCAAGTGATAAATTTAATATAATATTTATTTTTTTGAGTAAGTTTAAAGAAGGGCTGGTTAATAAAGACCTTGAAAATTGGATTAAGTTCATAGATAATCAGAATATAGTTGATGTCACTGATAAAGATATAATTGAGGCTAGTAAAAAAATGGACTATTTTAGAGGTGATAAAAAAATGAAAGAAGAATATG
>Ga0256405_10012618_pt1 | contig 10417 bp, 9 predicted proteins | sample RumenRJG_02DNA_FD_189096 | JGI IMG/M metagenome (GOLD analysis project Ga0256405, IMG submission 189096) | Bovine rumen microbial communities from Lethbridge, Alberta, Canada - RJG_02 | ecosystem: Host-associated > Mammals > Digestive system > Stomach > Rumen | place: Canada: Alberta | collected... | reverse complement strand
CATGGGTATCAAACAGTCCCTGATAGGCAATACTCATCAGCTGATTGCACATCCGTCCGGAATATCTCCGTCCACCGTCAGGAGACGGAGAGCCGTATCATCCGCCGTTGCCGCACACAGGAGCATGCCGTTTGATTCAATTCCGCGGATCTTGCGGGGCGCCAGATTGGCCAGCAGGACCACCTTTTTCCCGATCAGTTCCTCCGGCTTATAATACTTGGCAATGCCGGAAACCACAGTCCGCTCGGTATTCCCCACCTTGAGTTTGAAACAGAGAAGCTTGTCTGCCTTGGGAACCTTTTCACACGCAAGAACTTTGGCGACCACCAGCTGCAGGCGTTCAAAATCCTCATAGGCAATCAGGTCCTTCTGCGTAAAGACGGCCTCATTTTCTTCCTCTTTCTGCGCAGCTGCCTTTGCCGCGTTCTGCTCCGCCTCCAGCATTTCCAGTTCCTTGGCCACATCAATGCGCGGGAAAAGGGCCTCCCCTTTATGGACCCTGCCGCCAGCAGGAAGACGGCCGAAGGTGCGGGTCGAATCCCAGCTCTTGAGAATCTCATCCGTCACGCCGATCTGCGCAAAGATCCGCTCGGGGGTGCGGGGCATCACCGGGCTGATCATAATCGCCACAATACGGGCACATTCCAGGAGCACATACAGAACCGTTCCCAGACGCGGATGATCCTCCTCATTTTTCGCGAGAATCCACGGGGTTGTCTGATCGATATAACGGTTGCAGCTGCCTACCAGATGCCAGATGCCGGTCAGTGCCTGGGAGAAATTGAGGGCATTCATCTCCCGTTCCACCAGGGGATTGAGTCCCTCCGCCTCGGCAATCAGCTCCCGGTCCAGATCGGTATATTCATCCGTCGCCGGAATCACGCCGCCGAAATACTTTTCCACCATTGCGACGCTGCGGCTGACCAGGTTCCCCAGGTCATTGGCCAGGTCGGAGTTGATGCGCTTGACCAGGGCCTCATTGGTGAATTCGCCATCCGCACCAAAAGGCATCTCCCGCATCAGGAAATACCGGACCGCATCCGAGGAATACCGCTCGCACAGACGCACCGGATCCACCACGTTGCCCTTTGATTTGCTCATTTTGCCGCCGTCAATGACCAGCCAGCCGTGACCAAAGACCTGTTTGGGCAGCGGCAGTCCCAGTGCGTGCAGCATGATGGGCCAGATGATGGTATGGAAACGGACGATTTCCTTTCCGACCAGATGCAGATCCGCCGGCCAGTATTTCTGGTACAGCTCATCATGGTCTGTTCCGTATCCCAGCGCCGTGATGTAGTTGCTGAGGGCATCAATCCAGACATAGACGGTATGATTGGGCATAAAGTCCACCGGAATGCCCCACTTAATGGAGGTTCTGGATACGCAGATGTCCTGAAGGCCGGGGAGCAGGAAATTATTGAGCATCTCGGCTGTCCGGGCCGGGGGCTGGATAAAGTCAGGATGCTCACGAATGTACTGAATCAGCCAGTCCTGATACTTGCTGAGACGGAAGAAATACGCATCCTCCCGCATCCGTTCCACCGGACGTCCGCAGTCCGGGCAGCAGCCGTCTTTCAGCTGCAGTTCCGTCCAGAAGGATTCACATGGCGTACAGTACCATCCTTCGTACTGCCCCATGTAAATGTCATCCTGTTCAAACAGCTGTCTGAAAATCTTCTGAACGCCCTTTACATGACGCTCATCCGTGGTGCGGATGAAATCACTGTATTCCACATCCATCAGCTTCCACAGTTCCTTGATGCCGGCCACGATGTGATCCACATATTCCTTCGGCGTCACACCGGCAGCTTTGGCCTTGCGCTCGATTTTCTGGCCATGCTCATCCGTTCCGGTCAGAAAATAGACATCATATCCGGTCAGCCGTTTGAATCTGGCCATGGTATCCGCCGCCGTCGAACAATAGCTGTGGCCAATGTGCAGATTATCGCTCGGATAATAAATCGGCGTGGTAATGTAATATTTGGGTTTCTCGCTCATACCTGTCCTCCTCTATCTGTAACAACCGGATCATTCCGCCCTGCTGCTATTCAGGTCCTCATGGTTTAGTCATTATAAAAACCGAATCTGTCTTTGTCAACCGCCTCAGTGCGCAGTTCCATATGGAAATGCAAATCACCAAATGCCGAAGCGCAGCGGTTTCCGCATTTGGATTCGTTACAGCCTTCCGGCCTCATAGCGCCGCCAGACAATCCGGTTAACCGTCCCCATGTCCTCATCCAGGTAATAGGAAAGTTCCACAAAAATGGTCTGCTTCTCATCCACCGGATCATAGTAGTGAATCACATAGGTGCCATCTGCCTCCCGCCGGTACGTTCCGAACTGCACGCCGGCAGAGTTCCAGTTGTACAGCAGGCGGTTCCCATATTCATCCAGCGCCGGATGTCCCAGATCCCGGAATTTCTCCATGATCTGTGACGCCGACATCCCAACCGAGGTGCTTCTGGGGGCCGTCATCCGGCCGTTGCTGGTATCCAGCCTGACCAGCACCGGATTTTTCGTATCGGTCTTCGCGGCAAACCAGGCTGTTCCCCAGTCATAGACCGCCTCAAACGTTTCCATCTTGGCATCGTACCAGCGATCCTCCGGCAAAGTCTCATAGCTGAGGGGGGCACCCCAGGCTCTGGTGAACGTCGAATAGGTGGTTTTGTACAGGGTCATATTCTTAAAGCTGTCGTTGTCACTGTTGAACATCCTTTTCAGGTTTCCCTGAACCTTGTACGTCACCTTCATCTCATAGCTGACCTTGCCGTTCTTGTCAACCGACACGGCGCGCAGCACGGAATCCCCAACCGGCAGCTGAATCGGTTCATCCGGGTTATACAGGGTCGATTCCGGTGTCGCCTGCCGGCCGTCCAGCGTATAGTAAATGGCCACGATCTGCCGGTTTTTCTTTTCATCCTCATCACCCGGACGCAGAGAAACCTTTGGCGCATTTTTGTACGTTCCCGATGCATAATTGGACTTGGGCGCCGCCGGCGTCGGAATAATGACCGTATAGTTGGCCACAATCTGCTCGGAGGGCATTCCGTTTTCCGTAAAGCCGATGGCCTTGACCGTCAGCTTTCCCTCTTTCAGGTGGATCTTCGTCCCCGCCGTATAGATCTGTCCGGATTCGGACGGGTCTGTCCCGTCCGTGGTATAGTACACGATTTCCCCTTCGGGGATGGAAATGGTCACATCAATTTCCTCGTTGTACCGTCCCTCCGGGTGCGAGAACATCGGCGGCCGCGGGGTATACGACCTGAGCATGATATCAAATTCCTGTGAGGACTCCAGCGTCTGCTGGCTGGCCAATTTCATCAGGTCCAGGGCCTCGGAATGATAGCCCCGTTTCTGGTAAATCCCGATCAGGGCACGGTAGGCACTGGGATGCTGCGGGGCAATATCATGGATAAGGGATTCATAGATCTTAACCGCATCATCCTCACGATTCAGTTTCGTGTAAACCTGTGCCAGATACAAAAGCGCGTCCACGTTCCGCGGTTCCCGTTCAAGCGCGATCTCCAGAACCTCCGCGGCCCGTTCATCATACGACGCCTCCATCAGCTGCTTTCCAAGGGTGATATAGGCATCTGTCCGGGCCACAGACCATCCCCATTCCGCCATGAGGCGCTGACCATCCTCTGTAAAAAAGAGCATGTAGGAGCCATACGCCAGGATGAAAAACAGAATCAGCAGAATGATCCGGACCGCAAAAAGCAGCCGTTTATGGCTTTTCCGGACAAGCGGCGGATTGGAAACCGCCGGCTTGGCGTCCACTTTTTTCTTGACCGGCCGTCCGGGGCGGCGCACATAGCGCAGTTCATTGCTGTTTTCACGTGCATGCTGCAGTTCAGCCGGCATCTGATGCCTTCTGGCTTCAATCTGCCTTTTTGCTGCCTCATCCGGGGTTTCAAGCCGCGCTTTCCGCTCCGTCTTTTCCCGTGCACCGGACTTTTTTCCCTGCATGCTCCGCACCCGTGCCGCATCCGCCCGGGCTTCGGAATAATCCGCAGCCACCTCATTGTCTGCCCTTGTCCGGGCAGGAACCGGCTGCACCCGACGGCGAACCCGTATCTCAGGCTGCTCGGGCAGATTCACCTCGGAACGCCGGCGAAAACCATGAATCCGGGCAGAACAGCCTGGACAGCGAATGACGCTGTCACTGATTTCCCGTCCGCAGTTTGGACAAATCATGCTCTCCCTCCCTTAACGTATCCGCCGGGCAATGTCATTCTCCCATATGACTGAGTGCCTCATAATAAGGATCCCCGGCATATTCCCGTTCTGCCGGCCGCTCCCCGCCCAGTGCCTCAATGGCATTGGCAATCTCCACAAAATCCAGATACCCCAGTCCCGGCAGGCGGCTGGTCTCAAGCAGCGCCGGCAGGGCCCGCTCATCCCCATACTTGGCCAGATACGACGCAAACAGCGCACGCAGGGCCGTCTGGGTACGGAACCGTTCCTCCAGAATCCCGTAAATCCGGTCATCCCCCGGGAAATTGCAGAGAATATCCGCAAAGATGTTCTTTGCCGCATCACCGGCCGTTTCATACCGGGCCAGAATCGGCTCCACCACCTTAGCTCCCATGGCGCTCAGGCTTTCCGCACAGATATCCCCCAGATCGCTTTGTTCCGCCAGCGGGGCAATCAGGTCGATGTACAGGTTCATGGGCTGGTCTCCGCCGATTTCCTGCATCAGGGACACAGCGGTCATCCGGATTTCCTCATCCTGCGCCGGGTCCTTGATGAGATCCAGGAGCAGCGGCACCGCTTCCTCCCCGGTATCCACGATCCGCTCCAGCAGCAGATCCGGCACCGGCGTATGGCGGAGAATGTACGCCCTGAGCATGGACACCAGCTCCACGGCATCCCGGATGCCGCCGAAATAGTCCTCCGGCGTCTGCCCGTTCAGGCCTTCCAGCGGCTGTTTCAGGAACTCCATGTACACATCCGGAACCATTCCCTCCAGTTTGTCCATGTTGTTCCCGTATTTCTCTGCATTCTCCTTCATCCAGCCTTTCAGATACGCCTCGAAGGCGTCATCCAGGTTCACAATCATCATGTTTGTTCATCCTCTCAATCGTAAAAAGCAGCCCGGTCCTGGGCTTCGCTGCTTTTCCAGTACTCCTCTTTAGCCGGCTGCCGTCAGTGTGGCTGGTTCGTGCCCTCACGAATCAGTGCCTCAAGTTCCTCGCCGGTAAAGCTGTAGTGTTTGCGGCAGAAATGGCAGGACACTTCGCATCCGTTCTGCTCACGGATCAGGTCCCGGATTTCCTTTTCCCCCATGGAAAGGATCACCTGCTCGATCTTTTTCCGGCTGCAGTCACAGACAAGGGAGAGCGGCATGCTCTCAAGAATCTCCGGTTCAAGTCCACGGAAACAATTTTCCACAATCTCCTCCAGGCTCATCTCCGAGAGAAGCTGGGAGATGCTCCCAAACAGTTCCGCCCGGATTTCCAGCTGATCCAGGAGCGCATCCGAACAATCCGGCATGGCCTGAATCAAAATGCCGCCCGAGGCCTGAACCTCCTCGCCGACCAGGGCACCCAGCGCGCAGAGCGTCGGGGTCTGTTCGGATTCCAGATAATACATGGCAAAGTCCTCTGCCACCTCACCGGAAACCAGATTGACCCGGCCCAGGTACGGTTCACCGAAGCCAAAGGAGCGCATGACGGTCAGCTGGCCGTCCTTGCCCAGCACGCCGCCCACATCCAGTTTCCCGTTGGGCTTCAGCTTCAGTTCCACCTCCGGATGCTCAATGGTCACCTTGACCGTTCCATCCGGTCCGGCCACGGCACACATGGGGCCGGCCGGTCCGCCCCCGTTAATGGTACACGTAATCCGGTCCCCGTCACTTTTCAGATTGGCCCCCATCATGGCGGTGGCGGAGATCATCCGGCCAAGGGCCGCACTGACGGTATTGCTGGCGTGATGAATGTCTCTGGCCAGCTGGGTCATTCCGGTTGTATCACAAAGAAAGACGCGTGCCTCTCCGCCCTTCAGGGTCAGACGGAGCAGACGTCCCTGTCCATTTTCCATTTCTCAGTTCCTCACATTTCACTTTGCTTTGCAGGTCTCGTGTCCTATCGCCGAAGTCCTGTTTCCGGACGGTTTCATGCATCAGGGCCGCCTGAGCCGGGCGCGAAGATGAATCCGCTCATCCGTGGGCTTCGGCCTTTCCATGCGCATGCCGCCAAAGAACTCAATCTGTTCAAAGCCCGCGGCCTGCAGCATTTCGGCCAGCATGTCCGGTTCATACGCCCGCAGCCGGTGTTCCTCCCGGAAACGCCTGTACCGGCCGTCCTGTTCCTGCACAAAAAACGTAATATCCATCCGCACGCTCTGCGTCTCGGCATGGTAGGTATTCTGCCAGAGATAGGCCATGCCCGGCCGCTCCTCCCCGAGAAACGCATTGCCAATGACCGTTTCCAGCTTGTACCGGGTAGACAGGTCCAGGCACAGAAGGCCGCCCGGACGCAGTACACGGGCGGCGGCAGCGAAAAAGTGCCGGACATCCTCCGGCTCTCGCAGGTAATTCAGTCCGTCACAGGTACACAGCACGGCAGCGTTCCGGCCGGGCACCTGAAGCTTTCGCATATCCTGGGCAATCAGGGGACAGTCCACGCCAAAGCTGCGCATCTTTTCCTCGGCCACGCGCAGCATCTGTCCGGAACTGTCCACCCCCAGCATCTTAAAGCCCATCCGGGCCAGGCGGACCGTCAGGTTCCCGGTCCCGCAGGCACATTCCACCACCCGACCGAGGTCCGAGGGTTTCATGTCCTGCCCGTCCAGCAGAAGATCCCGGTAGTAAAGTGCCCAGCGGTCATAATCCACATCGTCCATCAGCTGGTCATAGACGGCGGCAAAACTGTCATAGGCTTTATTCATCGTCGTCGTCATCATCGTCAATGTCGAATTCATCCTCGTCCCGCTTGCGGCCAAAGAGTCCGCCCAGACCCTTCTTCACGCTCTTTTCCGCCTTTTCCGGCGCCTTCTGCACCGGTTTTGCGGGACGGGCTTCTGTCTTTACGCGGTTCTCCGCGTCCTCTTCATCCTCGTCATCATCCACATCCAGCTCCTCATAATCCGCCGGACGCAGTCCCTGACCGACCGTCGCCCCCTCAATCCGGGGATTCAGGTACTTGTCAAAGATGCCGTTGGCAAAAGAGGCGTAAACCAGCCTCGAAAGGGCAAAACCGAAAAAGAGATAGTAGACCATGCAGACCATGATCATGATGGGATTGGCCGTGTAAATGCCCAGGCCCAGGAAGAAGATGGGAATAAAGGTAATCAGGCGACTCAATATCATCCAGGGCAGCGAGGCGCTGGCCATAAGGAGGGCGTTCCGGAAAACATTCAGCAGCGACAGCTTATAGCCGACAATCAGGGGATACAGCAGCGGCAGCATGCACAGGAACACCAGGAGCAGCATCAGGACAATGCCCATGGGTACGTACAGAATCGGCGAGTTCTTGCCTAGTTCGCTGTAAAAGGAAATCGCGGTGTAGACAATGAGCGGAATCACGGAGGTAATTACGGACACGGCCAGCGCCTGCTTCCAGTTGGACTTGAACGCATCCTTGAAATCGGACCAGAGGAAAGAATGCTGGTCTCTGGCCCAGTTGCGCATGATATAGGCCGCACCGGCGGAGGAAGGACCCGTGATCGCCACACAGGGAATGATCCCGATCAGCCACATCATGAGATAACCGGAAAGCTGCCCCAGCAGGCCGGCCGCATCCGTGTTTTCCACATCAATGCTCTGCATGGCCGCGATGTTCAGGTACGTCCAGAAAATAAACGGAATCCAGAAAATCAGCTGCAGCAGATTCACCTTGACCAGATCAAAAAAGTGGTCCTTGAGTACCAGGAAAAACAGGGAAAGCCGGTTCTTGGGCATATTCGCCTCGGTATAATCCCTCTGGCCTGCTTTTCCATAGTAGAAACGATCAAAAAGTCCCATGACTCAGTCCTCCTCAAAAATCAGACCCGCATACAGCGCCAGTCCATAGACAAGCGCCTGTTCATCAAACCCAAACAGTGAGGAATGCAGTGGGTGTCCGTATTGTTCATCCCTGCACCCGAGGAACGCAAAGGCGCCCGGGCAGGCCAGCTGGTAATAGGAAAAATCCTCCGCCGTCATTCGCGGAACCGCCTCGGCAAACCGATCCCCTGCCGCCCGGCGCACATGCTCAAAGGCCGCCGCATCGTTGCAGGTACAGGGATAATAGACGTGTTTTGTCAGCGTTCCCTGCACCTCAAACCCGGCCTCAATGCCATTTAGCAGTGAACGGATCAGCGACTCGATTTCATCAAACACGGCGTTTGAATAGGTTCGCACGATGCCCTCAAGCCGGGCCTCCTCCGCCAGCGTATTCCGGATCCGGCCGGCTTCCATTTTCCCTATGGTCACCACCGCCCGCTCCGCCGGGTCAATCCGCCTTGAGACCACGCTCTGCAGCTCCGTCAGAAAATAGGCAGCCGCCATGATGGCATCCCGCCCCAGGTGCGGCGAGGCACCATGACTGGCCCGCCCCTTAAAGTGCACATCAATCTCACAGGTAGAGGCCATGATGGGCCCTTTCACACAGGCAATCGTCCCCAGCGGCACATCCGGCATCATGTGCAGTCCGTAAATCTCCCGGACATCCGGATTCCGGAGAACCCCGGCCCTGACCAGCCGGTCCGCGCCGCCCGTCGTCTCCTCCGCCGGCTGGAAAATCAGCACCACGTCCCGCGGCAGCTCCCGGTGTTCGGAAAGAAAATGCGCCAGCGTCAGCAGCATGGCCATATGGCCATCATGCCCGCAGGCATGCATCTTTCCCTCATGTTCTGACCGGAACGCACACCCCTCCGGTTCCTCAACCGGCAGGGCATCCATATCCGCACGGAAGGCAATCGCCTCTTTGGTTCCGTTTCCCCTGAATACACAGCGGATACCGGTATCCAGCATCTCCGTCAGTTCATCCGGCTGAAAACGTGACAGGCATTCAAGGAGATACTTTTTCGTCTCCACTTCCTGATTTCCCAGTTCGGGAATCCGGTGCAGATTCCGGCGATGCTCAATCAGTTCATTCAGATAGGCAAACGCGGCCTCTTCATACCTCATTTTCTTTCCTCCACATCCCGGTCCTGAACGGTTCTCTGCGTGCGCCTTCATGTCCTGGCCCGCTCTAATTTCAGACCCCATTAAATCTGCATGATTGTATCACACAAACGACCTACGGTCCAGCATTGTTTTTCCCAGGTCAGCCAGCGTCGGCCGCTCTGGCTTCGGACCATGTCTGGAAACAGGTAAAAAGGAACCAACTTTTCCATGCGACTCTTCCCTCCCTGTTCTTTTTGTATGGGTAATGTCCCACATGATCTTGAGATACATATCCCCCTGCACCTCTCACTTGATACCGTACATTGTTTTTCGAATCGTTTGAGAGTAATTCCTTTTTTGACACTACGGAAACATGTACTCCAGTATATACAGAATATTGTGAGAACTATGAAAAGTTCTATGCTGATGCATTGCGTGATGTTGAAGAGGCAAAGAAAACAAGAGAATACGGTCTGGATATGACGAACCATCCCAACTGGTTTGATGCGTCATATATATCATGGCTTTCCTATGATTTGCTGCATCTTGAACTGCCCGATGGAAACCTGTATTTTGCGCCGATCATTAACTGGGGAAAATACAGGGAAGAAAACGGAAGGCTTGTCATGCCTGTGACCGTTCGTCTGAATCATGCGATTGCTGATGGGTATCTGGTCGCAAACGTATTCCGCCTACTGGAGAATGAAATCAGTTACTTTGTTGGACTCTAACCTACAACTTCCAGTTTGCAGAGCTCTCAATAAATCGGGATTGTGGAGGTACGGCACTTGATCAAGATATCTTTGTTGACCGGAGAAATAATTTTTACCGTGTTGTGGCTCCTCATCAGATGGACGATATGGATACAGCAGAAGAAGATTGTCTGGAAAAGAGAGGCTTTCCTTCTTTTGATGTACATCAATCTTGCCATTCTGATTCGTTTTGTCTTTTACCCTTTTTTCACTGTCAACGGTCAGGTTCAGCCCCTCATCATTAACATGAAAAGCATTCAGCCGCTTCGGGTCAACCTGATTCCGCTTGTAAACATTCTGGATTATGACATAAAGCGCGAAGCTACCATCAACATCATCGGTAACATAAGCATGTTTATACCGACAGGCATCATTATGCCAATTCTGTACAAACGTCTGGATTGTTTTTGGAAAGTGCTTTTTGCCGGTGCGGGGTTGTCATTTGTTATTGAGATGATCCAATTGCTCTTTCCGGGAAGTGTAACCGATATCGATGATCTGATTCTCAATACTGCCGGTGCGGCAATCGGATACGGCATTTATAAACTTGTATGTTGTTTCCGAGGAAAAGCAT
>Ga0256405_10012617_pt1 | contig 10418 bp, 9 predicted proteins | sample RumenRJG_02DNA_FD_189096 | JGI IMG/M metagenome (GOLD analysis project Ga0256405, IMG submission 189096) | Bovine rumen microbial communities from Lethbridge, Alberta, Canada - RJG_02 | ecosystem: Host-associated > Mammals > Digestive system > Stomach > Rumen | place: Canada: Alberta | collected... | reverse complement strand
CCAAACAGTTCCGGTACCGTGCTCATGATCATTCCTCCAAACATGTTTTTCTAATCGGGGGACATCGGCTTGCTAAAGCATCTTCGCGCTGTCTCCGTCTCCCAATATGCGCGTATCTTACGCTTTGGTGCCCGCTTTGTCAAGACGAATCCGGCGGTTTTTTCACGCATAGGGGGAGTATGATACGTGCGGGATATCGTCGGAATATCGTTTCGGTATTTTTGCCTGCCGGCCGGCAGATCCGGCAGGCCCGCATGCATCCGCTACAACGCCATATTCTCAGAGAGCTGCAGTGTTGTCATTCCCAGTCTCTTTGCGCCGTCTTCTGCGGAAAGCACACCGTCTCTGACCAGCTCATAGATCAGATCCTTCTTTCCTTCTGCTTTCAGGTCCTTTTCCCAGAGCTTCATCGATTCTTCTTTTTCAAACACTTCCGACATGACTTCCGTGACCTCCTTCCGGTCAAGATACTCTTTCAAAACGTTCTGATTTCTGCAAATTCGGATCGTCTCTTCTATCGCTTTCTTTGTCCTGCCGTAAAGCCTCACCTGCTCGTCAAACACACGGCAAAACACAATATAGATGCAATGCCTGATAAATCTGCAGAATATACTGCGGATCAGAGAAGAGATTACAGAACACGCTGTCTTTTGAATTCCGATTCACATTCTCATCCAGCGGCTTTAATATCGCCTCCGCCATTTCCTGCGCCGTTCTCTCCGTCTGTACCTTTTTCACCCTCTGCATCACCTGCTTATATTACTATCCTTTGTTATTATTATACTCAACAGGCGTGAACAATTCAAGGCGTTTTCGCTGATTACGATTACAGGATCGAGAATCCGTAAAGGCAGGGTGAAAACAAAAACAGCTGCCCACCCGGTATGCTTTCCATGATCACAGAAGTTTGTGACGCTGGATCGTTTACCAAGTGGGCATCAAATTCAATTCTTATCCAACCGCGTGGTTTACACCCGCATGCAGCATAACGTATCCGGGGAACTGGTGGAGGGAAACATAGATCGGTGCTCCCTCCTGATCTCCATCAAAGAAGACCGTCAGGTAGTAATTCACCGTGCTGTCCGCATTCAGGTCTTTCAGCAAGATAGAACCGTCGATTGCTTCCCAGGTGTTGTGATATTCTACTTCATCCACGGTGTCGGCAATGGTATAGCCGTTGAATCCCCAATACTCCGCCAGCAGGGTGCAGAACTCGTCTACGGTCATCTCCGCCGGAAAGATATCGTCGAAATTGTTGTAGAAGTAAAAGGTCTTCGTTTCTGTGATGGTCTTCGCCGGGTCTGCCGGATCCGGCTTCTCCATCTCCATTTCCATTGTTCTCTCAGGATCCGGTTCATCTTCATCCGTGGCGATCGCCTCGAAATCCGCGCTGATGATTTTCCCCGTCACGGCGTCAATGCGCACATTGCATCCATATGCAGGATCTTCTCTTGCTTCCGAGGCCATGATACTTCCTGCAAACCAGCGCACTTCATATGCGTGGGAAAACTCTCTGCCGTACCAGTAGTCGTCGCCGGTATGGGGTTCAATTTCCGCAACTGCGTTGGGTTCACCCTCGATGGTCACCTCAGGGCAGAGAAGTCCCTTTTCCTTCCAGACTTCAATTTCCTGCTTCGCAGCCGCAATGGCGTCTTCCTCTGTTCTGATGATCTCGTCATTTGCAAACGCTGTGACGCTGAGAGTCAGAAGCATGATAACCGCAAGTGCGGCAGATAATATACGTTTCATCGACTTCCTCCCCCGTATTACTTGTCTGCCTTGTATGTCACAGACACGCTGGCGCTCACGGTAATCTTCGCCGCCTGAACAACGGTACCTGCAGCAGAATCCGCCGCAGCTTCCATAGCAAAAACTTTTCCAACACCGCGGTCATAACTGTACGTACCCTGCTCAACGATGTCCTCAATGCCGCGAATGCTCAGCCCTGCGGCATCAGCATAAACCTCCGCTTTCGCCTGTGCATCGGCAACTGCTGCCCGCATTGCTTTTTCCTTGGCTTCCTTTGTGTCGGTCGCAGCGAATTCGATGCCGTTCAGATTATTTGCGCCTGCCTCAAATGCCACGTCAATAACCTCACCGACCTTTTCGATATCAGTCACACGGATGGCGAGGGTGGAATTGGCGCTATAGCCCGAAATTACTTCGTTGCCATCAGAATAATCGTATCTCGGATAGATGTTGATATAGTCGGTGTTGATTTCTTCTTCAGCAATACCTGCTTCGATCAGCGCTGAACGAATAGCGGCGATTGTTTCATTTGCTTTTGCCTGCGCCGTCAGGACTTCGCGATCCATGGCGTTCACACCGAGATTGACAACAGCCATATCCGCCGGAACGAGAACCTCCCCGTTCCCGGTCACAGTGATCTCCGAGTCAGCAAAGGCCAGCGTGGGGATCGTCAGGATCATGAGAACAGCAAGAAGAAGAGACATTGTCTTTTTCATGTGATCATCCTCCATAATTTTGAAGATGACTTCATTATATCAGTTACACAGTGGATTGTCTTCTGAAGAATTATGAAGGTTCTGCTGTCCTTCAAAGGATGTCTCCTGATCTTCATGGTCGGTCGAAACGCGACAATACGCAGCAACGCGGGTTTTGTTGCTTCTCTCCACTGCCTTGATCGGCGTCAGGGTCCGGGGCTTCATCGGGATCACAGGTTTCTGCGGTGGTTGCGCGGTCTTCAGTTCTTCAAATGATGGCAGATCAAACATGCTGCCTCACCTCCTTCACTGTTGCCATGTTCGCTCTGATCGGAGCGATAGTCAACGCTATAATATAAGTAGTAGGGGCTGAAAAGGCCCCATAATACGGAGAAAAATCGGGGACACAAGGGGCGCTGGATTGGTGGTAATGGACAAGAGATTTCACCGCATCAGGGCATGAAAAAACGCCCGGAGGCGCAATTCGTGGCTTGACAAAAAGATGAAAATCCATATAATAAGAGATGAAGAGCAAGACTTTACGGCTGCTCCTCGTTTAAGCTAAGGAATATTGTGATCGAAAGATCGCAAAAACACCGTCACTTGCCCGAGTGGCGGTTGTTTTTTGCAATGCGATCTTTCTTGTGGGTTGCCCTGATGATGATTGTCACCGTGAACTTCCGCACTTGAAGTTGCCCTTTGCGATGATCTTCCAGACCACAATGTTGCCTTCCTGCAGGAGGTCGTCGGTGCTGTAGGTGACCATCTTGCCCCGGTACATCTCGGCGGCGTGCAGGGTGATGGGCTTAAGGTTCTCGAAAAGCTGTTCGTAGGCGTCGTTATCGCCGCCGGCTGCAAGCGCGATCAGGTCTTCGTTGGTGTAGTTTCCGTACTTTTTCATGCTGTTTCCCTCTCTTTTCGATGTGTTTTCCTTTTCGGTGTGCACATATTCGCTCTAAAAGAGAGATATAGCAAGCGGCTAACCTACACAAAGATGATGCGCATAAACTGGCGATAATCGACAAGAGAAACAGCCCTGTTTCAGGCTGTTCTCCCGGCTTTGGTCTGTATCAGCTCTCCATCTCTTTCCGGATCATGTCCGCAACCGGCTCGGTAATCAGGCCTGTCACGGTGGAAAAAATTCAACGCCCTTCACTTATAAGATTTTTCAGAAGGCAAAATGGCGGTATTGTCCGGAAAAAATTTTCTCCTCATATATTGTCGTGAGAGAGGCCGTTTTTGTATTATCCTGTCATACAAATATTTCTCCCCTCATATACTGTCGCGGGAGAAGCCATTTTTTCAGTATCGCCGGAAAAAAATTTATCTCGCCTCTCCAGTAGGTTGATTCCCGTCCTGAAAAGCTCCCTCAAGTGCGGTTAGCTTCATCTAATCTTAATGTAAAACAAAACGGCACCGGGATTGTGTTCCTGATGCCGTCGTGTGATTCCATCCTTCTCAGATAACATGCTTGCCCCCATCCTTCACCTATGATATAATATCATCGTACTTTATACGAAAGCAGGCATTTGAAATGGCTGATTTTCATGGCGTTGTATATACAAAGGCATGGGTTTCTAATTTAATTCTTGATTTAGCTGGATATTCCATGGATAAGGCATTGTGGGCTCAAACAGTGGTTGAGCCTTCGTGTGGTCATGGCTCTTTTTTGGTGCCCATCATCAGCCGGTTACTATCTTCTGCAAAAAGAGATGATAAAATCAACTTTGAAGCACTGAAAAATTGCATTGTTGCCTATGATCTTGACCCAGAAGCCGTTAATGCATGCAGGTCCCGCGCCTCCGAGGCTCTGATTTCTGTGGGGTTATCGCCCAGAGAATCCGATGAGCTATCAAAGTTTTGGGTTAGACAGGAGGACTATCTTCTCGCAGATACCCCCAGCTGTGACTATGTCATTGGAAATCCTCCATATCTCCGCTCTTCGGAAATTCCCGAAGATTCCCGAGCTAGATATTGCGCTGCGCTATCATGCATGACAAAGAGCTGTGATATTTATATTGGGTTCATAGAAAAGGGCCTCGTCTCACTTAATAATGAGTATAGTGTACTCTGTTATATATGTGCTGATCGCTGGTTACAGAATCAATATGGTAAAAAGTTGCGAAATCTTATCTCTCAGTACTATCATATCGACTCCATTATACGCATGCATGATGTTGATGCTTTTGAGGAAGACGTTTCTGCATATCCTGCAATCGTCAAAGTAGATCGCGGCGAAGGTAAAATCAAATACGTGAACTGCTCCAGTGATTTTTCTACGGAGTGTGTTCCTCAGTTGAAATCATGGATAGAAGACCATCAATTTATGTATGATGATTCTGCTTTCTCCGCTACACTTTTGAACCATCCAACGGATGGCAGTGTTCTACCGCTTTCCGATACCGGAAAAATCAGCATAATATCCTCCCTGATTTCACAATATCCCTCCCTTGAAGAGTCAGGGGTAAAACTAGGTATAGGCCTAGCCACTGGCCGCGATGACGTTTTTCTCGTAAACACGCCAGACATTGTGGAGTCGGAACGGATGCTTCCTGCCTTCAACATGAGAAGCTGGCGCAGAGGAAAAGGTGAGCAGAACTTCTGGCTGATCAATCCCTGGAATCGGGACGGATCACTGGTCAACCTGAAAGATTATCCTCGCTTTAGTTCATATATGGAAACACATCGAGCTGCTATAGCAGGTCGTCACGTGGCAAGGAAAAACGCAGATGCTTGGTACCGTACTATCGACAAGGTCAATTGGTCAATTTATGGCGAGCCTATGTTGCTATTTCCTGATATGGCAATGCGCGCGGATCCCGTTTATAGTGACGGCTCAAAATATCCATGCCATAACTGTTACTGGCTTGTCTCTGACCGCTGGGACATCAAAGTGCTTGGTGGTTTGCTTATGAGTGATATTGCAGAATCCTTTATCGATGCCCTTGGGGTAAAAATGCGCGGCGGAACTATGCGTTTTCAAGCACAGTATTTACGACTCATCCATGTCCCCGAGCCCGAAAGCATACCTGCTAATATAGCCGACGCCTTAAAGGATGCATTTGAAAAGAATGATCGCCTTGCCGCAAGCAAAGCAGCATCTGTCGCCTATGGTTTGGAGGTTTAGTTCATATGCACAAGAAAATGGAAACTGCGTTATTTCAGATGTATAGGAATCTGGATGCCGCCAGTCAGCGCCAAGTGTTACGTGGAGCGCATGATCAGGGGGCACGTAGCCAGGTAACCGGTGGCAAGCATATGAATGTCATTGCTGATGTCATCCGAGATGATCTTATTTCCTGCGGGTTTAAAGAGGACTGTGTCTACTACGAAAATGGTTGTCTCCGTCTGCCCGGTTGGTTTAGACCGTCCAAAAGCTGGGATCTATTGGCTTTTGAAGATGAAAATCTTCTAGCCGCTATTGAGCTAAAGAGCATAAACAGTTCATTTGGTAACAATGCCAACAACCGTGCTGAAGAGGCGCTTGGAAGCGCCACAGACGCAGCGCATGCCATTAAGAATGAGCTCATCCCGTATAAAACAGTACCTCCGATGCTTGGGTTTGTTCTTGTTGTTCGTCTGTGCGACGAAAGTATGAAACCCGGCAATTCAACTCAGCCCAGTATTTATCCCGTTGACGAAGTTTTCGCAGATTCATCATACATGCAGAGGTTATCAATATTGTGCCGCCGTCTACTTTCTGAACGTCTTTATCAGGCTGTTTGGATTGTTGGGGTCGATCCTGCCAACAAGATAATAGTTGAGCCGGAGACTGATTTGACCTATGAGAAGTTTTTGGCCTCCATCCACTCGCAGTTGATTATCCATCAAGCATAACCTTTTGAGCTGCCTTGCAGCTCATTTTTTTACGAAAATGTTAGTCGTTTCTAACTTCATCCTCAAACGCAGGAGACTGCCTCATTATCAGGACAGTCCCCATTGTTTTGTTTTATGCTGCTTGTTTGCGCTTGCGCAGTGTCAGGATTGCTCCCGCGCTGCAGCTCAAAATCGCACCGATGGCGGTGAAGATGCCGGTTCCGATGCCGCCGGTCTGGGGAAGCTGGACGCCGGGATGGTTCTTAATCGTAAAGGAAAGATCATTTTCTTCATGGGTAATATCCACTGAATCCGTTATATTTGTAATTTTACCTTTGGATATCACAAACTCTATGGCGGGAAGTGTATTGACATACCCTGCAGGGACATGGAGTTCCTTCAGCTGATACGTTCCGTCCGGGAGATATGTGAAGCTCTGCTGAGTGCCGTCCGTCACAAAAGCGCTGAAATATTCTTTCCCTTCGTGAATCAACTTTGCAGATATCCCGCCGAAGTATTCCGCATCGGTCGTATCCGTTTTATGATAGAGCCGGAAGTCCCGTCCGGTGACACTCTCCGGGAGCGACACTGCAACTTCAAAGCCCTCTTTGTAATCCTCGTAATCCTTCTCTTCGAGGTTGTCGATGCCGATCTCAAAAACCTGATAGGTGGCTTCGGAATGCACAGTCTCCTCTTCCGCGGGAAGACCGCTCTCTTCTGCCACTTCCGCCGACACAGCCGCCGCTGCATCAAGCTCTGCCGCGAGTTCTGCTTGCACAGAGTCCTCAGTATCAGCAGCAGAGGCAATCCCCTGAACAGCTGCAACGGCAGTCTCACGCTGCTCTTCGTTCAGCATCTCCGCATGAGCGCTGGCGCTCTCCGGGAGGAAGACATCGTTTACCGTGCGGATGACAGCAAGTTCGGTCTCCGCCTCGGTCGTGCCGTGCGCTGTGATCGTGATGGTGAATGTCTTCCCATCCTTCGTCAAAACGGTCAGTGCTTCGCCGGATGGGATCTCCTTCAACGGACGAATGCTCCAGTCATTTTCGAGTTCTGTCACACGGACAAGCTCCGGGTTACTGAAACGGGCTGATTCCACATTCTCAACCACATAGTGTCCGCCCAGGTCTTTCAGGATGTCGGAGAGTAGAATATCCGTCGCCCCCGCAACAGTGGAGGTATAGGTCTGCCCGTCCACCTCGTAGGAGACCTCGACGGTATAGCTCAGCACAAATTCGGCAAAAGACGGCGTTACAAAGCTGACAGCGGAGACGACTTCTGTTCCGTTCTCCGTTGCCTTGCTGTCTGTGTTCATTTCCAGTTCTACCGCTTCGCCGTCCTGCACCTGATAGAGTCGGAAGTCCTTGCCGGTGATGCTCTCCGGGAGTGTCAACGCAACCTGGAATCCACCTCTGTACTGTGCGGCATCGACATTCTCCAGGCCGATTTCATAGACCTGATAGGCAGGTTTTGCTTCTGTTACGGTGGTCTGTGCTGCGGCCTCTTCAGGAGCCCCATCTACCGCCGCACCGGGTTCTTCGCTCTCCGCAGAAATCTGCTCTTCTTTTGCCTCGAGGCTTATCAATCCAGGGATTGCCATTATTTCGGGCGCAGGCGCTGTCTCACGCACAACAGCAATCGCCGCTGCGCTCTGTTCTCCCGTCAGCACAGTGGCGTAGGCATTTGTGTCCTCGGGGAGGAAGAGATCGTTCACCGTACTGATGACGGCGAGATCTGTCTCCGCTTCTGTAATTCCGATGGTGCGGATGGAAATGTTGAACTGCTTGCCGTCGTTGGTTGTGACAATCAGGTATTCACCCTCGTCCACGTTCTTCAGGACTCGGATTACCCAGTCGTCTTCCAGTTTTTTCACGCTGACCTGTTCAGGCTTGCTGAAGCGGACTCTTTCAATATCCTGAAGGTCATACTCTATGCCCAACTCTTTGATGACGCTCACGAGGGCAATATCCTGTGCTCCGGGGAAGGAGGCTTCATAGATCTTGCCGTCCACTTCGTACTCAAAGTCCACCGTATAGACGATGGCATAGATGGTGAAGGCTTCCGCGTCGAAGACAACCTCGCTGTTGTCTGTCTCTGTGCCTTCGGCCTGCTCGATGAGCTCCGCGGTCTGCTGGGCGACGTCCACATGGACGACATTCGTCTTCTCTTCGGCGTGCTCCGTCGCGGCCGGGGTCATGCTCACGCGGATGGGGATCGCGGGTTCGATCTCATGTCCCTCGGCGTCAAAGAAGGTGATGTCGACCGCCTGGACTTCCAGGACCTCGCCGTTCACCGCGTCGGAGACGGTATCCTTCAGGCTGTTGCCGTTCACGGGGGTGACGGCGATTTTTGTGTTCTCCGGGAAGGCGCCCTCGGGGGCTTCGACCGAGACCTTGATTCCGCCGGCGGTTCTCTCCCAGCTCTGGGCGGGCATGGGAACTTCCGGTACGGGCGCTTCTTCCGCGGTCGTGGTTTCTTCCTGCTTCTCTTCTTCCTCGTCCGTGGTCATGAAGATGAAGCCGTCGAACGCTTCGTCGGTATTGTCTGTGTTTTCTTCCTCATTGGGAACATAGTTCGGGTTCTGCGGCAGGATGCCGTAGCCGACGATCCGCTCGTCATCCAGATGATAGCCGAAGGTCGCCACCGCGTTCGTGCGGTCGCCCTCGACGGTGTTGATGGTGTCGTCTTCCGCGTCCACGTGATAGACGATGCCCATGTGGTCGATGGTCACGATGTCATCGTCCACCGTGCCGAAGAAGATCAGATCGCCGGCCGCGGGGACATAATCCCGTCCGGCGAAGAGCTCACCCTTCGAGAAGCTCTCGGCCATGAAGGCGGCCGTCGGGTTGTTCGGGACGTTCTCGGCCGGAATGCCGGCATAGCGCAGGCAGAAGGAGACGAACATCGCGCTCCACTCGTCTGCATACGGCACACCGTACCAGGCGCCGTAACGGGTATAGCCATGTTTGACCCAGGCGTCGCCTGCGTCATTCAGAACGGCTTCAAAGTTGTTCGGGCTCTCGCCTCTGCCCTGCTGGGTGGCGGCGACAAGGACAAGGTCTCTTGCCCAGTTGCCGCTGAGTTCGAAATTCTCGAACTCACGGTTCCAGTCCTCGGCAGTTTCGAGATCCGCGTTCGGGTCGCTGACGGGCATCTCGGGGATGGTCTGCTCCGGCTGTGCGGGCGTCTCGGGTTCGATGACCTCTTGCGGTTCGTCGACGGTGATCTCTTCCGTGCGGAAGCACTCCGGCCCATGCACATGAGTCGGCAGCTCCGGCTGGTCACAGATCAGGGCATACTCGTTCTCAAAGCAGGCCTCGGAATGCACATGCGCTCCCTCCCCCGCTTCCATGCCGCAGGTCAGGGCGCCGTCTTCGTCAAAGCATTCCCCGGTATGCTGATGCCCTTCGCTCTCCTCCAGGCCGCAGCGCAGCACCTGAAGTTCTGCATAACACGCATCCGCGTGCATGTGCGCTTCCCGCTCAGGCAGGGTACAGACGAGAAGATCCCCCTCGTAGCAGTCGTCGTTATGCGTGTGGGCCACCGGAGCTGCACCCTCATGCGCATAGGGGCAGTCCAGGACCTCCCTGGTATACACCTTTGCGATGGCATTCTTGTGGAAGCCGGCGAAAGTACCCAGAGAGACGATCATGGACAGGCACAGGATCAGCACCAGCATCCTGCGCTGTCTTTTGCGGGCCCTCAGGAGCCTGTTCAGCAAAGATTCATTCATTCTCGTATCCGTCCTTTTCTTCTCGTCGAGCGGCGGGCAGCTTGCTCAAAATCCCCACCGTTTTTATGTCGGCCTGTGTCTTTTCATGTGGATAAAAAGTTACGCTGAGCTGTTACATCGAAATGTATATTAATGTGCTTCTCGACCGGGGTATATTTAAGATCTCTCCGGCAGGGTCATCCCACCGGCAAGTCTCAATCGGGACGTATTTACTACAATAATTTGAACTGTTTCGCAGATTTTTTTCTTTTTTTGATTGCAAGCTTTTCTATAATATCCAATTTCCCCACGTTTATCATTATACATAATAATCCGTAAAAATCGGTAGTTTGACAGTTGAATAGAATAGCAATCATGTAACCAGGCCCTGAATGCCTGGATTTTTTGCGCTTTTTTGTGAGTTCTATATTGACGTAATATACCGT
>Ga0256405_10012616_pt1 | contig 10419 bp, 6 predicted proteins | sample RumenRJG_02DNA_FD_189096 | JGI IMG/M metagenome (GOLD analysis project Ga0256405, IMG submission 189096) | Bovine rumen microbial communities from Lethbridge, Alberta, Canada - RJG_02 | ecosystem: Host-associated > Mammals > Digestive system > Stomach > Rumen | place: Canada: Alberta | collected... | reverse complement strand
CGTGGCCCTCGACCTCTATCTAGGTTGCTTCGAGGACAGGTTCACCGACATCAGGCTTTTCGAGATACTCCTCCGTACCCTATGGCAGATAAGCAAGAAACCCATCATGCTGGCCGAGTTCGGGTACATTTCCACCGGAAGTCCCAAGGACGCCCGCCAGAGGGCTTCCTACCTGAGGAATACATTCGGGGAGGAATTCGGGACCGAGGAAAAGATAAAGGCGAACATCGGCCCCTTCCTCGACAAGTGGGAATCCATAGTCGGACGGGAGTCGTCCCTTGTCCGCGAAGCCAGGAGGAGGCTTGAAACGGAAGGGGAGGAGTCGGCCGTGGCCTATGTCTTCCAGCCATCGGAGATTTCCCATCTGTACAAGGCCCTTCCTGACGGCTACAGGCTCCGCAAGTACGACCATACCGAAGAAGGCCAGGCCGGAATGTACACCGAAGTGATAGACCGGATATCGAAACTTGACTTCCTATGCGGTATCTTCTGCTATTGCTACAGCGACTCGGATTCCTGCTACCAGTGCGGCCAGAAAGGCTGCCCGGTTGAGACGGGATGGGGACTCGTATCCATCAAGAGGGGAACTCCTCCTGAGGAGATGAATGACAGCACCGTCCGGGTAAAGGAATCTTACCATGCGGTCCGCGACGCCTTCGGGAGAATACTTGAAAAGCAAAAAAAAAACCTGGTAACTGAAGATTCCCCAAGGATAGTCAATATCATCAACTTCGTCCGCCTGGTGGAGCCAAGGGACACCGGCGATACCCGCAAAGTCTTGTATGAGACCACGCTGGAACAGACGAAGCTTCTGGACAGATACAGCCTTCCCGGGACCTTCCTCCTCCAGTACGATGCCCTGATCGATCCCGAGTACCAGGCCCTCATGAAGGGAGAGGAGGCCAAGGGCAGGGAAGTCGGGGCCTGGTGGGAGATCACCCAGCCCCATATCGAAGCCGCAGGCATGAAATGGAGGGGCCGTTTCCCCTGGGACTGGCACGCCAACGTGGGTTTTGCCACCGGATACACTCCCCAGGAGAGGGAAAGGCTGGTGGATGTCTATATGGAAAAATTCAAATCCGTTTTCGGACATTACCCGGAGTCCGTCGGATCATGGTTCATCGATGCCCATACCCTCGGCTACATGTATGACAAATACGGCATCAAGGCCTCCTGCAACTGCAAGGACCAGTATGGCACTGACGGTTACACCCTCTGGGGAGGGTACTGGAACCAGGCGTATTATCCCAGCCGCCTGAACGCCTACATGCCGGCCCAGACGGTCAAGGGACAGATACCGGTTCCCATCTTCAGGATGCTCGGAAGCGATCCCATCTACCAGTATGACATGGGCCTTACCGGCAACGGCCAGGGCGTAGTGACCCTGGAGCCCGTCTATGGCAGCGCCGGTGCGGACGAGAGGTGGGTGGATATTTTCTTCGACTCCATATTCGAAGCTCCGGCCCTCGGCTTCAACTACACCCAGGCCGGCCAGGAGAACTCCTTCACCTGGGCCAATATGCAGAAAGGGCTTGAGATGCAGATTCCCAAGATAGCCGCCTTCAGCAAGAGCGGCAAGGTGAACGTGATGACCCTCGCCGATGCCGGCAAGTGGTTCGCTTCCAAATACAAAGTGACTCCGCCGACCTCCGTGTCCTGTCTGGAGGATACCTACTCAGGTTTCAGGAAAACCGTGTGGTTCGACAGCCGCTTCTATCGTATCAACCTTCTTTGGGACAAGGGGATAGTCCGGGTGAGGGACATTCATCTTTTCAATGAGAAGATACCTTCTGATTATGTGGACAAGCCGGGCACGAGCACGAAGTGCGAATTCTTGACGCTCCCGATAGTGGACGGATTCCTGTGGAGTTCACCTGGTGATTTCGCCGGCATCAGGATCTGGCAGGACAACGGCAAGAACCTGGCTCCCTCGGAGATAGAGTTTTCGAGGATCACTCCTGAAAATGTCGGGGACAAGGCTGTGAGTGTCCTCTTGGAGACCGCCGACGGCAGGAGCCTCACCTTCCTGCTGCAGGAGAACAAGATTGATATTACTGCTTCCGGCATGACGTCTGACTGGTGCCTTGTCCTTGATGTCGCCGAAGACAAGGAGATGCCTCTCAAGGTGGACGGCAAGTTCACCGTTTACGGGGAACAGGACGGATTCCGCTATGGCGTGAGGATGACCCGCGGCAATGTGATGGGCTCCGGAAACAGGATTATCTTCTCCCCTGACAGGGAAGACCGGATGACGATGGTTCCTTTTGTTTAATCAAATGATATAGAGATGAAAAAACTCGTATTCCTTATCCTGTTACCAGCTGTCCTCGCTTCATGTTCGGGCCGTGTTTCCATAGCCCCGGCCCCTGAAGGGGAACCGCTCAGCGCATCCTGGAAGGTTAAGGCGGCCGGACGGGATGTCCCCGTCTTTGACTGCAAGGTCGCGTCCGGCGACAAGGAGAGCCGCCGTCTGGCGATGGATGACAAGGTCAACTCCGGGAACTATTTCGAGGTGGCGGCCTTTGCATATTTCGACCTCGTGAAGGGCAGCGCCGCAGTCGAGGTGACTTCCGCTGAAGACATCCGCGAGGCCAAGGTCCTTCCCGAAAGCGCCGGCATCATTCCTTCAATACGTGGAAATAAATTGAGTTTCAAGGTGTCCCGCCCGCTTAACCTGACGGTTGAAGTGAACGGGGACATCATCCATTCCCTTCATATCTTCGTCAATCCGCCGGAGAAGGATGTTCCGTCTCCGGACGATCCCGACGTAATTTATTATGCTCCTGGAATCCACGACCTTTGGGAAACCGTTGAGGTTGGGGAAGGCAAGACCGTGTATGTCGCTCCCGGTGCGATCCTGCGCTGGCACAACTGGGAGGAAGGCGACGGGCACGACCCGAAGAAGAGTTCGGGGAGATGCTTCAGGATAACCGGAGACAATGTGCGGTTCATCGGGAGGGGAATCATTGATGAGGATGGCGTGCACAGGGCCCGAAGCCGCGGTCCGCTGGGTATTTCCGGCCGCAATGTCTATCTGGAAGGGGTCATTATCCGCAATTCCTCCGGCTGGACGGTCGTGGTTGACAATACCGAGAACGTTGAAATAGACAATATCAAGCTTATCGGGTTCAGGGCCAATTCCGACGGGATTGACATATGCGGCAGTTCCCATGTCAGGGTGCACGACTGCTTCATCCGCACCCTTGACGACCTTATCGTAGTCAAGGCCTTCGGGTCAAGCGGAAGGGGCTGCGAGGACATCCTGGCCGAGAAATGCGTCCTCTGGAACGAGGTCGCGCATGCCCTGAGCATTGGTGCGGAGCTCCGCTATCCGGTGAAGGGAGTCGTTTTCCGCGACTGCGACGTCATCCACGACACCTGCCGGGAATGGTCGCTGAGGATCTATCACACCGACAGCGCCCTTATCAGCGACGTGACATTCGAGAATATCCGCATCGAAGAAGCGGAGAGGTTCATCTCCCTGTGGATAAACGATGCCGTATGGACCTCCGATCCTGAGAGGGGGCACATAGAGAACGTGACGTTCAAGGACATCACCCTCAAGACTCCGCCCAGGACCGGAACCGGAGTCCAGTTCCTCGGCTACGATGAAGCCCATGCCATCCATGGCGTGAAACTGGAGAATGTTTCTGTTGCCGGCCGACGGATTACGCTGGAAGACATAGAAATGAATCCCTACGTTTCGGCAGTTACCGTCGAATAGTGTATTGTATATGAGACTGATCAATACTCTCTTAAACGTGAGGTTATTCAAGATCCTTTCCATCCTGGCCATTTTGATCCCTGCATCCTGCGCCCGCAGGGTCGCGTATGATTCCATTTACGACCCGATCGAGGATGTCGGGCAGTACAAGTATCCTTCCCTGACCGACCTGCCTCCGTATTACGTGGACCTTACGGTTGCCGAAAATGGAAAGACGACCGCTTCGCTGCGGCAGTACAACCTTGCCGCTTCGATCAGCGGCCTGGCGGCCTATGCCATCGAGGAAGGGAGGAACGATGTGGGCTTCTGGATTCCCGGGTGGGTGGATGGGAGCATCCCTTACAAGGCCGTGCTCAAGTCCCTAGATGACAACGGTTGCAGGAAACTTGGCTCGGTAGGGGTGATGGATCTGGCCCTTGCAGGTAGAATGCAGATAGGCGGACATGAAGTGGATATGTCGAAGATCTGCGACGGTTATATCCTGACGGACATCGAAAAGAATCCCGACAGCCCGGCCGTCGCCACTACGGCAGCACATTTCTACAAAGGAATCATAGTGGACAGGGCAGACAGGGCAAAATTCGACAAGGCCGGATACAGGATGGTTTACGATGCTTCTGCAAAGACGGTCCCTGACGCTTTCAACGAATTTATGGACAGGTGCGCGAGGAACGGTTTTACCGTCATGCCTGCAAACACTTATGAGTTAAAGGATTTCTCGATACAGAACGGATGGTTCTTCATGCATATGTATCACCAGCCGGGAAGGCCGGAGACGGGAGACTACTGGGAAATTTTCGAGAAATGCTGCAGCCTGATGGAACCCAATTCATCAGTCTTCGGCTGGGAGAATTCCAGCCTCCACGATGAAAGGGGCATCAACGGAGCCACCAGCAAGTACGGACTTAACACCGCCGTTAATGACTGGGCATACAACTATCCTCTTGCCAACGCAGGCTACAGGAAACGCCAGAAGAGCGACCTCGCCACAGTGCTCGATCCCAAGACGATTGACTACTCCAAGAAAAAGAAGTTCGTTTCCTTCTTTATGACCGACGGAGATAACACCCAGTGGATGATGGCCGGGTTCGTCGGGGATTACCTCCTGCATCCGGACGCATCTTCCACAAAGTCGGCTTTCGGCATCAACACCACCCTTACCCCGCAGATTTCCCCCGAGGCCTATGCGACCATACTCTCTTCCCAGCCTGAAGGCTGCACTTTCGTCGAGGTCCAGGGTGGCGGAGTCATCTATTCCGATTCATTTGCCGAGGGAACGGGCAACCGTCCGGAGGCCTTGAAGGAGAGGGCCCGCCAGACGGCCGCGTGGATGCGACAGCACAGGGTGAAGGTCCTCGGCCTGATGGCGAAGGATGACTGCTGCAGCGCCGAGTCTCAGGAGTGCTACAAGACCATGATCGAGGCCAACGACCAGCTTGTCGGCCTCATAGCCCTCCAGTATACTCCCTATGCGGGAGGCAAGGGTGAAATCTTCTGGTTCAGGAATACAGCCGGCTATGACATCCCCGTCGTTACTGTGAAGCTGTCCGTCTGGAATACCAATCCTCCTTATGAAAACGTTGAGGGTTCGCCTGCTTTCGTGGCCAGGCGTCTTGGCGAGGAGTCGAAAAATCCCGACTTCAACCTTGTCGCCGTCCACGTCTGGAGCCGGTTCACCGATGCAGGGCCTGACTGCGACGAGGCGGCGGAACTCCCTGCGGCCGGCGAAGTCTATGCTTCCGGCGCTGCCAGGCTTTGTGCCTCTCACCTGGACGATTCTTTCGAGGTCGTGAGCCTTGAGGAAATGCTCTGGCAACTCCGCATGCGCGAGCGGCCGGCCCAGACGAAGAGGTATCTTCGCGGCTTGAAATAGGTCACCTCCGCAGAGCGGAGGCAACCAGTACCGGCATCGGCAAAAGCGAGCATTGCGGCCGTGAGGCCGTGTATCTGGGAGCGTTGCCGATGCCGGTAATGTGATTGATTCATGATGGGGCAAAAGCGAGCATTGCGGCCGTAAGGCCGTGTATCTGGGAGCGCTGCCGATGCCGGTACTGTTGTGTGGTGATTGGCGTCAGAGGATGCTGCAGAGCCAGTAGTAGATAAGGAGGATGCGGCGGCGCAGGACAGGATAGTCAAGGGTTTCCGTTGTATCGGTCTGCCTGTTCGTGTTCATGGTAATGCCCGATGTGAACAGGACTGTGCGGATGGAAGGGTAATCCAGGAAAAACTTCTGGTCTCCTATATGGCGGTAGAAAGCCCTGGTAAAATCCGCGCTCCCGAAATAGTCGAAGCAGAGGTCCAGTCCCAGGCCGGGATTGTAGTTGGCGGTGATCAGCTGCGAGACCAGCTGGCGTCCGCTGAGCATCAGCAGGTAATCTTCCCTGAGTGATTTAGAAGGAGGGTTCGAGCTGCCCAGGATGTCGAGGTTGACCATGGTCCCGATATCCTTCATGTAGATGTATTTCCCCGTAACCGGATCCTTCAGGTTCCCGAGGTTGAGCTGGGAAACCAGCCTTTTCGCCCCTGCATTGTTCCTCACTGTGCCGTCGAAGGCGACGAAGATCACGCTCTTTCCGAATCTGCGCCCCAGATCCTTCATCCTCTCCAGCATGTCTGCGAGGGAAAGCAAGGCCACGACTCCGGAAGCGTTGCTGTCAGCTCCCGGATACCAGTTGTCCTTGATGACCCCGAAGTTGTCATAGTGGGCTGCTATGATGATATACTTTGCGTCCGGACCACTGTTCTCCCCCGGATAGAACCCGATGATATTGTGCCCTGCCAGCCCGTCCACACGGAAACTCTGGCTCCATTTGCCCCCGAAGGGCATGAGTCCGGCCTGCTCCATCCTCCTGGCAATCCAGAACCCGGCTTCGACATTCCCTGGTGTCCCTATTCCGCGGCCCTGGCACAGGGAATCGCAGAGGAACTCGACCCCGCTGCGAAGCCTCTCCTCGGTTACCACTGTCTCGGCATTGCGAAGCATCGGCTTCGGATTCCTGTTCTGGGCCGAGCCTTCTGGTATGAAGATTGCCATAAAACCGGTCCAGAGAAGGAAAACGGTTATTTTTCGGGGTAAGTTCACAGCTATAGTCTTTCTTTTTGGCTATCTTTGCATGATACCGGCCTCAAAAGTAGGAATTTTGCCCCGTTTTCCGAAATTTTTATGAGAAGACTGATCACCATAGCCGTGCTGGCCCTTGCTTCTGCCCTCTGCACCTGGGGGCAGTACGACAGGGATGTCTTCTATTACAGGGGCCGCCAGGCCCTTTCCGACGGGAAATTCTCCGAGGCTATCAGCAATTTCAATATCCTTGCGAGGCTCGACACCACCGATTATTGGACTTTCTTCTTCAGGGGTATCGCCAAATACAACCTGGGAGACGTCCGTGGGGCGTACAACGACTTTGACCGTTCAGTCCGCATCAATCCCGTTTTCACCAACGGCTACCACTACAGGGGAATCACCCAGAGCCGCTTCTCCCATTACGACGAAGCCCTTGCCGACATCCAGAAGGCCATGGATCTCAGGCCTAGCCTCGAAGGCCTGTATTTCAGCAGGGGAGTGACCTATTTCCTTGCCCAGCAGTTCGACAAATCGGTAGAAGACTTCAATGTCTACATCAAGAAGGAGCCCAAGGACCCGGCGGCCTACCTCAACAGGGGAGCGGCGAAACTTTTCCTGAAGGACACGGTAAAGGCCCTGGAGGACTACAACAAAGCCATAAAACTGGACCCGTTCGAGCCGGAGGGCTATGTCCGGAGGGGGAGGGTGTACGCCCTGAAGAAGGATTACAAGGAGGCTATCGCGGACATGGACCAGGCGGTAAAGCTCGATTCGACCAATACCTTCGCGTATTTCAACCGCGCCTTGATGTATTATGAACTCAAGGATTACAACTCCGCCATGGCGGACCTGAACAGGGTGCTGAGGGAAGAACCCGGAAATGCGCTGACGCTCTACAACAGGAGCCTTATCCTGGCCCAGGTGGGTGATTTCGAGGCAGCCCTTGAAGACATGGACAGGGTGATCAACATCAATCCCAACAATGTCCTGGCCTATTACAACAGGGCTTCGTATTTCGTGCAGATGGAAAGATGGCTCGACGCCCTGGACGATTACGACAAGGCCATATCCCTTTATCCCGACTTCGCCAAGGCCTACATGAACAGGTCTTACGTGAAGAATATGATGGGGATGCTCAAGTCTTCGAAGCAGGACTATGAGATAGCCAGGCAGAAGGTGCAGGAATACAGGGCGAAGAATGCGGCGGCGGAAGGTTCGTTCGCCGACACCACGAAAAAATACAATTCGCTGCTTTCCCTTGATGCCGACTTCGCCAAGAAAGACTTTGACAACGAACTGCTGCAGCACAGGGATATAGACATCAGGCTCAGGCCTCTATACAAGTTCCGCCTTACGAAAGTCAAGGACAATACCCGTTACGCCCTCAGCCGCAAGTATGAGAATATCCTGATTGACAAATTCATATCGGAGTCGCCCGTTCCCGTGGTCATCTCCAATGCAGATTCTGTCGCAACGCTCAGCGTGAACAGCCTGGATGCCGCCCTGTACGGAGATTCCCGAACCTCCGCCGGCGACCCGAATGCAGTTTCATCGGCTGAAAAGCTCTTCCTCAGGGGCTTGTACGACCTTCAGAACAAGCAGTACTCCTCTGCCCTCAATTACTTCAACTCCGCCCTTTCACAGGCCGATTCCACATCGCTCGACGGCTACTACAAGGCCTTCTATTACATGAACCGCGGTGTCCTCAGGGCCGAGATGATAGACTTCATATCTTCGATAGAGAGCAACGTCCAGACCCTCACCATGGACGACAAAGGCACGACGAGGGCCAGGGTGACGGACCAGGTGACGAGGACTTACGACTATTCGGATGCGATAGCCGACATGATCCTTTCTGCCAGGATAGTCGGGGATATCCCCTATACATATTTCAATCTCGGGAACCTGAACTGCCTCTCTTCGAACCTGGTGGATGCGATACAGAACTACGACAGGGCAATCAGCCTGTGGCCTGGATTCGCTGATGCGTATTTCAACCGGGGTCTTGTGCTCATATACCTGAAAGATAAGGAGAAAGGTTGCATAGACCTTTCCCGTGCCGGAGAGTTGGGAGTTCCGGATTCATACAGCGTGATCCATAAGTATTGCGAGGAGGACAGCAACAGGTGATAAGGTTCATGAGTTTTTCCAGCGGGAGTTGCGGCAACTCCTATTTCCTAGCCTGGCAGCCGGATGGATGTGAGGACGGAATCTTATCCTCTCCGTCCCGTCCTTCCGGGATCCTGATCGATGCCGGAGTGAGCCCGAGGAGGCTGAAACGGGAACTTGGCAATGCCGGCGCCGGTTTTTCCGACATCTCGGCCGTCCTGGTGTCGCATGACCACATGGACCATATGCGTTTCCTGGGCTCCTATTGCAAGAGGCTTGCCTTCCCGGTGTATTCGTCCGCAGTTGTCGCGGACGCACTGAGGAACCATCCTTTCACGTCGCAGTTTTTCCCCTCATGCGGCAGGGTGCTGGAAGAAGGGGAGTGGAACCGGATATCTCTCGTAGGCAGTCCAGTCACTGCCGAAGTGCGGTATTTCGTCGTCCCTCACGATGCCACTCAGACGGTCGGTTTCGCCATCCTGATCGACGGGCACCGTTTCGTAATCATAACTGACTGCGGCAGGATGACTTCTGAGGCCCTGGAGTTCGCTTCCAAGGCGGATACCCTTGTGATAGAATCGAATTATGATTCCGAGATGCTCCGCACCGGACCGTATACGGCCGACCTGAAAAAGCGGATATGCGGAGGCTGCGGACACATGAGCAACGACGAGTGCGCGCAGACCCTGGAAACGGTCTGGCATCATGGCCTGAGGAACATTTTCCTCTGCCACCTCAGCGAGAACAACAACACCCCGGAACTTGCGTTCGCCTCGGCTTCAGCGGCCCTGGATAGGGTCGGAGCCACGGAAGAAGTGAAACTGCATACCCTCCCGCGCACCTATCCATCCCCGTTTTTCATACTGTAGTTGACGATTATTCACTATATTTGCATCAGAAATGAATAAACCATCGGTCATCATATCCATTTTCGCCTCCCTTCTGGCAGGGGTCCTTGTTGCCGGAGGACCCGATACGGTGAAGGAGAATCCCCCCGTCAAGAGGATGGTCTCCGACAGCGTGCTGGTCGTGAACACGACGGCCCTTGGGAAGAATATAATAGGATATTCGGGTATCACTCCGGTCGAAATCTATGTGACGAACGGCAAGGTCAGCGAAGTGAAGCCTCTTCCGAACGTCGAGTCCCCGGGGTATTTCTGGAGTGTCATCAAGAGCGGCCTGCTCTCTTCGTGGAACGGCCTGACGCCCAAGGAGGGCCGGGAACTCAAGGTCGATGCCGTCAGCGGGGCCACATTCTCGTCCGACGCGATTATCCGAAATGTACGCGCCGGCCTGAAGTATCTGGATGAACAGCAGTAGTTAGAAGAGGGTGACGTTCTTTCCTTCTATCTTGTAATTGATGAAGGAGGAAATCTTGAGCAGTTCCATCACCCTATCAAGCGATTCTGACGAGAAATTTGCCGTGAACCGGTAGTCTTTGATCTTTGGGTTGAGGGAATTGATGCTTACCCCGTACCATCGCTCTATTTTCTTTATCACCTCGTCCATGGGGGTGTTGTCG
>Ga0256405_10012615_pt1 | contig 10419 bp, 3 predicted proteins | sample RumenRJG_02DNA_FD_189096 | JGI IMG/M metagenome (GOLD analysis project Ga0256405, IMG submission 189096) | Bovine rumen microbial communities from Lethbridge, Alberta, Canada - RJG_02 | ecosystem: Host-associated > Mammals > Digestive system > Stomach > Rumen | place: Canada: Alberta | collected... | reverse complement strand
CTGGTGGTTCTGTCGGTTGTTGTTGTGATGGCGCATCCAATAATTTGGTTAAAGCATCAATTCTTTTTCGCAAAAGGCCAACGTGTCCGATTATTGTACGTGCGTAGTTAGAAGTATTGGCATTAGGGTAATTGAATGGGGAAGCGATGTCATTAGCTAAGTCTTGGATTGAATCTAAACTATCAAGAATTCTTTTTAATTCCTGTGAAGCGTTCTTATCCATAAAGTGAAGCTACTCCTTTTAATTGTATGGCTGATAAGTGTGCCTTTGTTATTTAAAGCAAACCTTTAACCGCAAGCTAATCCTCTATTTTTATATTTTCCAAATTGGCTCCAGTCAATCCATTCGTGCTTTTCTACTTTAGGTTTTGTAGATCTTGGTTTTGATTTTGTCTTCGGCTTGGAATAGTAACCAAGCTTCCAAAGCGGAACGTATTCGATGTGCCATGCAAAACCCTGTAAACTGCTGTTGCGACTCATACAAAACCCTCCTCATAAAAACTGTTTTGAATTAATATGGAGAAAAAATAAAGCCCGTCGTTATGACGGGCTGATAAGCGACACAATTAGCCCATCGTTATAATGGGCCGATAATCCAACGTCCCATCATACAAGCTGTAGCACCTTAACCATTGGTCAGGTTGCTGTGCGGTCATGGAGCTTGTCTCTCGCGCACTCTCTATGGTCAATTGGTTTCCATCGCTGGAATCCATAATTAAATTGGAAAGCTATCTTTCTTACATCTAAATTATACCACAAATGGCCGAAAAACGCAAACGAACACGAATTTGTTAACACAAATACCAGATTTAAAATTTTTCTTGTTAAAAACTTTAAGTTGATTTAAAGAATGTTATTTCGAAAACAAATGTCTTAGAATAAACATTTGTTTATCAACGGCCATTCGCCGAAAGATCCAAGACGATACACCATTCATTCACTATCAATTTTAATATATAACTGTCAATAGAGTTGGTTATGTGATAAAATATTATGATAGGTATAGTTTAACTTTTTTATTTAAGGAGATAAAGATATCATGGTTGACTATGCTCCGGGCATGCGGGTCATCATTCGGGATGAAGAATGGATGATTCGAAAAGTTGAAAAGAATAATCTTGGCAATGAAGCACTTCATTGTGTGGGTATTTCGCCCTTGGTAAAAGATAAAGAAGCGATTTTTTTAGAAGACCTTGAAGTGATTCAGGTTGTAAATCCTGCTGAAATAAAGTTGATACCGGATGCATCGCCATTTTATAAGAGGTCTCTTTTGTATTTGGAAAGCCAGTGGCGGCAAAAAATACCAACGGATACAAATATTCACGTTGGTCATCGGGCTGCTATGGATACCATGCCCTACCAATTAGATCCGGCAAAAGTTTCCTTGCAAAAACCACGGCAGCGGATTTTAATTGCTGACAGTGTTGGTCTTGGTAAAACGCTGGAAGCCGGCATCCTTATGTCTGAGCTGATTGCCAGAGGAAAAGGAAAGCGTATTCTCGTTGTTACTGTTAAAAGTATGATGACCCAGTTCCAAAAAGAAATGTGGAATCGTTTTACCATTCCGTTAGTTCGACTGGACTCCAATCGCATTCAAAAAATCCGGGCAAGCCTTCCTTCAAACTATAATCCGTTTTTCTATTATGATAAAACCATTGTGTCGGTAGATACTTTAAAGCGCGATGTGGAATACCGCACTCACTTGGAAAATGCCTATTGGGATATTATTGTTATAGACGAAGCACAGAATGTAGCCGAGCGTGGCGATCATCGGGCGCAACGTTCCCGTCTGGCTAAACTATTGGCAGACCGTTCCGATACCATGATTATGTTGTCTGCAACGCCCCATGACGGCCGGGCTAAAAGTTTTGCATCCTTAATGAACATGTTGGATCCGACTGCCATTGCGAACCCAGAAGACTATACGGTGGACGATATTAAAGGTTTGTGTATCCGTCGTTTCAAGAAAGATGTAAAAGATCAAATCAGCGGCGCCTTTTTGGAACGCAATGTACAACTGGAACGATGCCATGCATCCGCACGCGAAGAACATGCCTACCAGATTTTTTCAGATATGCAGTTGCAGATGGATGTAGGAAGAGAAAGAGGGAACGGACATTTATTTAAAACCGGTTTGGAAAAAGCATTGTTCTCCAGTCCGGCGGCCTGCATTAAAAGCATTGATGCACGACTGGCGAAACTCAACAAAAGATATGGTTTCGGGGATATAAAAGATATTGGAGAACTGGAAACCTTGCGGGATGCGTTACAGCGCATCACTCCGCAGGATTTTTCACGCTATCAGAAGCTATTGTCTTTGCTGAACAGTCCTGATTACGGATGGAATAAAAACGCAACTAATGACCGTATTGTTATTTTCACTGAACGCATTGAAACAATGAAATATCTGGCAGAACAGTTGCGTAAAGATTTGCGCATGGATGCGGAGGCAGTTCAGGAGATCTCCGGCGGTATGAGTGATGCCGAGCAGCAACAGATTGTAGAAAACTTTGGCAGAACCGAATCAAAGATTCGTGTGTTGGTAGCATCGGATGTTGCTTCCGAAGGATTGAACCTCCATTACTTAAGTCATCGCCTTATTCACTTTGATATTCCCTGGTCCCTGATGGTATTCCAGCAGCGCAATGGGCGTATTGACCGTTACGGACAAAAAGCGCAGCCGGATATTCGGTACATGCTGATTGAAAGTGACAATGCCCGTATCAAAGGAGACATGCGTATCATCGAAATTTTGGTTCGGAAAGAAGAGCAGGCTTATAAAAATATCGGTGATCCGGCCCTGTTGATGGGGAAATTTAGTATTGAAGAAGAAGAACTGGTAGTAATCGATACCATTGAAAAAGGTTCCGATGGAAAGAAATTTGAAGAAGCACTGGATGCCGGCGAAGAAGAATTTAATCCCTTCGAGGCGTTCATGAAAGCTGCCAGTGAAGCTGAAGGAAAGGGAATTGAACACTCTGTTACCATGACAGAGGAAACACTTTTTACAGATATTAATTATCTTGCAACAGCATTAACCTATTTAAACCAGACGGAAAATCATCCGGTAGAAAGACTGTCTTCCGTGTCCGGGCTGGATATAAAAATTACTGAAGAGATGCGGCGGAGATTAAGTGCCCTTGTTCCGGAAGAAGCAATGCCGCAGGGTGATACACTGCGCCTTTCTGACGACAAAACGTTCTGCATGAGTGAAATGCTGCGCAGTATGCAAAATAACATGGCGGAGACTGCATGGCCTAAAACGCAATATTTGTGGCCCTTGCATCCTGTCTTAACATGGGTCAACGATAAGGCCGGTCTGTTTTTCGGCCGGGGAGAAGCGCCAATTATAGGTTTGCCTGGAGCATTAGGCAGCGATGAAACTATTTATATAGTAGCAGGCAGTTTCCCCAATAAAAAATCGACGCCGCTAATTGATGAATGGTTCGGGGTGTTGTATAAAGGTGGAACATTTAAAAATATTTTAAGCATGAATGAACTCATCCAAAAAACGGGGATTCGTGGCGCTAATGTTCCCAATACGAATTGCATCAAGTACAACGACATTGCAAAAGCACAAAAACTTTTACCGGAGGTTGTGGAACAAGCCAAAGCGTATTTGGAAGTGCAATTTGAAGAGTACCAAAAGCGCATGAACCCCTTGCTGGACGAGGAAGTAAACAAGCTAATTGAACTGCAGGAAAAACATCACAAATATTATCAGGAAACCTTGTTTGAACACGAGCGCAAACTGGAAGAAAAAAAGCGCAGTGTGGATGAACTGTTTGACAGTTTCATTGAATGGGTGAAAGATACTTTGGAAATTCAGAATAATCCCTATATCCGAATTGTTGCAGTATTGACGGGGGTAGCGCAATGAGTATGGACTTAACAGGCATTACCAACCAAAACGAATATTATACGAATCATTATTTTTCCACCGTGTTTGAAGAAAACGCCGGTGAAACGATTACTGCCTGGAATGCTGCAGCCAGAGAGAACGAAGAAGTCCGTACCCCGTGGTCTTTGTTGCGGAACAATGCGCGCCAGTTTTATGCTGTGCATGATCGTTTCCGGCGTTCGTCCGTTACCATGCAGACTTTGTTCCATATTTGCAACATGGCTGCATTATACTTAAAATCGCTGGGTTATCCTGAGCCTGCACCTCAAGAACTGGAATTGGATGATTCCGTAACCGTACCTGTGTTTCTGGAAATGAAAAAGAGAAACGGTGCGCCGCACTTGTGGGTTGTACTGTTGTCTTCACCGGACAGTGATGCTGGTATTCTGGAGAGCTACGCGTTTGATGCGGCAAAAACAGATGAGGACACCATCGGATCTGCTAAAAATGAAGCCTTTGGAAGTATTGTTGGGGAGGAACTGGCTACCAGAATTTTATTCGGACAGACGGAGCCGCCTCGCTTCCTGCTGTTTATCAGTCTGAATCAAATTGCGCTTATTGATCGCAATAAATGGAATGAAAAACGTTACCTGCAGTTTGAACTGGAAGAAATCTTTTCCCGTATGGAAAATACGACATTGCAGGCCATGTCTGTATTATTACATAAAGAATCATTGTGCCCGGATGATGGTAAAATTTTGCTGGACGAATTAAATGAACAAAGCCAGCGAAACGCATCCGGAGTTTCCGATGATTTGAAATATGCATTGCGGGAAAGTATCGAACTCTTAGGCAACGAAGTGTTGTATGACATGCAGGCGCGACAGGGCAGAAAATTTGCTGAGAATCCCGTTGATGCCGGACAATTAACACTGGAATGTCTCCGTTACATGTATCGTATGCTATTTATGCTGTTTATTGAGTCCAGACCGGAACTTGGGTATGCGCCCATGAAAGCGCAAAGCTATTATTCCGGTTATTCGCTGGAAAGTTTACGCGACGTGGCGGATCATGTACGGGACGAGATTGACGAGGTTGGCAGTGGCTATTATCTGCACGAAACCCTGTCAAAATTATACGATTTGATTTATAACGGGTACCCAAAAACCGAAGATGAGCTGAAGAGGGCAACTGGCAGTAACAGCCTGCATGATATGTTCCTGATTGCACCGTTAAAAGCGCATATCTTTGACCCGGAATATACGAAGATGATCAATGCGGCAAAACTTCGCAACCGCTGTATGCTCCGTATTATAGAACTGATGAGCCTGACCCGTTCCACTGGCAGACGAAACAGCCGCCGGGGTAGGATTTCCTATGCCAATTTGGGGATTAACCAGCTTGGTGCTGTGTATGAGGCTTTGTTAAGTTACCGGGGGTTTATTGCAGAACAGGATTTGTATGAAGTAAAACGGGCCGGCGACAGCTTCAATGAACTTGATGTAGGATACTTTGTTCCCGAACAGGAATTGGGACAGTATACGGAAGAAGAAAGGGTTCGTTATGAAACCGGCGAAAACGCGGGTAAGCTTCGCATGTATAAAAAGGGAACTTTTATTTACCGTTTAGCCGGACGGGAACGGGAAAAATCTGCCTCTTATTACACACCCGAAGTGCTGACAAAATGTCTGGTGAAGTATGCCTTAAAAGAACTGCTGGAAGGCAAAACCGCAGATGAAATTTTGCAGTTAACCGTCTGCGAACCGGCAATGGGCAGCGCGGCATTCTTAAACGAAGCCATCAACCAGCTGGCAGAAGCTTATATTTCCCGCAAAGAAAAAGAAACAGGAACCGTTATCAGCTATGATAAACGTTTTAACGAATTGCAAAAAGTTAAAATGTTCATTGCAGACCGTAATGTTTACGGTATCGATTTGAATCCCGTTTCTGTGGAACTAGCTGAAGTTTCCTTATGGCTAAACACTATCCATGAAGGTGGTTTTGTTCCCTGGTTTGGAACTCAGCTTGTTTGCGGCAATTCTTTGATTGGCGCCAGAAGGCAGTGTTACCATATTGGTAATTTGAAGGCCACTAGCCAGGGATCGCGTTGGTATGAAATCGCACCGGAGCGAGTGCCTTTAACTGAAAAAAGAAAACCAAAATCACAGGTTTATCACTTTTTATTAGGCGATACAGGTATGTGCAGTTATTCGGATAAAGTTATCAAATCATTGGAACCGAATAATATAAAGAAAATGAAAACCTGGAATAAAAATTTTACAAAACCGTATAGTGACGATGAAATCGTCACGTTGTTACGTTTGTCTACTACAATTGATGAACTTTGGAATAACCAGATTAAATTGCGGAAAGAAGTTGAACAAAAGACAAGGGATAACTTTTCTGTTTTTGGTCACACAGATACAGAAACCGATTATCATACTACCATTCGCCAAAAAGATAAAATCCTGAGGGAGCTTTATAAATCTGAAAACATGCAAAACGCAGGACCTTATGCTAGACTGAAATTTGCTATGGACTATTGGTGCGCTCTTTGGTTTTGGCCTATTGAAAAAGCGGATTTACTGCCTTCTCGCAGTGAGTTCCTGTTTGACATGTCTTTAATTTTGGAAGGAACTATTACATCTGTAAACGTTGGTAGTAACGCAAATAAGGGATTGATTTCACTTTTTACAGAAGACTTATCTGAAGTCGAAAAGATTGCTGAAGATATTTTAAAAACTTATGGTGTAGATACCATTGTTGACATTGCAAGATTACGTAAAGAAAGCCCAAGACTCGATTTAGCTTTCCAAATAGCAGAAGAAAATCATTTCATGCATTGGGAACTTGAATTTGCAGATTTATTTGCAGAACGAGGCGGTTTTGATTTGATCTTGGGCAATCCGCCATGGATTAAATTGGAGTGGAATGAACAGAATATTTTGTCGGATAGTCAGCCAATGTTTGTAGTTAAAAGGTTAACAGCGACACAAACGATACAACATAGAAATAACGAATTACTAAAAGATAAGATAAAAGAAATTTATTTGGCTGAATATGGAAAGTTATCTGGTTCACAGAGTTATCTAAATGCAGCACAAAATTATATTGTACTTCGTGGCCAGCAAACTAATCTATTTAAATGCTTTTTGCCGCAAGCGTGGTCTTTTGGAAATAGTGATAGCGTTAGTGCATTTATACATCCTGATGGAGTTTATGACGATCCACAAGGCAACGAATTGAGAAAATTATTATATCCTCGCTTGAGAAGGCATTATCAGTTTATTAATGAGAAGCTATTATTTGCTGAGGTTGGGCACCCTAATGTTTTTAGTATAAATATTTATGGAAAAGCAAGGTCTTTAAAAACAAATAAATTTCATAGTATCTCTAATTTATTTGTTCCATCAGCAATTGATGAATGCTATATGGAGGGCGAAGGAGAGGCTGAAGGAATTAAAGATGTTCATGGAGAATGGAGCGTTAAAGGCCATCCTGATAGAGTCTTATATTATGGGGAAAAAGAATTACAAGTATTGGCAAAACTTTCGGGTGATGAAATTGAGCCGTTAGAAGCTAAGCTTTTAGCATTACAAACAAAACAATTATTAGCAACGATTCATAAGTTTTCAAAATACCCTGTTTTATTAAGAAATGTTGAAGTATATTTTAGTGAAATGTGGCACGAAACATATGCTCAAAATGATGGTACAATTAAACGAAATACAAAATTTCCATTAACTTGTGTTGAACTAATTTGTTCTGGCCCTCATATTTCTGTTGGTAATCCTCTGTCAAAAACACCTAGGGCCATATGTGTTGGAAAAGCAGATTATGACCCCATTGATTTAACCGCTATTCCTAAAGACTATTTACCGCGTACTAATTATGAAATTAATGAAGATGTTTTTGAGTATGTGAACAGAGACGCAAATATATTTGGGAAAAAGTATTTAGAGTTTCCTAAAATTGTTTCTAGAAAAATGCTAAATCTTAAACAAGAAAGAACTTTTAATGTTGCCATCATTCCAGATAATGTTGGTCATATAAATGGGCTTGTGGGAGTTGTCTTCTCAAATATTAATGATTTATTAATAAGTGCTTCAAGTTGGATTTCAATTCCTTATGACTTTTATGTAAAAGTCATGGGCAAAACGAATTTTAATTATGCCGCTGCATCAGGGTTACCCGTTTTGAATTCAATTTTTAACGATAGCATAATAGCAAGGGGAATTGCTTTAAATTGCTTAACTAGTAATTATAAAAGTATATATAGTGATGCAATGAAAAGAATTAACAAAAATATTGGTTGGAGTAAACTTGATAAGAGATTGAATCCTGTTTTAACGACGTTGCCTGCTGATTGGGAACCATACGTTGCATTGCGTAATGATTATGAAAGAAGGATGGCACTAATTGAAATTGATGTTCTAACAAGCCTGGCATTAGGTATGACTTTAGAACAGTTGAAAACGATTTATAGGTTGCAATTTGCAGTAGCTCAACAATACGAAGCTGACACATGGTACGATGCTAATGGTCGCATAGTTTTTACTAACAATCGAAGCTTAACTAATGTAGGCTTTTCTCGTACAGAATGGGAAAATGGTATAAAAGGTGCGCCTGCTGGACAGAAATTTTATCGTACAATCACCGACGATACTATGCCCGGAGGGCCTGTCGAACGTACTATTGAATATGTAGCACCTTTTGATCGTTGCAATCGGGAAGAAGATTACGAAATAGCTTGGAAGTTTTTTGAAGAAAAGTTTGGAAACGTTACAAACTGATATGTAATGGCGGAGGTAGTCATAATGTTACCAACCATATTGGCAAAACAATTGGAGAAAGGGATCTGTGATTATATCGAAACCACATTCCCTATGACCAATGAGCCGTTCAAGGGTTCGGTACAAAACTTATTAGCAACAAAGGATGCTGTGTATCACGAACCGTATATTGCAGTACGTCTTCCTTTCCGTCAGGCTGAAGAAATGCCAACTTGCTTTACGGCAATTCATCCTGCGTATTTGCCGTATGTTCATCAGCAAAAGGCTTTTGATCGGTTAACAGGTGACGACGGTCGTTCCACATTAATTGCAACTGGCACAGGTTCTGGCAAAACGGAATGCTTCTTGTATCCGATTTTGGAATATTGTTATCGCCATCGGGATGAGCGTGGTATTAAGGCACTGATTATTTATCCCATGAATGCGTTGGCATCGGATCAGGCAAAGCGTATTGCGGAATTAATTCATGAAAGCCCGGAACTTCACGGTAATGCTACTGTCGGTATGTATGTGGGCGGACATGAGAATAATGCGTCGCGCATGATGAGTGAACACGGGGTTATTACAGATAAAGAAACCCTGAGAAACAATCCCCCGGATATACTGATGACCAACTATAAAATGTTGGACTACCTGTTGGTACGGCCTGTAGATGCGGAACTCTGGAAAGATAATGGTTCGGAAACGTTAAAATATATTGCGGTGGACGAACTGCATACGTTTGACGGGGCGCAGGGAACGGATTTGGCATGTTTGCTTCGCCGGTTAAAAAGACGTTTGGGAATCTATGATGGTTATTTATGTTGCGTTGGCACTTCTGCCACCATGGGTTCTAAAGAAAGCAACAATAGTATCATTGAATATGGATCTGAAATTTTTGGAGAAATATTTGATAAAGATGCGGTAATTACGGAAGATCGCCTTACGCCAGCAGAATTTTTTGCTGGGAGTGAGGTAACGCAATTTACTGTCCCGACTAAAGAACAGATAGAAAATCTGGAAACATTGGCGGCAGATGATAAAGCGGAAGCTTATCTTTCTGCTGCTGTTGCAGCCTGGTTTCCTGCGTTTACTTTGCCTGTAATGAGTGATGAAGGTCGCCTTGCGTTAGGAAGTGAACTGATGCACCATAGTTTTGTGCAGGCAGTGATTCATTTTACCGGCGGCAATTACTATCAGGCATCTGCCATTGCGGAGGAATTGCAAGCACAGTATCCGGAACTGAAAGACAGGAAGGCCGCCTCAACATTGCTGAATTCTTTGTTTGCATTGATTTCCCATGCCCGTATCGGGCAGCCGGGTAAGCTGCGTCCGTTTTTGTTTGTTAATGTGCAGTTATGGATGCGTGAGTTGCGGCGCTTGCTTGCAAAAGTAACCGGCGAAGATGTTACTTATGCGCTGGACAGCGACTTGAACGAGCAACAAAAGAAAGAATACCTTCCTGTGGTGAATTGCCGTGATTGCGGCATTACCGGTTGGACAACGGTTTTAAATGAACGCAGTAACGGCACTATGGTAAATTTGCAGGCGTTCTATAATAAATATTTTAGGGCAGATGATAAGATTGTCATGCTATTCCCCCGTAAAGAAGGGGAAACCATGCAGGATGCAATAGAGGCAAGATTATGCCCGGATTGCTTGCAGGTGACGTTCGGAAGCGGTGCTTCCGCAAATTGTCCAAGCTGCGGCGGTAAAACAATTCCTGTTTTTGTTCCGCAGGTGCGAACAACAGGGAGCGGCAATAACAAACAGTATATTTGCCCCTGTTGCGGTAGTCGGCGTGGT
>Ga0256405_10012614_pt1 | contig 10419 bp, 21 predicted proteins | sample RumenRJG_02DNA_FD_189096 | JGI IMG/M metagenome (GOLD analysis project Ga0256405, IMG submission 189096) | Bovine rumen microbial communities from Lethbridge, Alberta, Canada - RJG_02 | ecosystem: Host-associated > Mammals > Digestive system > Stomach > Rumen | place: Canada: Alberta... | reverse complement strand
TCCGGCTCTGCTTTCGTCGCCGCCGCAATCTGCTCCTCGACTGTGCGGATTCTCGCGGCCTTGCGGTCGATCACGGCGGAGATTTCCGCAGCGTTCATTTCGTCGATCCGCTTCTCGATCACGCACCCGCGTGAAAATACCTTTTGAGGGACGGGCGCGGTTTCAACAGTCCCGACGAGTGCTTCCTGTACATGAAGCGGGAAAACGCTGACAGCTTCAACCGTCTTGTCGTTCGGAATGAAAAACACGCGGCCCGCAAGTTCGCCCCGTCCAATTCCACGGAGCAGTTTCCAGTCTTTCGCGGTAATCCACGGGAACGCCTCGGCAAACTTTATGTCCGCGTCTGGCCACCTGTCAATCGCGCCGACATACTCCCGCGCCGCCTCTTTAATGCAACGCAAGCCGTCGGCCATGTACTTGCCGAAGGTCTTTATACTCTCGGCGAGTTGCGTGTTGGTGATTTCGTTCTTCATCGTTGTCGTCCTTTCGTTGGTTGGTTTTGCCGCCGGGGGAATAGCCCGCCCCCGGCGGCGGTTGGTGGTTTAGAAGTCGCAACCGTCGGGAAGTGGCCCGGCGTCTTGCGGTGTCGGCGCGGACGCGCCGTTGCCGTCGCTTTCCATGTCCGCGTCGCGATTGTTGTCAAGCGCGAAGAGGTGGCCGAGCGCGTACTTGCTTGCGTAGCTGTCCGCGCTCCCGCACAACTTCTCCGGCTCCGTCTGGCCCTTGCGCCATGCGTCCACAAAAGCGAACGACGACGCGCTGACGGATTCGCCTGTCGCGCAATCCGAAAGCGTCGCCGTCGCAACGGCCACGAAACGCGGCCCGGACAACATGGCGAGGATGTCGTTCTTGTACTTGTCTTTGCCGACGACCTTGATTTCGACGGGGACGGATTCGCCGATCACCTTCGGCACAACGTCAACGGTCACGACGGCCCCAACTTCCGCGCAAAGCGGTTTGACGGCTTCGAGAATGTCCTCGGCGTTGCGGTACTCGTATGTCACTTGCGCGTTGGGGTTGTGCCCCTTGCCGCGATCCTTGTTGACGCGGAGTTTCGTCTGGATGGCGAGAAGTTTGGCGCGGATCGTGCGGGCTGCTTTTTCAAGTTCCTCGATCTCGCCAATGCCCGGCGGCACGTCGCGGCGCAACTCGTCGAGTTTCGCCTGTTCCGCCTCGGCTTCGGCCTGTGCTTTGCGCTTGGCGGCGAGTGCCGCTTTCGCGGCGGCTTCCGCCGTGTTCGTCTTGGTTGTCGGCGTCGCCATTACAGCACCTCCGCCCTTGTCGCGTCGTAGAGTTCCTGCAAGGCTTTATAGACCGTATTGAAGCGATCGCCCTCAACCTCGCGGTAATTCCCGTCGGTATCTCCAACAACGGGGGTAATCTGGCGGAGCACGTCCTTGGCGTTTTCGATCCTCTGGCGCAACAGGGGCGAAACCTCGCGCGGCTTCGCGGCTTTTGGCTTCGCGGCCAAAAGTGCGCGGATCACTTCGCAAGCCGTGTCCACGTCTTTGCCCTCGAACGGCGTGTCGTGTTCGTCAAGGAAGGCGTTGGCGTCGGCGATTGGTTTCTCGGTCTGTGCCGCTTTCGTCCACTTCTTCAGATCTTGTTCGGTTTCTATCAACCTTGCCCGCAGCTGGCCGATTTCCTTGGCCTGTACCTCGCACTCTTCGCGCAATCTTGTGAGGTCGTTTCTGGCCTTTGAGAGTTGCTCGTCGGATATGGTGAAACAGTTGGCCGCGCTGTGGACTTTGGCAATGTCGCCGAGCGCAACGTTGACCTTGATTTCGTCGTAAATGGTTCCGCTCATTTCGCGCCACCTTTCTTGCCGGGCTTCTTACCCTTGCCGCCCTTGCTCGACTTCTTCCCTTTGCCCTTGTCGGGCTTCGGATCGTTGTCGGGATTCTGGGCGTTGGGCTTGTACTCAATCGCCGGAATTTCCACGACCTCGGCTCCGCCGCCGGCGGCGGAAGCTGCGCCCTTGGCTTTCTTCTCGCGGTCTGCCGCCGCGAAGAGGTCGTCCTGTTCGCCCTGTCCGGCTTCGGCCTTGTCTGCCGCAACCTTCGCGCTGATCGCGATGTCCTCGTACAGACGGTCGGCAAGGTCGCCGACAAGTTTTGCCGTCTTCTTCCGGCGGTCGCGCTCCATTCCTGTCGCGTCCGTCAAATCGACGGCGGCGAACGCCTGGCCGATCTCGATCATCCGCTTGCGGATTTCCTCAAGTCCGGCGATGTACTCTTGTCTCATCATGGTTTTCGTCCTTTCGGTTTTTGTTGGTTGGTTTACCTGTTCGCGGGGTCGGCGCACTCGCGCCTCGTCGCGTTCAGAAGTTCGTAGTTGCTCATGGCGCGGGCGCGTTCGGTCGCCTCGCGTTCCACGCGCTCATACCATGCCGCGAAGTCGCGGTCGGCTTTCAGGGCGCGGCGGCTCTGGAAGTACATACCGCCCACGAACGCCGCGCACAATGCGGCATGCGCAACCGCTATCAACACGGTAACGGCAAGCCACGGAAAGTCGCACTCGTCGCCCGCGCTGGCCGCGTCCCGCTCGTCGCGTTCGCGCTGCTGCTTGCGTTCCTCGTCCGCAATGTCGCGGAGCATAATGTCCTGAATGTTCATCGCGTCGTTTCCTTCGTCGCGTTTGTGATCCCGGCAAGCCTCATCACGCTCTCGCGTACCCAGAAGCGACGGCCTCCGACAACGGCGTGAACGGCGTTGGTGAGCCGTAGTTCCCCGTCCTTCGGATTCTTCGCCCGCCTCTGGAGCGTCCGCACGGACACGCCGAAAAACTCGGCAACCTCCGCGTCGGTCATGATCGGCTTTTCCGGCTTCATCGCTTCAGCCCCTCTTCTGCTTGAGGTTCTTCCGCACGAAACAGGCAACGGCGGTCGCTTCGGCGGTCGCGCCTGTCTCGTCCTTCATTTCCTCGACTTCGTGCGGCCAGAAGCGCACAAGGATCTCGCGGGGCTTCTCGGCGGCGGGCGTCGCGGCCTCGCTTGCCGTGGTGGTCTGCTTTGTGGTCTTGTCTTTCATTGGTTCCTTTCGGTTGGTGGTTCAAGGGTTGCCCGGCGTTTCTGGTCGCCGCCGCCGGGCTTGCGGCGTGTGCAATCACTTCTGCGGCGGGTAGCCCTCTTGCCCCCACCGCGCAACGTGCGCCTTGAGTTCGATTGCGCCGAGGGCCTTGTTCAAATGCCGCCCGCACTCGTCGGTGTTGTTCGGCTGATTCGCAAGGGCGGTCGCCGCCCGGCTCTCGATCTCGCGCAATGCCCCGCGCATGATCTCGTTTTCCTGTGTCATGGTCGTCGTCCTTTCGGGTATAAGTCCCACCCGCAACGCCCAAAAAAAAAGAGGGGCAAGCGGGCGAGGTTCCTGTCATCTACTTCTTCGCGTTCGGGATAAGTCCCACCCGCTGGGACAAAATAAAACGCGCGACGGCTTCGGGGGCTTTCCCCTCTCGCTTGGCGCGGTTTTCGATCTTCACCCACGTCTGGGGGTTGAAGAGGTGGCGGAACGTCTTGGTGGTGTTCATGTTAGCGGATTCCTTTCTTTGCTTTCTTGGCTTCACGTTTCTCGAAGTTGGCGTCAATCAGGGCGCGAGCGCGTTCCTCGTCTTCGCGCGTCCACGGATCGCCCGCAACCTCGTCGTCGAGTACCGCGTTCATCGCGGCGGCGACGCTGATTCCGGCGGCGTTGGCGCGGTTCTCGTACTTCACGAAAACGCGCACGTCCACCGACAATCGCTTCTCGTACTTGTCGAGCGCGACCATGCTCATTTTGTTGCCCATCGTTCGTCCTTCCTGTTTTAGGTCTTTGAGTTGCCCTATTGCCCCTCAAAAAATCTGCCCATAGTATAGCATAAGTCCCACCCCGCGTCAATGGGTCTTGATAAGTTTTTTTTATTTTTTTTTATCGTTGCCAATGTTCGCCCATTATCGCCTATTTATGATATACTATCCTGTATGACTTGCGGGAAAAAAGACATGGAGGCGGCGTAGTGGCCCGGCGTGGCGGATTCGCGGCGACGTTCAACGGCGTCCGCTATCTCCTGTTCGCGCTCGGCGTGCTGATCCTCATCGGCACGAAATCGGAAGCGTCGAGCGACGTTCGCGCCTTTGCGTGGATGTGCGTTGTGATAGGTTTCCCCGCTCCGCTTCTGGTTCTGCCGTTCCGCTTCGTGGCGTGGCTTCTGCGCCTGTTCGGGATCGGCAAGCGCAAGCCACAAGCCGCGCCAGTTCCGCAAATGAAGGTCGCTGTCGAATGGGCTGACACTCCGGCAACAGACAAGCAGCTCGGCTTCATTCGTCACCTTGGCGGCAATCCGCCGGACGGCTTGACGAAAAGCGCGGCCTCGGACATGATCGACGCGTTGCTTGCCAAAAAGCGGGGGCAAGCGTGAAACGATTTCCCTGCCGTGGGTGCGGTGTGGGTTTAAGACAAAACTAATACACAAGCCAAAGTGAAGGATAGTCGATGAAGTCGAGCAACGCGAAAGAGGCCGAAAAAATGCGGCTCTGTCGCGCCCTGTCTTCTGCCGTCCTTGCCCCGTTGCAAGATGGCATTGAGAAGGTCAGGGGTTCGACTCCCCTTATCTCCACCACCTTGGATTGTGTGCAAATACAAGGGTTTCCGCGCTTTCTGGTCTGCGCGGTCGCCCGCCCGGACGGGGCGTTTTGGGGTGTTTTAAGACACTTTAAGACAAGCCGCACGGGTTTGCCGGAAACGGCGGAAAGTGTGCGCACAAATGAAGATGAAGCAAACGGGGTCGGTTTGGGACAACCACGGCCTCTGGTACTACTCGGTGAAGCTGCCGGGCGAAAAGACGCGGCGGAACGTGCCGCTCAAGGCTCCCAACTCAAACCACACGATGCGGACGGATCGCCCGCGCAAGATGGCAGAAGACGCCGCCGCGCGGTATTGGGAGGAACACACACGGCAAGCCGCACGGCATGAGCCTCGCGGCGCAACGGTCGCCGATCTCTGCGCGGCTTGGGCCGATCATTGCCGCGAATACTACAAGGGCACAAGCACGGCGGTGAACGCCGTCCTCGACGTGCGCCTGTTCCGCGAAATGTTCGGCGGCGCGGCCCTCGCCGAATTGACGCACGGCGATATGCTGCAACTCCGGGACGCGCTCGTTCGCTCTGGCGTGTCGCGCTCGACGGTCAACGCCCGGCTCTGGCGGGTCAAGTACATGATCGGGTGGGCCTTGGACGAGGCCCTTATCCCGGCGACGGTCAAGGCCGAATTGACGCAAGTGAAGGGCGTGAAGCGCGGACGATCCGCCGCCCCGGAACGTCAGCCCGTCCGCCCTGTGGACGACGCAACGATTGCGGCGACGGTCGCACACATGATGCCCAACACGGCGGACATGGTGCGCGTCCACCGATTGACGGGGATGCGCCCTTGCGAATTGTGCGCCCTGCGCTGGTCGCTGATCGACACGTCGCGCTTGCCGTGGGTTTACCGCGTCCCGCCGGAAGTGAACAAAAACGAATGGCGCGGCGAATTGGGCCAGCCGCGTGTCGTCTGTATCGGCCCAAAGGCGCGGGCGATTCTCGAACGCCACAAGGACGGCGGCGACGTGCCGTTCTCGCCTGTCCGGGCAATGGCCGAATATATCGCCGCCCGCCATGCCGCAAGGGTCACGCCCGTGTACGGCAAGCGGAAGGACGCGCCGCACGTCCCCCGCGTACTCGGCGAACAATGGACGACGGACGCCTATACCAAAACGATCCACGCCGCCTGTGGCCGCGCCGGGGTTGCGCCGTGGGGATCGAACAGGCTCCGGCACACGTTCGGCACGGAAGTCCGCCGGGCGTTCGGCTTGGAAGCGGCGCGGGCGGTTCTGGGGCACACGGGCGGCGGGTGTATCACGGACGTGTACACGTTCGACGCCGTGGCCGACGAAATGGTGCGCACGGCGTCCCCTGCGGTCGAGGCCCTTGGTTAGTCGTCGCCGTTATCGGCCAGATACGCGGCGGCGGCTTCGCGGACGCCCTTCGACGCGACGGCGCGGCGGTCACGATCCGGCACACGGGCCAGAAGGTCGGCGGCGTCCGCGTCCACCCGTATCTGCTTCGATTGCGTCCGCTTGTCGCCGCCCCAACGTGTAGCGAGGGCGGCGGCGGCGGCGCGTTTTCTGATGGCGTGGAGTTCTCTCTTTCTCATGCCGTGGGTTTCCTTTCAGGCTTCAACGTCGGCGCGGTCGATGGTGAACGGCAGCCCGTTCTTCTTCCATGCCGGGGCGACGAGGAGTTTCGTCTTGTACTCGCGGAGGACGCGGTATGGTTTCCGCGTATCAATGCTCCGCACGATCTTGGGCGTGGCTTGTGTCATGGTTCGGCCCGTCCTTTCAGATTACGGCGTGGCCGTCGTCGGTCATGTAGTCGGCGGCGGTGACGAATACGGAAACAAGGCGGCAACCGTTCTCGCCGTCGAGTCCGTGTTCCCACTTCGCGGACGGCTCCGCATAATATCCCGCCGCGAACGCTGCGCCGATGATCGCGGCGTTGAACGCGGCGGCGTCGCGCCACGTCCTCGCGTCATACTGGATAAAGAAGGTTCCGGCGGCTTCGTCGTATTCCTCGACTTCAAACCGCTCGGAAATGTCGTCGGCCAGTTCGGGGTTGGCGACAAGGACGTCGGTCGCGTTGGTGAGGATCTCGGCCACGTCCTCGCAGTCGAGGCGCGTGTACTTCGGCGCGGCGGTCTTCTTCGTGGTCTTCTTCGCGCTCTTCTTGGCGGCGGTGTTCTTCTTGGTCTTCATGGTTTTTCGTCCTTTCGGTGTTTTTCGGTTGGTTGGTTGCCGCCGGGGACGTTGCCCCGCTCCCGGCGGCGGTTGAAGTTAGGCGGCAACGGTGTCCGCTATGATTGCCTGTTCGCGCTGATAGATTTCGCTCTTGGCGGAACGCAGGGCCAGTTGGGCCGCGTTCAGTTCCGCTTCGGCGGCGGCGAGTTGCTTCTTGGCGGCGGCGATTCTCTCCTTGGATTCGACCGCCGTCTTTACAACATAAACGAGCGACGACCAGCGGCCCGTGTGATTCCAGAAACAGTCGGCGACCTCGATCTTGCCGAGGTTCGTCTCCATGTAAACGAGTTCAATGTCTCGCCACATTTCGGGCGAAACGCCGCCGCCGATTCCGTGGTTCACCTTCGGGGTGATCGTGTTCTCGAATTCTTCTTTTGTCATTGTTGTCGTCCTTTCGGTTTTCTGTTTTTCGTTTCTTTCAAGGGTGGCCGTTGCCCCGGCCTTTTCCCTCTCTCATTTTCTGCCCATAGTATATCATATTTCGGCGTAGTGTGTCAATAGCAAATCGGAAAAAATTTTAATTTTTTTTCGTGGCCGATTTGGGCAAAAAAAGTGCCCCCGCGCCGGGCAAGGCGAACGGGGGCGGCGTGGCCGAAAGGACGACTTCCAAACCACGCCCGATATTATACCACAACGGCGGTCACTTGGGGGCGCAATCCGTACAGGCGGCGCAATCTTCCGCCGTGACGGTCGTGCCGTCCGCAAACGTGCAACTGCCGTCCTTGCACGTCGCGGTGGTCGTCGTGCCGTCCTTCTTCTTGAGCGTGATCGTGCCGTTCGTCTTGTTCGCAAGCGCGGACTTCAGGGCGTCAAGCCCCTCGGCTGATAGCGTCTCGGCAAGTTTCTCGACGATCCCGGCTGCGCCGCCTGTTCCGGCTGCGCCGCCAGTACCCCGGTTTGTGATTCCGCCGCCCTGCGCGTAGTTCACATTGACGTCGGGTTTGATCTCCGTCGTCGGCGTCTGGGTGTTGGCCTGGCCGAATGTGTCCGTCGACCCCGTGCTTTCGAGGCTCTGGGTCAACGTGAACATTTCGAGCGCGGGCGCGGCGTCGCCCTCGGCGACAATCACGCCGTTGCTGATCGTCGTCTTCGCGGCCATGACAAACGTGCAACCGTCAAAGCGGTTCTCCTGTGTCTGGCTCTTGGCGGGCTGTGCGCTGTCGGCGGTCGTGCAACCCGTCAGGATCGCGGCAAGCGCGAACGCGGCGACGATGGCCGCAACCCTGCCGCCCTTGCACTTCCGGGCGATCTTCCGCTTTGCCGCCGCCGTCTTCCTCGCGGCCTTGTCTTTGCCCTTGATGGTCTTTCCCATGTCGCGCCCCCTCACTTGATGTACTTGTCGATAAGCGCGTCGGTCTGGGCGTTGATCTTCTCCAGTTCGGCGTCGCTGATTTTGCCGTCGTCGGCGACGGCCTCGGAATACACGGCAAGGGTCGCCATGCCGTCGCGGAGATAGCCCGCAATCTTCGCCTTGCCGCCGTCGAGCGCGGCGTTCTCGGCCAGTTTCTTGTTGAACGTCCGGGTGAGTTTCTTGGCGGTGTCCTTCGTCAAGAGAAACTCAAACGCAAACGCGAGGAGTTTGTCTTTCATCGTGTGTCCTTTTCGTTTCGGGCTTGGCGGGATTGCCGCGCCTCTACCATAAGCCCGGCGGTCAAAACGTGGGCGCGGTCGCGCCTGTCAGTTTCAGGATAACGGCGATCAAGGCGGTAATGATCCAAAGCACAATCCCCGCGTGTCGCTTCATGCTCTCGACAATCCCGCCATTCGCGGCCCGCTCCGTCTCGGCTTTCACGGCGTGAGCCTTGGCCGGACATTTTGCGCACTTGTCGGTGTGCCACGTCTCAAACGCGCTCCGCAAGTCGTCGAACGTCCAAAGCGACAAAAGGATAGTGGCGAGGGCGTTGTCCCGCTCCCCCTGCGTCGCCGTCCCCGCTATCAACTTGTGCGCCAAAACTTCGCGGTTGATTTTTTCTTCCCTGTCGCTCATTCCTTCGCGCTCCTTCCCTTTGCGTAAATGTCATACGGTAGAAAAACGACGTCCACCGCCGCGTCCACCGGGGCGGTCGCCCATACCACGGCAAGCGGCAACCATCCCCAACGCTTGAATTGCCGGGCTTGGTAAAGGTCGCGGCCCTTCGTCTCTGGCGGGATCGGTTCAAAATACGCCGCCGTGACAATGCACCGCATTTTAACGGTTGGGAAGACGCGCAAGTCTGGCCGCTTGTCGAAAAACGTAGTCCAGACGCGGTTCGTACATTCGCCCTCGTCCGAATATTTGGAATTTTCGAGCGGTATGCGGACGACGGACAGGCAACCGCCCGCCGCAAGCGCGAAAAGCGCGATCAGGAAAAGCCGCCTCATTTGTCGCCCCCGATCGTTTCCTTGATCCTGTCAATGGCGTCGATAAACGCCTGATAGATTGCCTTTGTCGTCGGCAGCGTCGCCGCGTCCCGCTTCTGGACGTACTCGGCGCGTTTCTCGTCAAGGGCGGCGGTCACGCTCTTGACGCGGGCCTGTGCGTTTGTCGCTGCGGCTTGCCACGTCTCGGCGGCTTGCCTGTACCGCTCCGCCAGTTCCTGCAAGGGGTTTCTCTGCTCCGCGCCGACGATCCTCTGGAGGCGGTTTGTGACGACGGCGGGGCCTTGGGTGTCCGGCTTGCCGTTCCTGTGCCACGTCGTTATGACGTAGCCCGGCAAGGTCGTCGTGTCGCGCTTCACGCAAATGCGGCGGTTCTTGAAGTAGTCCGCCTGTTGCTTCGTAAGCGCGGCGGCGTTGGACGTGGCGGCGATTGCCGCGCACAAGATGGCGAGTGCGGTTTTCTTCATTGCGGTGTTCCTTTGCAAAAGCCGTTGTCGAAGTACAGGACGGCCCCGGTCACGCCGTTCGAGACGATCCCGGTGTAGGCCGGATCGCCGCCAACGGTGACAAGTAGGTCGCCGAAATCAAAGCCGGACGGCCCGCCGAGCCTGTCGTTTGGCAAGTCGAGGCACGTCACGCCCTGCGCCCATGTCGGGCGGGTGACGGTGCAACGATGGCAACCCTCCCACGTCCGCCCGTTGTGGGTGATCGTCTCGGTCGTCTGCCAGTCAACCCACGCGACCTTGTTTGTGGCGGCGCGGTCGTGCGTCTCATAGACGACGTAGCGGTTCGGCGCGAGGTCTATCTGGCGGTTGTACCATACCCACTGCGTATCAACCGCGCCCGCCGTCGTGGTCTTGACGACGTAGGCGGTGAGGTTCGTGCGGCTCGTCTCCGGCATGACGACAAGCGCAAGCGCGATGGCGTTCGTCGCCGCGTTCGTCTGCGCCGTGGTGAGCGTCCGCAGCGCGTTCGTCATTGCGACGTTCGCCGCTTCGCCGATCTCCGTCGCACGTTCCGCCGCTTCGCCCGCCGCTGCCGATTCCGCCGCGCTCCCAACCTTGCCGTCGTCGTTCATGATCTCGCCCGTCGCGCCGTTCTGCATGACGACCTGCCGTTTCCATGCGGGTTCCTCGATTGTCTCGGACGTGATGACGATGTTTGTCGTGCCGCGATCCGCGAAAAGCTGCGCCCGCGCCGTAGTCGCCGCCAGAATTGCGGCCAATGTCAGGATCGCGCCGCGCATTATTCGCCCTC
>Ga0256405_10012609_pt1 | contig 10426 bp, 6 predicted proteins | sample RumenRJG_02DNA_FD_189096 | JGI IMG/M metagenome (GOLD analysis project Ga0256405, IMG submission 189096) | Bovine rumen microbial communities from Lethbridge, Alberta, Canada - RJG_02 | ecosystem: Host-associated > Mammals > Digestive system > Stomach > Rumen | place: Canada: Alberta | collected... | reverse complement strand
GTCAGAAACTTCTGCAGAAAGAAAACCATTGCTGTCACCACGATGGCGATAACCGATATGGCCGCAGCAAAATTATGATTGGTGCCATTTTCTCCCAGATACTGGTTATATATTTCCACCGGGAATGTCCGATACCCCTCACCAATCAGCAGCGGTGTTCCGAAATCAGCAAAGGCACGCATAAAGACCAGCAGCGCCGCCGCCAGAATTGTCGGCATTGACAGCTGCATGATCACGGTAAAAAAGCGCTTGATGCCGGTGCATCCCATGTTGGCCGACGCCTCGATCAGCGTATTGTCAATGGATTTAAACGCACCGTTCATGTAAACGAATACCAGCGGGAAGAACTTGAGCGCCTGCACCATCAGGATGCCGCTGAATCCATAAATGCTTCCTATCCGGATGCCAAACACATTCCTGATGAATACCGTAATCACGCCATTCCGTCCCAGCAGCATAATCCAGCTGTAAGCCCCGATAAACGGTGCGGACATGCAGCAAAGAATTGCCGTCACAAACAGGAATTTTGCCCCTTTGAGGGAATAGAACGAATAAAAATACGCAAACGGGATGCCAATAAGCAGTGTTACGGCCATCACGGCCAGGGTAACCTGAAAGCTGTTCAGAATGGTTGAGGAATAATAAGGCGTTGAAAAAAACTTGGTAAACTGTTCCAGTGTAAAGGAACCTTCAGGACTGAAAAAGGCCTGATTCAAAATGCCGAACATAGGATAGATCAGGAAGAGAATGAACATTCCCAGCATGACCCAGCTGATGACTGACCAGATTTCAATCTTTTTCACGTGCCCATCCCCCTTCCTACCTGGCTGCAGGTTCGAGATCGTTGATAACCCCCATCAGCAGGTTGCGTTTCCCGTCCGTTGAAAACAGATTCGCCTTCTCCGTATTCAGACGGAGGCTGACAGGTGTTCCGGGCTCAATAATCGAGTCAATGGTGGACTCCTGGATAATCTCTGCCTTTTCCCCTGTTGTCAGATGCACAAAGTAATGTGTATTGAGTCCCAGGAAGACGCAGTCATCCACTACCGCACTCAATCCCGGCTTCCCGGCTGGCTGCACGATCAGTTCCTCCGGCCTTGCACAGACCTTAACTTTTCCGCTACCGGTATTCTGCGGTGCCAGCTTATCAAATTCAACGGTGTATCCGGTAGGCAGAGTCACTGCCGCTTTCTGTCCCTGAACCTTCATTTCTCCCTCAAGGATATTGCTCCGTCCGATAAAGGTCGCCACAAAAAGATTCGCCGGACGCTGGTAGATATTTTTTGGTGTACCGACATGCTGAATCTCACCCGCATTCATCACCGCGATGCGGTCTGAGACAGCCATGGCCTCTTCCTGATCATGGGTGACATAGACCGTGGTAATCCCCACATTGTTCTGAATTTCCTTGATCGCCGTCCGCATTTCCACCCGCAGCTTGGCATCCAGGTTTGACAGCGGTTCATCCATCAGCAGCACGTCCGGTTCAATGCAAAGCGCCCGTGCCAGAGCAACACGCTGCTGCTGACCGCCCGAAAGTCTGTCCGGCATCCGGTCTGCCAGCTGATCAATCTGCATCAGCTTCAGGAAACGGTCCGCCTGCTCGTGAATCCGACTCTTGTCAAAGTTTCTGTTTCTGAGACCGAATTCCACATTCTTTCGAACGTTCATATGCGGAAAGATCGCATAGTTCTGAAACACCATTCCAATATTTCGCCTGGCCGGATCCAGATCATTGATCCGTGTGTCATTGAAATAAAAATCTCCGCCTTCAATGCTGTTGAATCCGGCAATCATCCGCAGCAGTGTCGTCTTTCCGCAGCCGGAGGGACCCAGCAGTGTAAAAAATTCGCCTCCGCGAATATTCAGTGACAAGTCTCCGATAACGACATTGTCCCCATATTTCTTAACCGCATCCCGAATGATGATATTGACACTCATTTCGTTTTCCCTCCCGCTCCGTCTTCATTCCCGGTATTCTCTCAGTCGATATCGTCAAATAGCCGGCTCATGTACTGGCCCTATTATACCATGCTCCATTTTTTCTAACAACCCAAACATCTTTTTAATTGTAAAATTGTCATTTTTTCTATCTCCTCGTAGAATCGTTATCTATTTAGGACGTATCCTATCATATTTATAGAGCATTTCTCAAAATCCTTCAACAGCCAAGCAACACTGTTTCCCTGCCAGAATAAAAAAATGGGAGTGGCTGAAAGCCACTCCCTATATAAGAGGGGGGTTGGGGGTGAAGTTAGTTAAAAGGCTTGCTGAACACTTCCGCCATTGGCCTTGACAATTTCGATAGCTTTGTTAATCATTGCCTGATGGCCATTCTTGGCAGTATCTACTTTATTCGTGCCACTTGTTTTGGAATTCTTGAAGTGTAAACAGAATTGACCACTGTAATTGTTGTTCAGAATTGTCTGTTTACCATGAGGCACGCCATACATGGAGCAAACCGCCTTGACTCCTTTAGATGTTTCGATAAGCATTGGTCTTCTCTGATAGTGAGTAGAAGATGTAATGCTGGAAGCAGAAGCCACTCCATACATGGAACAGAATTTAGCAGTATCAGAAGCTGTCGCAGGTTCAGCATCAATATGATTTCCCGTAGACTGAATCTTGATATTGATCGTAATACCTGTAGTCAAATCTGTCAGTTTAGCATATTGTCCCGCCACAAAACCAATTGAGGAGAAGTAATCTTTATTAGCTTGTGCTGCAAACCAATTGATATTGTAAACAGTCTTCCCAGTATAATCAATCTTTTGACCCGATCCACCAGATATCTTAGCTTGAAGTGCTGCGATTGTCTTCTTGCCTGCAATACCGTCATCAGTCAGACCGTTATCCCTCTGGAAAGCAGCAACTGCATCTACCGTCTTACTACCATAATGTCCCGTAACATCACCATCATAGTATTTAAGTGTTTTAAGCCACTCCTGAATTGTTGCAACCATCGGGGCCGTATCATCATAACGATAGACATTCGTATCCAAATTATCCAGTTTCGATGTATCAACAGACTCAGAGCAATACGCCGCACTTATGTAGTTTCCATCAATCAATTTATAGTATCCATTTGATGTCAGATCAACATAGGTATAGATATCACCATACTGTGCTCTACGTGCGATCTCGTAATCCGTACCTGGGCCTTCGCGTACTGCGACATCAGAAGACCGTACTTCAATAACACCATCCACTTCATCATCCGCATCGCTGTTATGCTCGGAAGCGGCCTTAAAGTCAGCTGCTGAAATAATGGTTACCAGATCACTCCGTACATAGCCTATATACGTATATCCGTCCTGATATGCCTGTACATAATACCATGTCTGACCGCCGGTAACTGTTTTCTTGGATATCTTCATCTGAGTTCCGTGTTTAAGCGTCGTCTTGGACTTGGAACTCGTTGTTGCACTGGTTCTGAGCAGTGCACTGGTTGCAGAAACTCTAGCATAACTGACCAGTGTCGTGGTACCGCTTCCGGTGTTTCCGGAGGAGCCGGAAGAACCGCTGGAGGGTGAAATGGAAGATCCTGCCTTCTGATTAATCAGGGTAATCGTTTTGGAGCCGGCAATCCCGTCAACCGTCAGATCGTTCTTATCCTGGAATCTTCTGACCGCCGCAGCCGTCAATGAACCGTAATTTCCGGAAATCGTTCCATTGTAGAAGCCAAGTTTATACAGTGCATTCTGCAGATCCCTGACCGCATCTCCGGAATCACCCTGTTTAAGCGAAGTTTTAATGACCACCTTACTGCCGCTGCCTGAACCGGAACCAGTATCACTGGCAATCCGGGACTGCAGAGAAGGAGTGGCAGTACCCGTCTGGCTGAGTCCTTTGGCTTTCTGATATTTCCGTACAGCCTCACCAGTCTGGGAACCATAGTGTCCTGTAATATCACCGGAATAGTATCCAAGCGTTGTCAGGTTGGTCTGGAGGCTTCTGACCGCAGCACCCGTGGAACCAACCGTCAGTGTCGTAGATGATACCGCACTGGATCCGCTGGAACCACCGGATGAAGAGGAACCGGAACCTGACGATGATTTTGCCGAAGATATTGCCTTAAGCGTTGACGGTCCGGCAATGCCATCCGCAACAAGACCGTTTTTGCTCTGGAAGGCCTTAACGGCATCCCGGGTTTTTTCGCCGTAATGACCGGTGATCTCACCCTTGTAATAGCCAAGAGCAGCAAGCTTATTCTGAAGAGCCGTTACATTGCTTCCGGTTGAATTCAGCTGCAGAATGCTGCTCGTATTGATTGAACCGCTGCTGCCGGAGGAAGAAGAACCGCCTTTCTTACCAACTGCAGTCTTAATGGCCGAGAGTGTTGCCTCACCTGCGACACCATCCTGCGGCAGTCCGTAAGCTTTCTGGAAACGTTCGACCGCTTCCTGTGTCTTGGCGCCGAAGTTGCCGGTAATCTCTGCCCAGTAATAACCGAGCGCAGTCAGATTCTGCTGAAGTGTGGCAACCGCTGTACCGGAGGAACCAATTCCAAGGCCGGCACCGCTGCTCGACACTTTAACCGTCGAGGTATTGCTGTAGACCTGATTCAGTTTGGTCACAGTGGCAGGTCCGGGGATTCCGTCCTGGGTAAGATTATACCGCTTCTGGAATTCCTTAATTGCCGCTGTCGTTTTGGAACCAAGGTTACCGGTTACCTCACCGGAATAAATCCCCATATTGCCCAGTTTTGCCTGAACATCTTTGATGGTATCACTGGACACGCCGGAGGAAGAGCTTCCGGATCCGGCCACCTCATCAAGCCTTGCAATGGTAGAAGAACCAAGAACACCATCCGCTGTTAGACCATTGCGGCGCTGGAATTCTTTAATTGCCGCCGTCGTCTTCGATCCAACTTTTCCGGTAATCTCGCCGGAATAAATGCCCAGTTCCTTCAGCTGTCCCTGTGCCCGTTTGACTGCATCTGCAGATGTAGAACTGCTGCTGCCTGATGAGGCACTGCTTCCGCCCACGGATCTGAGTTTGCTCAGCGTATCAGGGCCGAGCTGACCATCTCTGGTAAGACCATACCGTTTCTGGAATTCCTTGATGGCTGCAACCGTTTTATCGCCCATATTTCCGGTTATCTCACCGGCATAAATTCCCATGTCCTTGAGGACACTCTGTGCCATCTTAACGTTATCCGAAGAAGCACTGGAAGAACTGCCCGAGGAAGAAGAGCCGGAAGACTTCGCTGCGGAACGCTCTTTTGCGGTCCACAGACCAGTCGGTTTACTCGGCAGATTTCCATCTGAAACGTTATATAGTTTTTTAGCCTGGCTAGTACTCAGTACTGTTACAAATGTCGTCTTGCCATCAGTCTGAGCTACCCAACCGGTCTCAGTTCCCCCTTCATGAGTCCGGTATTTGACTTCAATCCACGTAATGCCGCCGCTGTCCTTCGACTGAATAATGTACACGCAGCGGTCTTTCGCCAGATTGTCAATCGTAGTCGCATTGGATGACGCAGATTCACGCAAACGAAGCCGGTCTTTGGTCGTGCCATACAGTTTCTTGTAATTCGCCGCCGAAGCAGGAACCGCCAGTGCAACGATCAGCAGAACCAGAAGACACACTGTGAATCCGAAACGACTTCGGATCCTGTTCATCATTGTCATATCCCCTCTCTCTTTACTGCCAATGCAGTAGAAAATCATCCAACCATTCCGCACAGTTTTTCTGTTTCGGAAAGTTTGAGATAAGTTTATTACGAAAATATTACGTTGTCAACCCTTTCGAAATAAAATTATTAACAGAATTTAACATTTTCCATTTTCGCCCGTCTTTCTGCCAATTGGAAGCCTGTTGATTTCTCCCGATTTTGTTTGTTTTCCCCCTGTTCAGCCTCTTTTTCGCCCAATTAACGCAATCGCCCATTTGTTACAAAATTGTAACATTGTTCATAATTCGTCCTTTTTGAGGTCAAAATCTGCCGCTTTCCGGGATGCGGTATTCTTTCGCCTCTGGAACGATGACATGCGCCAAATTCAAAAGCCGGACTGCTCAGGTGTGAGCAGTCCGGCCTGACAGGCACATAATCAAAGCAATATGAAGTCAGGAATCAGCGTCTATGAGGTTTCCCCGTTCTGTCCCTCGGTCAGGCGCAGCCAACTTCTCGGCACATATCCGGAAAAAACGGTTCCTTCCTTGTTGGAAACAAGAGCAATTCGACCGCCCATCTCGGAGATAATCCGGTTCACATTGTACAGTCCCATTCCATGACCGTTAGATTTGGTTGTAAATCCCGCCTCAAATAGATGTTCCTGGATGTTTTCCGGAATCTCGGGGCCATTGTTGCGAACGGAGAAAAACCAGTTATTCTCATCCTCACCCAGCATCAGTTCCACCTGCGGCCGATGCCCCTCCTGCTTTGTTTCTGCTGTGGCTGCATCCATGGCATTATCAATCAGATTTCCCAGCACCCTGCACAGTTCCCACGTCGGCATGGAGGCATCCCCCCACTTTGCGTGGATAGACAGGCTAAATTCAATTCCGCGCTTCTCAGCTTCCTGAGATTTTGCCTGAATCAGTGCATTGACCGCCGGTGAATCTGTCCGGAGCATTTTGCTGACATGCTGCATATCCCCATAGATGCGGTCCATATACCTCAGCGCCTCCTGAGGTTCTTCCATTTCGATCAGGCTGTAGATGACCTGAATGTGGTTCATAAAGTCATGCCGCTGCGCGCGCATTTCACGGTTAAGGGATTCAAGCTGGGCAAACGCTTCCTCAAGGGCCTGCTCACGGCGGATCGTTGAAACAGTTTCAAATGTTTTGCCCAGATCTGTAACAGCACCCCACGTAACCACACCCATGCAGACAATAGCCGTCATTCTGGCGATTGTTTCCTCTACTCCTCCTCTGAGAAGTGCCATTACCAGAAAGGTCAGTACCACTGCCGCCGCAATCTCAACAATGTTGGCAACAACAGACAGAGTCACCGCTTCCCTGACAGCCCTGTCGCCCGTGGTTTCTCTGGTCAGCTGTATACGCATGGTTTCTCCTTTCCGTGAAATCGCCGCAGTCAATTCAGAAGGATTTGTTCACGTTTGTCACTTTGTGCCGGCCGATTTCCGCCGGCCCAGTGCAGCTGTGCACCGGACAACCAGCGGATGACACATACGTGAGAAAGTGAGACCGGCGCCCAAAATAACGGGGACTGTCCCTGTTCAAGGGACAGTCCAGAATGATTATTCATGAAGGGTCGGCGGATAAACACCTTTTTCATGGAGTTCACGCAGATCTGCCTGGACAATCGGCTTATCTTCCTTATAAGTAACACCGAACCAGACGGAATCTGTTTTCAGCATCGGCACGCGGAGCTCGCCCTTGTGCATGAAGGCGTCCACGGCAGACGGAAGCAGGCACTCCGCCTTGATGGCATCCGGCTCCAGTGAACGGAGGAAGTCATTGAAATACTCCTCCAGTTTTCCGAAGAACCAGGGAGTAAAGCCCCAGAAGTTCATGGAAATCGGGGCCAGCGGATCCAGTGGCGTTCCCGGTTCGCCATTATCCAGATTCAGAATCCGGCCATCCGGCATTGCCTGAATTTTAAATGTCTCAACAACCTTGGAAAGGCACCCATCCTTCACCTCACAGATGCCGCGGGTGACCGCGCCGTTTTTGGAAACGGTATTGCGCAGCTCATAGCTGACGATGACCGCCTCCCCTTCCGGGCTGATCGTCTGCAGCTTCGGGTAAATGGTCGAGAAAGCCGAAACTCCATAGTAATCATCTGCGTTAATGACTGCAAACGGCTGCTTGATTTTATCCTTTGCAACCAGAACAGCATGTACCGTACCGAAAGGTTTTACCCTCTCTGCCGGAATCTTATAAAAGGAAGGAACACTGGAAAAATCCTGGAAAGCATAATCAACCTTGATTTTCTTTGAAACCCGGTCGCCACAGATCGCCGCAACCTGGTCCTGCATTCCCGGCTTAATCACAAATACGACCTGGTCAAAACCCGCCCGAATCGCATCATAGATGGAATACTCCATCAGAATTTCGCCGTTTGGTCCAAGACCATCAACCTGCTTATTTCCGCCGTATCTGGACCCCATTCCGGCAGCCATAATCAAAAGTGTTGCACCCATCTTGCTTACTCCTCCTAAAACACCTTTTTTATCGATCCAATCCGAGGAATATCCTCCTCCGATTCACCTCAGGGCTCTCCGATTATACAGGATTTATGAAAGCTGTACAAGCATCTTTCGCTCATTCCCGAAGGGACAAAGTCCATGGTCAGAGTCTGGCAAGCTCCACCGCAATCCTCGATGCCGCTCTTGCATTGTTGAATGCCAGCTGAATATTCGTCTTCAGGCTGTCGCCGCCTGTTTCCTCAACAATATGAGCCAGCATGAACGGCGTAATCTCTTTTCCCTTGACGCCGGCCTCATCTGCCATCTTCAGGACACGGTCGATCACCGCGCTCATCTTGTCAAAATCCATGGCGTACTGTTCAGGAACCGGATTGCCGATCAGCAGGCCGCCGCCCAGTCCAAGATCCCATTTGGCTTTCGCAATCCGGGCCACATCCAGCGGTGTCTCCGCATTGTAATCAACGCCAAATCCGCTCTTTCGGCAGTAGAAAGCCGGGAAATCCGAGGTTCCCAGCCCCAGGACCGGCACACCCATGGTCTCCAGATATTCAAGCGTCCGTCCGATATCAAGAATCATCTTGGCGCCCGCGCAGACAACTGCCACCTCTGTATGCGCCAGTTCCTGCAGATCCGCACTGATATCCATCGTCACCTCACCGCCGCGGTGCACCCCGCCGATACCGCCGGTTGCAAACACCCGGATGCCGGCCAGTTTCGCCAGGATCATGGTTGTTGCCACCGTCGTCGCACCGGTCAGCTTTTCCGCCACCACAATGGGAAGATCACGCCGGCTTACCTTGAGAACACCTTTTGCCTCACACATCCGGACCAACTCCGCCTCTGTGAGTCCGGCTTTCAGCCGTCCATCAATCACGGCCATTGTCGCAGGGATCGCCCCCTCTGCACGGATAAGCTTCTCAATCTCCCGTGCAAATCCAAGGTTTTCCGGATAGGGCATTCCATGGCTGAGAATGGTGCTCTCCAGTGCCACAACCGGTTTTCCGGCAGCCACCGCCTCCTCAATCTCCGGCGTAATATCCATAAATTTCTTCAGGTCCATCATGCTATATACTCCTTTATCAGTTTTTCAAGCATTTCACTGCTGATTTCCGTATTGATTGTATCCTCAGAGGCAATTGCCGCCATCCCTGCTGCCATGCCGGCATGGACGATCTTTTCCGGACTCCATCCCCGGATCGTGGCATGAATGATTCCGGCCATTGCCGCATCGCCTGCGCCGGTGGCATTTACCAGGTGCGGATACGGCCGGTTTTCCCCGATAATCGTCCCCTCAGGTCCGCGATAGAACAGGCCGTCCCGTCCAAGACTGACGAACACCCGACGGACACCTCTCCCCCGGAGGACATCGCAGGCCATCTGCAGTTCTTCCACGGTCCCGCAGGAAAAGCCCGTCAGGATCTCCAGTTCCAGCCGGTTGGGCTTAACGGTATCAAAATAGCCGATATACGGGCTCACCTCTTTGGCCCAGGCCGTCGAAACCGGATCCATATACAGAGGCCCTGAACACACCGAGGTCAGGCGTTCCAGCGAACGGGCCGAAAGGTTTCCGTCACAGACTACCAGTTCCGCACCGCACAGGAGCGGCTGCACCTCATCCACCAGACGGTCATCAAGCCGCTTGATAATATGCATGTCGCTCAGGGCAAGCAGCATATCCCCATCCCTGTCCATCACAGAGACATACATGGAGGTTTTTTCCTGCTCAAGCACCTTCGTTCCGTCCATATGAATTCCGGCCCGTTCACACCCTTCCAGGATGTTCCGCCCGTTCATATCATTTCCCAGCACCGTGCACAGCCAGACATTTTCCCCGAGTCTGGCGAGGTTCTCACATATGTTCCGGCATACACCGCCCATGGACATATGCAGGTACCCCGGATTTGAATCATGCAGCACCAGTTCATTAAGGCTCTTGGCATGAATATCCATATTGGCCCCGCCGATGCCGGCAATATAGCTCATTCTGCGCCTCCATGACAAAATCTCGCAGTCTCAGCTTCCTCAACAGCCGCCCCATTTTATTCGATTTCATAGCAAAATTCAACCCGGAACAGGACAAATGAGAAAGAATCCTCCGTCCAAGGCAGGCACGTTTATCCTTTTCAGCCTGAATCCGGGCATGAATGAATGGATGTGAAAAGCAGCACAGTTGCGGGGCCGCTCAGCATTTGGTATAATTTGCGCGGCCGTTTCCGGCACAATCCGGCTGTTTTTCCGGACAATCCCGGTCAGGTCATCCATCCAGAGCAGACAGGCAAAACAGGCAAAACAGGCAACGGCTGCCTGTT